>ERZ824978.2573-NODE-2573-length-15471-cov-3.912494_pt1 | contig 15471 bp, 9 predicted proteins | sample MGYA00519860_ERZ824978 | MGnify/ENA primary metagenome ERZ824978 (study PRJEB31778, sample SAMEA3449184) | human gut metagenome | biome: human gut; feature: human-associated habitat; material: faeces | place: United Kingdom | collected 2010/2012 ... | reverse complement strand
AACAATCTTCCGATATGTTTACTCTTTTTCCGCATTTTTTATATAGTTCGTGACTGATAAGGTATTTGATTGTTTTTACGGGTTTGCGGTCGGCGCGGGGCAAAAAAGAAATCCGTCGTTACTTGTCAAGTAAACAACGGATTCCTAACTCTTGCGATCGGTATGTTCCATCCACGGCAGTGCCAGCGTCATTGTTTACTTAAAACCAATGAGCGCCACCACCAATTCTGAGCCGTGCGGTTGCTGAACATGCTTCTCTTCAAAAATGTCTTCGAGGCAAATATAAATAAAAAATCGGCAGGTTGTACGTTTTGCCGGAAAAAAGTTGCGGATGGATTGCACCACCCCCCCCCTCCGACCGGCATGGTATCGGTCTTTTCGCAGGCGGCAGGAACTTCATATAATAAAGGTATCGCTGCGGAAGCCGCCGGTGCGGATTCGGGAAATGCGAACGGGAGGAATCCTCGTCGAAGACTCCTCCCGTCGCAAGCGTGCCGCCGTGCGGCTATTTCACCTTCTCCTTGAATTTCTCGATCTGGCGTTTCAGTGCGTCGATCGCCTCGTCGATCGCCTCCTCGAAGGCGCGGGCGCGGTGTTCGGCCACCATATCCTCGCCGGGCATGTGCAGCGTGATGGTCGCTACCTTGTTTCCTTTTTCGAAATCCTTATCCAATTTGAGAATCACCTCGGCGCCCGTGGCGCGGTCGGCGAAACGTTCCAACTTCGACATCTTGTTCTCCACGAATTCGATCAACTTCTTGTCTGCGTCGAATTTCACTGACTGAATCTGTACGTTCATAGCCTTGTCCTTTATAGTTTGACAATCGGTTACCGTGCTTGCGTGTCCTCTGTGGCAGCGTCGCACGGGGTTTCAATCTCTTCCTTTCTCCGCTCGCGGGGGTGCGCCTTGACGTAGATCTCCTGCAAACGGGTGATGCTGTTGTGGGTGTAGACCTGCGTGGCCTGCAACGAGGAGTGTCCCAACAGCTCCTGTATTTCGCGCATGTCCGCGCCGTGGTTCAGCAGATGCGTCGCAAAGGTGTGCCGCAGTACGTGGGGGCTCTTTTTTCCCTGTATGCCCTCCTTGTTCAACGCCTGTTCCACGATGCGCCGCACGACGCTCCGTGAAATGCGCGCTCCTTTCAGTGTTAAAATTAGTGCTTTTTCCTGAGAATTGCAAATGTTTTGCCGCTCGATCAGTTGGAGGTAATGGACCAGAATGCGCCGCAGAGGATCGACCAGCGGGACGATGCGCTCCTTGTCTCCCTTGCCGCGGATGCGCACCTGCCGGTAGTCGTCCGAGAAGTCGTTGCGGTTGAGGGCGATCAGTTCCGCGAGGCGGATTCCGCAGCCGTAGAACATGGCCACGGTCAGCGCGTCGCGCACGGTGACGAAATCTTCGCTGCCGGCGCGTCCGTTGATGTCGGCGATCACGTAGGCCATGCGGCTTTCGGGGACGAAGACGGGCAGACGGCGCGGCGTACGCAGCGAACGGACGCTCCGGAAGATATCCTGCGTGACGATTCCCTGCCGGCGCAGGTAATGCCACAATGCCCGAAGCGACGACACCTCGCGGTTCATCGACGCCGGGCCGATGTGCGATTTTTCGGTGCGGTAGAGAATCCATTCACGAATGTCCTCGGTGCGCAGTTGCGAAGGGTCGAACGACGCCTCGTCGACTCCCAGCCACGCCAGAAACCGTTCGATGTCGCGGCGGTAGTTGCGGATAGTGAGCGGGGAGTAACGGCGTTCGGCTTCGAGGTATGTCAGGAATTCGGGGAGCATTTACGACAAAGATACAACTATTTTGCCGGAAAATGAAGCCGCTGCGCATGCGGGGCGGGCATAGGCCGGCCGGCGCAGCGGCGTTCGCCGGCCCTGCGGCGACGAATCCGCATGAAAACGGCGGAAATGAAATAAAAGTGAAACGGAATTTGCGAATTCCGATCGTTTTTTCATACCTTTGCCGCGTCAAGGTTTCCGCAACGGGAGTCTTCTCCTGTCGGAATTAATAGGGAACGCGGTGAGAATCCGCGACAGTACCTGCTGCTGTAAGTCCCCTCCCTTTCGGGAGCGAAGTCTATCGCATTCTTTGCCACTGGTGAAATACCGGGAAGGCGCGGTCGACGGGATAAGTCAGAAGACCTGCCTCGATGAACGATTTACACCCGCGGGTTTCGGGTCGGAATCACACGAGATAGTTTTCTGCGTGCTATTTTTCTGTCGATTTCTTCACCCTTCCCCTTGCGTCGTGTAAGTCCGCAAACGGAATCAAACGGCGTAGTTATGTCATACGGATCGGTAATCGGGAGTGCGAGGAGCGCGGCATGGCCGTCGCTCCCTGCATCGTGTGTCTGCGGATCGCTCCTGTCCGACGCGGCCGTTTTTCGGCGCATCGAAATTCCAAACCAAATAAATCTTGTATTATGAAGAAAATCTTTACGCTATTGGCGTTCGCGGCATGTTGTGCAGCGGCAGCATGGAGCTGTTCGGACGAGTACGACGACTCCGGACTCCGTCAGGAGATCGCGGACATCAGACAGGAGATCGCCTCGATGAAGGAGCAGGTGAATTCGTTGAAGACGCTCGTCGACGCCCTGAACGGCAACAAGTTCATTACGAATTATACGGAGTCGGACGACGGTTGGTCGATTACGTTCAACGACGGCAAGACCATCACGATCCGCGACGGCGAGAAAGGCGCCGACGCTCCTGTTCTGGGTATCGCCAGGTTCGAGGGTGTCTACTACTGGACGCTGGGCGGCGCCGACGAGTGGTTGCTGGACGATGCCGGCAGCAAGATTCCGGTGGCGGGGCAGGACGGCAAAACCCCTTCGGTCGACGAGGAGGGCTATTGGACGATCGACGGCGAGCCGGTCAAAGGTGCCGACGGCCGACCGGTCAAGGCGGTCGGCGAAGACGGCGATTCGTTCTTCGAGGATGTACGGCAGACCGACGACGAGGTGATTTTCATCCTTGCGGGAGGCGAGACGATCCGGCTGCCCAAAGCCAAAGAGGTGAACTTCGTCATCGAGCGCACGACACTGACGCTCAAATACGGACAGACCGAAAAACTGGCCGTCACGCAGAAGGGCGTCGAGAGCTATTCGATTTCGAAGCCCGACGGGTGGCGCGCTTCGCTCGACGGCGACGTGCTGTCGATCACGGCTCCCGTCGAAGGGAATATCTATGCCGAAAAGAGCGGCAAGGTGACGGTCGTCGCCGTGGGCGCTACGGCGACGGTCGTCGCTGCGGTCGAAGTCAATCTTCCGGTGTTCGACGACAACAACGCCGGTTCGAGCGACTGGGAGGAGTGGAACTAACCGATAAATGAGAAATCCGATGAAAAAGTACTTATATATTGCCTGCGGTTCGATGCTGGCCCTCGCGGGATGTACGCGGGATGCCGATGTCGAACCCGCCCGTCCCGTCGAGAGCGGAAAAGTCGTTTTGACCGGTCTTTCGGGAGAGGTTACCCGTACCGGATTCGGCGAGGCATCCGAGGGAGTCGTGCCGTTCCGGTGGAGCGCCGGCGACTGCATCTGGGTCGGCGACGTCAAGAGCGAGCCGCTCGAATCCTCCGGCGAAAAGGGCGCCTTCGTTTTCGAATCCGTCGCCGCAGCCGATTCCTACGACGTGATCTACAACATGACGGGTTCCGCCGCCCGCACGGCGTCGATCCCCGCCGAACAGACACAGACGGAGGCAGGTCGTCCCGATCTGGGGCGCAACGGCGATTTCGGCTATGCGACGGCCGATGCCAACCGTACGTTCGTGCTGAACCACGCGACCTCCTACGTCTGGTTCGACGTAAGTTCGGCCGACGTGACGGCCAGGCTCGAATCGATTTCGCTGAGCGTGTCGGGCGGCCATGCCATCGCCGGCGAGGCGGTCTTCGCGGAGGGTGCGCTCGGTGCGTGCGAGGGTTCGTCGTCCGTCACGCTGAATTTCGGCGGGGAAGGCGTCGCGTTGCCGACGCAGCACAGCGACACCGAGGTATTCGCCGCCATGGTGCTCTATCCGGCCGATCTGTCGGAGGCGACAGTCTCGGTCGTCTACACCTTCGCCGACGGTTCGGTCTACATGCAGAGCCGTGCCGGCCGGCGACTCGCGCCGGGCGGCACGCTGCGCATATCGGCTACGATCGCTGCCGCCGACTGCAAGCGCGACGGCGTCTTCTACCTGACCGAAAACGGTGTTGCGGAGGAGATTCCCGAATCGGTCACCTATCTCAAAGCGGTGACGCTGGGCGAAGGGAAACTCGCCGCCGCCGACCTCTCGGTGATCGCTTCGCGGTTGAAGGCGGGCGCGGTGCTCGATTTCGCCGAGGCGACCTATGAAGCCGCGGAGTTCCCGACGGTCTTCTCGCGCAAGACGACGCTGCGGGAGATTTCGCTGCCCTGCAATATCCTGACGATGCCCTCGACGGGCACCTATGCGACAGCGTTCTACGGTTGTACGGGATTGGAGACGGTCGCGTTGCCCGACGGGTTGACCGAGATCGCGGCGCGGGCGTTCTCGGGCTGCTCGAAACTTGTGTCCGTCCGGTTGCCTTCCACGCTGACTTCGATCGGCGAGTATGCGTTCTATGACTGCAAGGCGCTGGCCGACGTCGTCGTGCCCGAAAAGATCACGACGCTTTCGCGCAGCCTCTTCGCCGGATGTACGGGTTTGAAGAGCGTGACGATTCCCGCCGGAGTGAAGACGATCGATTCGGGGGCTTTCAACAAATGTTCGTCATTGGAGAGTATCGAACTGCCCGAAGGGCTGACCACGCTCGGTTCGCAGGCTTTCATGAATTGCTCGGCGCTCAAATCCGTCCGTATTCCCGACGGAGTGACCGCTATCCCCAATGAGACGTTCGCCTATTGCAGCGTACTCGAAACGGTCGAACTTCCCTCGGCCTTGAAGACGATCGGCAATATGGGATTCTACAAAAACAACGCATTGCGGAGCATCTCCTTTCCGGAGACGTTGGAGACGATCGGCACCAACTCGTTCGATGAATGTCATTCGCTGGCCGATGTGACGATCGATATTCCGGTTGTTACCGATTATTCGTTCCGGGATTGCGGCTGTACGACGATCGTTCTGGGCGAGAAGGTGACCGAAGTCGGACGGAATGCTTTTTACGGCTATTCCGATGAGAGCGGAAACGTGAAGAGCATCACCTGCCGTGCGCAGACGCCGCCGGAGCTGGGGCAGACGCCGTTCGACGGCATCGGCAAAAATGTCGAGGGAAAGAAATACCTCTATGTTCCGGCGGCCTCTTACGAGGCTTATGAGAAAGAGTGGGCGTCCGTGATCGGTCAGGGATACACCCTCGAAGACATCAGCGATCAGGAGCTGACCGACGGTGTCTGGTACCGCGTTTCGCGCGAGGAGAAGTGGACGACGACGATGCCCGACACCTTCTCGGCGCTCTATGTCCGCACCGTGGGCGAGCAGACGATCTCGGCCGAGGCGTTGCAGTCCGTCGTCGCCAGACTCGCGGCGCAGTCGGCGCCCGCGACGCTCGATTTCAGCACGGCCGACTATGTTTCCGCCGAATTCCCTGCCTTGCTGGCCGGTAATGAGAAGCTGGGCGGAATCCGTCTCTTCGAAAATACGACGTCGATCGCCGACGGGGCTTTCAAAGGGTGTACGGCGCTGACCAGGGCGGTCGTTCCGTCGGGCGTCGCCGCAGTCGGGCCGAGTACGTTCGAAGGGTGCTCCGCTCTGGCGGAGGTCACGCTGCCTTCGTCCGTCGCATCGATCGCCGACAAGGCGTTCAGCGGTTGTGCTGCGCTGTCGGAGATCGCGCTGGGCAATGTGAAGAGCATCGGCGACGAAGCTTTCGCCGCCAGCGGATTGACCGAGGTGTCGCTCGGAGGTACGACGCTCGGTGCGAAGGCGTTCCGCGACTGTCCGGCGCTGGCTGAGGTCGAACTCGGTTCGATCGGCACCGTTCCCGCCGAGAGCTTCAAGGGGTGCACGTCGCTGACGTCGCTGACGGTTCCCGCTTCGGTGACCGCCGTCGATGCGGGTGCGTTCGAGGGGTGTTCGAAGCTCGCCGACCTTTCGCTGGGCAGCGGCGTGACGACCGTAGGCGACAGGGCGTTCGCCGACTGCGGCCTGACGGCGCTGGTGCTGCCCGACAATGTGACGGAGCTCGGCAGCGAGGTCTTTGCGGGTAATCCGACTCTTGCCTCCGTCAAGTTCGGAGCCGGCATTACGGCCGTCAGCGACGGAGCATTCGCAGGGAACGACGTCATCGAACGGCTGACGATTCCCAAGACGGTCGAGGCGATCGGCGCCGGTGCGTTCGCCGGTTGGTCGAAGCTCAACACGCTGACCGTTTCGGGCGACGCGCTCGCTTCGATCGGCAGCAAGGCTTTCGAGAATGCCGTGCTTTTGGCCCACATCTACTGCGAGCCGACGACGGCTCCGACGGTCGCGGCCGACAGTTTTGCGGGGGCGGGCGCTTCGGTTCAGGGCGCCAGGACCGTCCACGTCCCGTCGGTCGACGCCTATTCGGCGTGGACTGCGGCGTGCAGCGGTTATACGTTCGCCGCGTTGGGTGACGACTACCTGAGCGAAGGCGTCTACTACCGTGTTTCGGCCGGCGACAAGTGGTCTGCGGAACTTCCGGCATCCTTCTCGACGCTCTTCGTCAAGACGGCAGGGGACAATACGGCGATGAGCGCATCGCAGCTGAGTGCGGTGGCCGCCGCCGTCAAGGGACTGTCCGCCGCGGCGACCGTCGATCTGAGCGAAGCCGTCTACGAGAGCGCGACTTTTCCCGCCGTATTCAGGGACAACAAAAATCTGTCGGACATCGTGCTGCCGAAGAATATTACCGCCGTAGCGAAGCATGTTTTCAGCGGATCGGGTCTGATCAGGGCGCACGTTTCGGCGGCTATCACCTACGACATCAATACCTATGCGTCGTGCGCTTCGCTCGCGAGCGTCACGTTCGACGAATATGTGCCGAAGATCACTAACGCGATGTTCCAGGGCTGCCCGCTGACGCAGGTCGTGCTGCCCACCGAGGTCACGACGATCGGCTCGAATGCCTTCAACGGTTGCAAGTCGCTGGCGAAGGTCACCTTCGGCACCAAACTGAAAACGATCGGTTCCGCAGCGTTCAGTGGGTGTTCGGCGCTGACGGCGCTGATCTTCCCCGATGCGACGGAATCCATCGGACAGAATGCCTTTGCCGATTGTTACAATCTGCGGAGCGTTTCGTTCGGCCGCGGCATGAAGGAGATCGGAACTTACAGTTTTACCGGATACGACTGGACGGGGACGGGTCAGGGCGGTTGTCCGCTGCTGGGCGAGATCATCTGCCGTGCGACCACTCCGCCGACGCTGGAGGAGTCTTACGGTTCCGGACCGTTCGGCGGATCGTACGAGATCATCGCCGGCAGCAAGGCGGAGACCCGCGTCATCCATCTGCCCGAGAGCGACGACCCGTCGCTGAGTACGGGCGGCGGCTATGTGAATTCGGGCTGGGTGCAGCTGACCATGGCTCCCTACAACTTTACGTTCGTCTACGACGTGGAACCGACCGGCACGTGGAAATAGATCCGGCGGAAGTCAACTCTCTGCGGGAGAGACGTCGGAGCCGGAAATCGGGCTCCGGCGTTCCCCCGTATTTCAAACGCATACGATATGAAACGTTATTTACCCTTTTTGTGCGGATTGCTGCTGGCGGCCTGTTCCTCGGAGTTCGAAGAGGAAGCAGGGGCGGTTCGGGGCGGCCGCGCTGTCGAATTGACCGGTGTGTCCGGTTCTTCCACGCGAACGTCGGCGGGCGCCGTCGACGGCGCGGCGATTCCGTTTCTGTGGAGCGCCGACGACCGGATATGGGTCAACGGCGTGCAGAGCTCCGAAGCGGGAACCGCAGGCGCTGCGGCGAGCTTCGGATTTTCCGAACTGACGGGCGAAGCTCCCTACGAAGTCTACTACAATATGACGGGCGAGGGGGCGCGGGCCGTCGTCCCTTCCCGCCAGAATCAGGCGGCGGCCGGTGAATTGCAGCTGGGCGCCAACGGTGATTTCGGTTATGCGACTGCCGATGCGGGCGGACATTTCACGCTGTCGCACGCTACCTCCTACATCTGGTTCGATCCGTGGTCGCAGGAGGTGGACGCACGGCTGGTTTCAGTTTCGCTGGCGACCGCCGACCGGACGATCGCGCTCTGCGGCACGCGCACGTTCGACGGCGGCGGATTCGGTGCCGCGACCGGCGGGGAATATGCCGTTACGCTGTCGTTCGGCGCGGAGGGCGTCGCGCTGCCTGCGTCCGGCGGCGATACGCGGGTGTTCGCCGCGGCGGTGGTCTATCCGGTGGATTGCAGCGCGACGGAGGTGCATGTGACCTATACGTTCGCGGACGGCAGCGTCTACACCGAAACCCGCCCCGGCCGGAAGTTGGAGGCAGGCGCGACCTACCGCCTGACCTCCGAGATCACGAAACGTGCCGGCGGTGCGTTGGAGATCGAGGCGGGAGAGGCGGCTGCCCGTGACGATCCGCGCGGAGGCGGACGGCGAGCCCGTGTGTCTGAAATACGGCGGGTCGGAGGTACGCTCCCTGACGGCCGAAGGGTGGATTCCGCAGGTGCGGACGACCGCTCCGGCACGGTGGACGGCCGATCTGGATATCGCCCGCCGCACGCTGCGTGTCGCACCGCCCGCGGAGTATCTCGAAGGGCAGGACTTGGAGAACACGCTGCGCATCGAATCGGACGGCGAACCGCTCTTCTCGCAGGACTATTACGTGCTCGATTTCACCCATCCCGAAGGGACGTTCGTGCTCATGGAGGGCAACATGACGACCGAAAACGGTTCGATCGTCTATTTCGACCAGCACATGTGCTGCCACGAACGGGTCTACGAGGAGGTCAACGACAACGAGATCGGCAACGTGTTGCAGGATATGTACATGATCGGCGGACGCATCTATTTCATCACGCAGAACGGCCGGACGAGCAGCACGGGAACGACCTTAAACGGCGACGGCCGCTTCGTGATCTGCGACGCGCACACAATGAAGCGGATCCTTGCGCGCGACATGCCGTTCTATGCGCAGGTCGCTTCATCGTCGGGTGTCAAACCGACGCTCTGTTGGCCGCAGCACATCGTTGCGGTAAGTCCCGAAAAGGGGTATATCCAGTATTCGACGTCGGACATGGAGTCGCATTCGGGCATCCGTACCGTCAACCTGGTTTCGGGCGTGATCGCCACGACCGATATTCCGGATACCTACGGTGTCTTCACCAAGACCGGCGCCACGAAGGCGCGCATGACCGTTTCGCGCGGGAAGGTCTTCGCCGGACGCGGCAATTCGGTGATCGTCATCGACTCTGCGACCGATCGGGTAGTCAGGGAGCACACCTATCCCGACCGGCAGGTCAAGGACCTGGCCAAGGGAGCCGACGGGAAGATCTACGCCGTCTTCACCGGCGAGTTCGAGATCGACGGCGACTTGGGCTACTACGGCAACGTCGTCTGGAAATCGCCCGCGATGATCGTGGCGTTCGACGCCGAAGGAGAGGTCGTCTCGGAGCAGACGCTGCCCGAGACGGTGAAGCTGCGCACCGGCACGGCTTCGCCGAACGTCCAGCTCTGCGCCAGCTTCCGGCAGCCGTGGCTCTACTTCATCGGCAAGAGCGATTTCAGTGCGACCGAGGCGATGCGTTACAATTACGAAACGGGGCAGGTCGACTGGGACTATATCACGGCCGACATCGACGGCAACCACGAGGGCGGTTCGCTCATCTACGGCTACATGGGCGTGCACCCCACGACCGAGCAGTTGTGGGTGGGGAAATCCTCCTATACGAACAGCCGGATCCACCTCTACGACGTTTCGCGCAGCGATGCGGTGGAGTACGGCAGCTATTATCAGAAAAAGGCGAGTCCGGCGGGCGTCGATTTCGCCTACCGCTTCACGGAGGAGTGGATCAACCGATAGGGATATGAGTTTTACGAAGTTCAAGCGATGGTTCGCAATCCTCGCATGTGCGGCGTTCGGCGGCGCATGTATGGATTACGGGCCTTACGAAGTGGAGGATTTCGGGATTACCGGATCGGGGTTGTTCATCACCAACGAGGGCAACTTCATGTACGGCAACGCGTCGCTCTCCTACTACGATCCGGAGAAGAAACAGGTCGAGAACGAGATCTTCTTCCGCGCCAACGGCTTCAAACTGGGCGATGTGGCGCAGTCGATGGTCATCCGCGACGGCATCGGCTGGATCGTGGTCAATAATTCGGGCGTGATCTACGCGATCGACATCGACACCTTCAAGGAGGTGGGGCGTATCGAGGGCTTCACTTCGCCGCGCTACATCCACTTCCTGAGCGACGAAAAGGCCTATGTCACCCAGATCTGGGATCCGCGCATCTATATCGTCAACCCCCGGACTTACGAGATCACGGGGTATATCCAGACGGACATGGATTTCGAGACGGGTTCGACCGAGCAGATGGTGCAGTACGACAAGTATGTCTTCACCAACTGCTGGTCTTACCAGAACCGGATTCTGGTGATCGACACCGAAACCGACACCGTTTGCGACGAGATCACGGTGGGCATCCAGCCCACGTCGCTGGTCATGGACAAGTACAACAAGATCTGGACGGTGACCGACGGCGGTTACGAGGGGTCGCCCTACGGCCACGAGGCGCCGTCGCTCTACTGCATCGACGCCGCGACGCGGAAGGTCGAGAAGCAGTTCAAGTTCAAGTTCGGCGACTGGCCCTCGGAGGTGCAGCTCAACGGTACGCGCGACACGCTCTACTTCATCAACAAGGCGATCTGGCGGCTGCCCGTCACGGCGACGAACTTTCCGGTGAAACCCTTCGTGCCCTATCAGAATACGCTCTATTACGGCTTGACGGTCAATCCGTTCAATTCGGAGGTCTACGTGGCCGACGCGATCGACTACGTGCAGGACGGGGTCATCCTGCGCTATTCGCCCGAAGGCGAACTGCTCGACGAATTTTATGTGGGGATTATCCCCGGCGCCTTCTGTTGGCGTTGAAAACCGATAAACCATGAACAGAATACGTTTCAGTTGTTTTGCGCTCCTTGCCGCGGCGGCCGTCGCCTGCAACAAGGACGACATCATCACGCGCGAGGAGGCGCAGGCTCCGGTCATCGCCTTCGATGTCAATACAGGCGTCTACACCGCCAAGGTGGGGCGGGAGTTTACCATCGCCCCGACTTATGAGTACGTCGACCGTGCGGTCTATGCGTGGAAGCTGGAGAAGACGGGCCGGATCATCTCGACCGAACCTGTGCTGACCTACGTCATCGACGAGGTGGAGGGCGAAGAGAAGGAGGATTATTACATCGAGTTGGAGGTGACCACGCCCCAGGGGACGACGCGCGAACAGACGCGCGTGGAGGTTTACCGAATCCTGCCGCCCGTGATCGTCCTCTCCGAAGGGGCGGAGGTCGTGCGGGGGCATGTCTACGAGATCTCGCCGGACGTGCGGTGGGGCGAGAAGGCGACCTACCGCTGGACGATGCGTCGTCCGGGGGCTGCCGAGGCGGAGGAGGTCGGGCGCGAGCAGACTTACGAGTTCTGCGAACAGGCGTTGGGCGAATACGAACTCCGCCTGCGGGCCGAGAACGAGGACGGGGCCGACGAGAAGAGCATCCGCGTGGAGGTGACCGAGGCGCTTCCGGTCTCGGTGACGGTGCCTCCGATCGGACGGCTTTACGACGGGTTGACACGTACCGTGCCGCTCGGGCGGTCGATCACGCTGCGTCCCTCGATTTGGAACGGCCGGAATCCCCGTTACAGCTGGACGGTCGACGGCGAGGAGATCTCGACGGAACTCGCCTGCACCTATACGCCGTCCGGCAAAGGAGTGAAGAAGCTGCTTTTCACGGTGACGGACAGCTCGGACGAACCTGCGGCGGCGGTGGCGAAAGGGGTGAGGTCGACCGGCGAAGTGCGAGCGACGGTGGAGTACAGCGTCGAATGCTGCGACGAAGAGGGGGCTTTCCGACGTCCGGCCACGCCGTCCAGCGAAGCGTCGTGGACGAAGGTCTACGAATATACGCCTGCGCCCGGCCAATTCATCAATGAACTCGTTTCGGGAGGGTTCACCGGTGCGGAGACCACGCCCGAAGCGGCCGTCGCCTATGCCGAAGAACGGCTGCGCAAGGGGACGTGGGTGTCGCTCGGCGGCTGGGGCGGCTACATCGTCGTCGGGTTCGACCACAGCATCGACAATTCGTCGGAGGGTTATCGCGGCGGCTACAATTTCTCGATTACGGGCAACGCCTTCGAAGGATCGTCCGAACCGGGCATCGTCTGGGTGATGCAGGATACCAACGGCAATACGCTGCCCGACGACGAGTGGTACGAACTCAAAGGTTCGGAGTTCGGCAAGGAGGAGACTCTTCGGGACTATGCGGTCACTTACTACCGCCCGACCTATTCGGGTGCTTCGGTGCAGTGGCGCGACAATCGCGGCGTCAGCGGCAAGATCGACTATCTGAAAGCATACCACGACCAGCCCAGCTACTACCCCAACTGGATCGATGCCGAGAGTTACGTCCTCTACGGAACCTGCCTCGAAAGCCGCACCTACGACCAGTCGGGCAACGGCTCCTACTGGGTCAACGATTCCTACGATTGGGGGTATGCCGACAACTTCGGCGAAGACCGGCTTTCGGACGACGAAAATGCGGGGGCGGGGGCCGTGAAGACCTATTTCAAGATCGAGAACGCCGTCGACGGGAACGGCGAGCCGGCGAACCTCGCCTACATCGACTTCGTCAAGGTGCAGACCGGCGTCAACGCCAAGGCCGGCTGGCTGGGCGAGAACTCCACGGAGGTATTCGGTTTCACGGACGAGAATCTCAATCAGGGCAAATAACGGACGATTATGAAGAGATTATGGATATGCGGCTGCTTCGCCTTGCTGTGCGGGGCCTGCGACGACAAGACGGCGGACGAGCCGGTGTGGAACGGCGACAACTACGTCACGGCCTTTTCGCTGACGGTGGGGGAGGCGACCTACGAGGCGGTCGTCCACGACGGGCGAATCACTGTCGACGTTCCCTACGACGCATCGCTCGACGGGGCGGAGGTGCATTACGAATTGTGCGAACATGCGTCGATCCATCCCGATCCGGCGACGATTAGGGACTGGTCGCAGGAGTGGCAGTTTCTGGTCAGCTCCTACGGCCAGAGCGACCGCACGTATATTTACACGGTCAATCGTACCGACGTTGCGACCGGGGGAAGCCTGACGCTGCGCACGCAGGCCGAGGTGGATGCCTTCGCCGCGAGCCGGATCAATGTGGTCGAAGGCAACCTCACGATCGGCGTCGAGGGCGGCGAGGCGATCGTGAATCTGGACGGACTGGCCGGTCTGGTCTCGGTGCGCTGCGACCTGACGGTCACGAACGCCTATCGGGGCGAGGATCTGGCGGGACTGGCCGGATTGCGCCGGTGCGAGTCGCTGCGCATCGGCAGTGCGGGGGCGCCGAATGAGACATTGAAGCGGATCGAACTGCCTGCCCTGCGCGAGGTGGCGGGCGATCTGCAACTCTGCGGTACGGCGGTGCGGTCGGTCGTTTTCTCGGCGTTGCAGCGCGTCGACGGGGCCTTCGCGGTCGGTTCGGACGCGCTCGCCGAGATCGTGGCCGACGAATTGGAGTCGGTCGGCGGCGACATGCGGCTCGCGGGGTCGACGGGCAACGCGGCCAAGGCGCCGTGCGAGCAGATGTATTTTCCCGAATTGCAGCGTGTCGGCGGGGAGCTGTCCGTGGCACGCTTCGGCAAGCTGGGACAGCTCGCGACGACCTTCGGTGCGCTGGCTTCGGTCGGTTCGATCGCCTACGAGGAGCTTGCGCTGACCGCTTCGTGCGAGTTTCCGCTGATCGAAACCGTCGGGGCGGTCGCGCTGACCGACTGTCCTGCGCTCCGGACGATCTCGCTGCCTCGGCTTGCCGCGGCCGGGTCGTTCTCCGTCGAGGGGTGTCCGGCCGTCGAAACGGTCGACCTGCCGCTTGTCGAACGGTTCGCGGGCGACGTGCGGCTGGCTTCGCTGTCCGCCGTCACCGATTTCGGCGCCCTGCTGCCGCGTCTCACGGCCATCGGCGGCGACCTCACGCTCGACGACCTGTCGGGCCTCGCCGGGGTATTCGATCTCTCGAAATACGCCTTTTCGGAGCACAGCGCCGTCACGCTGCGGTTCGTTTCGACACCGAAGCTGACGGAGCTGCGCGGCGGCGGATTCGCCGGATCGCTGTCGCTCGATGCGGCGGCGCTTGCACCGCAGCCGGAGACGATGCCCTTCGCGCTGTCGGGCTTCGAGCGGCTCGACGTCCTGCATGTTGTCGGGTTCAAGGGTCTCTCCGCGCTTTCGCTCCCCGTGGCCGCCTGCACCGATCTGCTGATCGAAAACTGCGGGACGCAGCGGGCCTTCGCGCTCTCGCTGCCGGCGCTCGAAGAGGTGCGGGGTACGCTGCTCTGCAAGAACTGCGGCAAGACCGGAGCCGCCAACTCGGCGTCGTTCCCGCGACTGCGGAGCATCGGGCGGCAGTTGGCGTTCTATGTCAACGTGTCGTCGTTCGCTTCGCTCGCGTTTCCGGAATTGGAGCGTGTGGGCGATGGCTTCGGCGTTTCGGACGATGCGTCGAGCGATTACGCTTTCTATACGATGCCCAGCGGCTGTACGGGAGCGTTCGTGCTGCCGAAGCTGAAAGAGGTGCGGGGCAACATGCTGCTCTCGACGTGGAATGCCTCCACCGATCGGGTTGCCGCGTTCCGCTTCCCCGCGCTGGAAACGGTGACGGGCGAACTCTTCGTCGGACATGCCAGCTACAAGAACCGGACGGTGACTGCACTCGACTTCTCCGCCCTGCGACAGGTCGGATCGGTCTATGTCGGCAACCTTTCGTCGGCGACTGACTTTTCGACCTTCGCAGGAGCGCTGCCGTCGCTCTCGGACGCGACGTGGCGGGTGGAGAATTGCGGCGAGAATCCCACGTATGAACAGATGCTCGGCGGCCAGACCGGAAGACCATGAAGCATATCCTGACGATTATCCTCTGCGCTGCCTCCTGCCTCTGTTACGGGCAGGAGCGGCGGCAGACCGAATCCCGCGAGGGGTGGTGGAACGACAATCCCTCGTTCGTGGTGCCGATCCGCGAGATCGGTGTGACGGCACGCCGTCCGATGAAGGAGATCGGCGTGCAGAAAACCCGGCTCGACACGCTCGTGCTCCATGAGAACATCGCCCTGTCGATGGCCGACGTGCTGACTTTCAACACTTCGATCTTCGTCAAGCAGTACGGCCGGGCCACGCTCTCGACGGTGGCGTTCCGCGGTACGTCGCCGTCGCACACGCAGGTGACGTGGAACGGGATGCGCATCAATTCGCCGATGCTGGGCATGACCGACTTTTCGATGATTCCCTCCTACTTCATCGACGACGCCTCGCTGCTGCACGGCACCT
>ERZ824978.2569-NODE-2569-length-15498-cov-3.131451_pt1 | contig 15498 bp, 7 predicted proteins | sample MGYA00519860_ERZ824978 | MGnify/ENA primary metagenome ERZ824978 (study PRJEB31778, sample SAMEA3449184) | human gut metagenome | biome: human gut; feature: human-associated habitat; material: faeces | place: United Kingdom | collected 2010/2012 ... | reverse complement strand
GGCGACTTCGAGGCAATCTACGAGGCAATGAAGGGTCGCCCCGTCACCATCCGTCTTCTCGACCCGCCTCTGCACGAGTTCGTCCCGACCGACCCGAAGGACATCGAAGACCTTGCCAAGGAGATGAACATCTCCGTCGAGCACCTCAACCAGGTTATCTCCAGCCTGCATGAGTTCAACCCCATGATGGGTCACCGCGGCTGCCGTCTGGACGTCACGTTCCCGGAAATCGCAAAGATGCAGACCGCCGCGATCATCAAGGCAGCGCTTGCCGTGCGCAGCCGTCGCCCGGCATGGAAGATCACCCCGGAAATCATGGTTCCGCTGGTTGGCGAAGAGAAGGAGCTTGCGTTCGTCAAGTCCATCATTGACCAGACCGCGAAGAAGATCATCAAGGCTGCCGGTTCCGATATGACCTACAAGGTCGGCACCATGATCGAGATTCCGCGCGCCGCGCTGACCGCCGACGCCATCGCAAATCAGGCAGAGTTCTTCTCCTTCGGCACGAACGACCTGACCCAGATGACCTTCGGCTTCTCCCGCGACGACGCCGGCAAGTTCCTGGAGGACTACTATGCGAAGAAGATCTTCGAGAACGACCCGTTCGCGCGCGTTGACCAGGAGGGCGTCGGCCGGCTGATTGAAATGGCGGTGGAGCTGGGCCGCAAGACCAAGCCCGGACTCAAGCTCGGCATCTGCGGCGAACACGGCGGCGACCCGACCTCTGTGGAATTCTGCTACAGAGCCGGCCTCGACTATGTGTCCTGCTCGCCGTTCCGCGTGCCCATCGCGCGCCTGGCGGCGGCGCAGGCCGTTATAAAAAACAAATAAGCGTGTTTTCACCTGTGATTTGGGGTGAAACCCATTTGTAAAACCATAACAGAAAAATTGACCTTGCAAGAGCAATCTTGCAGGGTCTTTTTTTACGCCGAAAAGCCTTGCAAATCCTGCATTTTAGTCAATAAAACAGGTATTTTATTGACAATTTTAAAAATGCAAAACTAAAATTTCAATGCCCTGAAAAATGGTGTTGAGCCTTGCCCAGAAACAACCTGTAATCCTGGGCAAATCCCAGCCGCAGAACCACAGTGAAAAAACCGGCCTTGCATAAAAAAGCACGACGCCGTTGGGCATGGAATCAAAAGCAACCGAATAGGAGGGAAAGGCGAACCGGATGAACAGGTTCGCCTTTCCTTATGTTTTTTATCATCCTGTTTGGCGCTGCAGGTTCTGTCTGTCGATATAATGAACGCTTGTTCATTGACTTTGTCCATCTGGTGTGATGAAAAAAGAAGAATTTGAAGCGTTTTTGTAGATTTTTTATCGTACAAGTGATATAATGAAACTGATAAAATGGCCTATTGCAAACGAAAAAGAAATTTCGACAAGGGATATCCCTTGTATTGCTTATTTTATAAGCAATGCACAACCTCTACCCGCTGAAAATAAGGAGGTGAAAATGTGTTGAAAAAATGGAAGGTCTTGCTTTCAGCCGGGATGCTGACACTTTCGGTGGTGATGATTCTGCTTTTTCCCCGCGAGAAGAGTATTGCGATTGCCACTGTGTTTGCAATACTGTTCTGGTTGTCCTTAATAGCCTGTGTGTGGCTGGCGGCCATCACTATAAGGAAGAATCTCGTTAAAAAGCGCAAATAACAGGAAGTCGAACACTCGCAAATAACACCGGCAGGAAAACAAAACCATCCATCACAAACAGGAGGAAAACAAAGAATGCGGAGTTTAAAAACGTTTTTTCGGGCAGGACAGCACAGGATACTGGCTCTCATGCTTACATGCTGTCTGCTGATTGGTATCGTCCCCAACATGGGGATCGTAGCGCTTGCAGCAGGCGAAACCGCCACGTCGGTTATAGTCGGCGATGCAACGCTGAGCGCTGATCGTCCATATTTGGTAAACGGTACGGCTTCTGCCGGCGAGACATTGGGCGCGGGCGACGATGCGGCGAACGCAAATGATATTACGTATGGGAATCAAAAATATGTAAAAATGGCGCCTCCCATTCATACGCACTGCATCTGCGGCGGCGCGATGAGCGACCATACGGGACACGAGAGTGTGACATATCAGCCCCTGACGATCACCAGCGGCACACTGCCGGTTGGCAATTACTATCTGGAAGAGGATGTTACCCTCACGGGCGACCTTACCATCGACAGCCTGGGCACAGATTCCAATCTCTGCCTCAACGGCTATGTGCTCGATCTTGCCACGTTTAAGCTCATAAAGGACAGCAGCTATGGTCTGAACATCTGTGACTGCACCGACGTTGTCATAAAAGGGTATCTCGATGACGACGGACTGTGGCATTGGGACAAGGATGGTTCCTATAGCGGAGAAAAGGAGTATAATCTCACCGGCGGCGTGATCACGGGCGGCTATGAAACGGCTAACGTTGCAGGAGGCACCGGCAGAGCCGGCGGCGCGCTCAACGTGGGCAATACGAACGCCGTGGTTAATTTCTATTCCGGCAACATCGCCGGGAATCGCGCTGCAACATACGGCGGCGGCGTAGGCATTTCCGCAGGCAGATTCAACCTGTATGGCGGAAGCATTGTGGGTAACACGCAGTACTGGACCGATGGCCGCGGCGGCGGCGGCGTAGCTGTCCTGGGCGGTACGTTCAATATGTACGGCGGAAGCGTCTCGGATAATGTGGCGGCGACAAGTGCTGGCGGCGGCGTTTATTTAAATCAAGGCAGCTCAAGCAGTGCGAACAGTATATTCAACCTCTCCGGCGGTACCATCGCAGCCAATTCTGGCAGCGGTGTGTATTCAATTAACCATACCAAGAATGAGATCAATATATCCGGTGGCAGCATCACGGGCAATACGCAGCTTGGCGGTATCTACCTCAACAGTGGAAACCTGACCCTGTCCGGCGGTGAGATCACAGGCAACGCGTCGACTATAAGCAGCAGCGCCGGCGGGATCTACTACTATGAAGGACAGTCCTTTAAGGTCTCGGGAAATCCGGTGGTGAAGGACAACACACTGAAGGGCAAAACGAGCAATATCTACATCAGCAAAAGCCATTTAAATGAGCCGCTTATGATCACCATTGACGGCCCGATGACAGAAGGCGCATCTCTGGGCGTGTCGAAGAAAGAAACCCCCGCGGCCGGGGTAAACGTGGACGTTACGGATGTATATGCCGCGGCGAACTACAGCAAATATTTCTTCAGCGATAATTCGGATTACTACGTCGTCTATAACGCCGGTAAGGTGCAGCTGAGTACAGAGCAGCCCCATACCCACTGTGTCTGCGGCGGCGCGACGGTCAGTGGCGACCATACCGGCGAAAGCCACGAGGATATTTTCTATCAGTCGTGGGACGGCAGTACAACTGCTTTGTCAGAAGGCAATTATTACCTGTCAAAGGATATTGCGCTGGAACAAGCAGTCACCACGACGGGAACAGTCAACCTCTGCTTGAACGGGCACAATATTGAGTTTGGCAGCATCGGCCAGTTCCTGCCCGGAGATGATTCCACGCTGAGCATCTGCGACTGCGCCGATGCGCTGCAACAAGGCACGATCAGCGTGCCCAGCGACTCGCAAAAGAACACGATTTACTTTAAAAACGTTGCCAATGCCACTGTTAAGCTGTATAGCGGTACGGTAATCGGAAGTTCAGGACGCAACACGGTAACTGATAGCGATGAGAATGCTGGGGTGTGCGAGAACTGTGCATTTTATCTCTATGGCGGCACAGTAAAGAATGACGGTGTTGCCGCCGTTGGCAATGTCCAGTCAAAAGTATATCTCTATGGCGGTACGGTAGACAGCCTCGGCAATAACGGCGTTGCCACTCGGGCTGCAGGCACAGTTTATCTCTGCGGCAACACGGCGATCAACCACGGTGAAGGGTTTGCCTCGGTAAGGTCGCTGGGTGCAGGCTGCATTGACGCCAAAGGTTATGCAGGAGCCGCGCTTACGATCTCTTATGAGAAAACCAACCCCGCTGATGGCGAAGTCGTTGTGATGAATTCTGCGAACACGGCGAAATTCACCCTGATCAAGCCGGATGGTAAAAAACTGCAGGCGCTGGGAGGAAATCTTGTCTTGGCGTCGAAAGAATATACCGTTACGCTGCCCGCAACGCAGACGGGTTACACGTTGACGGCAGCGACTGGCAGTGCAAGCCCGGTCACGCACGGCGGCAGCTATACCTTCCAGTTTGCACTTGCGGATGGCTACAGCAAAACAGACAGTTTTGCTGTAAGGGTAAATGGAACGGAAGTGACGTTGGAAAATAACGGAACCTATACCATTTCTAACATCACCGCAGATACCGCGGTGACGGTGGGCGGCGTCGCCGATACCACCGCGCCGACCGGAAAAATAACAATTGGGGAAAACGAATGGGATAAATTCCTCAATTCAATCACTTTCGGCTATTTCTTCAAGGATACCCAGAGCGTGGAGGTTACGGCAGCGGATCCCGGCAGCGGGGTCGATAAAATCTATTATTACCTTGCCGATGGCGCAAAGACCGAAGCGGAACTGACAGCTTTTGAAGGCTGGGCCGAATACACGTCCGGCTTCGATATTGCGCCAAACAACAAATACGTGATCTATGCGAAGCTGGTAGACAATATCGGCAATACGGCATATATCAACACCGAAGGTTTGGTACTGGATAGTATTGTCCCGGTGATTTCCGGTATCGTAAACGGGGAAACCTATTGCGGAGCGCAGAGCTTTACAGTTACGGAAGAAAACCTCAAACAGGTGACGATTAACGGAACTGCGATTTCCGCTGCGGAGGGCAAATATACCGCTTCTCCGGCAGAGGGTGAACAGACCGTTGTTGTCACCGATCAGGCGGGCAATGCCGTAACCTATAAGATAACGGTGAACGACGGACATACTCTCAGCTACGCGGCAGAAGAAAATGTCCTCACAGAAACCTGTGCGTATTGCAGCCACAATGCAACCGCAACCATTACTGCGACAAACGCAGTGTACGCGGGAAGTCCGGTTCAAACGGCAAGCGTTGCCTACTCTGCCGGCTGGGAGGGCGGAACGCTGACCATTTCCTATGTAAATAACAATGGAGTGGGAGACGCCACCGCAAGCATTTCTGTGGGAGACGTCACTGCTGCTGCCACATTCAGCATCACTGCAGGCAGCCAGAGCGCGCCCAGCGGCATCGGCAAGACCAATGAAACCATTGACGGCAAAGCGGATGGCACTCTCACAGGCGTAAACAACACCATGGAATACCGGAAAGACGGAGAAACGGACTACACTCCGATTACCGCCGCTACGGTGGAGAATCTGGAGGATGGCACCTATTATGTCCGCTATGCGGGAAATGCTAACTACAATGCTTCTCCTGATTCCGCTGCGGTTGTGATCGCCGCGGGAAGAAAGCTCGATGTAACCTTTGTGGTGGACGGCGCCGAGCATGAAACCAAACAGGTGAGCTGGAACGGCAGCATTGCTCAGTTGCCTGACATTCCCCACAAGGACGGCTATGATCAGACCGCCCCGGCCTGGAACAAAACTCTGGCAGAGTTAACGGGAATCCAGGGAGATATCACGGTGACGGCGCAGTACACCATCAACCAGTATACGGTGACCTTTATTGCAGACGGCAGCACGGTCGTTGCCATTCCGGTGGAATGGAACGGGAGCATTGCTCAGTTGCCCGCCATTCCGCACAAGGACGGCTATGATCAAGTTGAGCCGAGTTGGAATAAAACGCTGGCTCAGCTGACAGAAATCCGGGAAAACATCACGGTTAACGCAATATACACCGTCAACACTTATGCGGTTACTTTGGTCAGTGGCAGTGGGTATACGCTCACTGCAGTGGACAGCTCCAGCCCTGTAAACCATAACGGCAGCTATACTTTCAAGCTGACGGTTGCCGCGGGCTACAGCCAAACCGACGATTTCGAGGTCTTGGTCAACAGCGGAGCAGTGAACCTGGCAGCAGACGGTACCTATACGATTCTCAACATTACAGGCCCAACCGAAGTGACGGTGGCTGGCGTTGCGGACATTACCGCACCGGAAATTGTCACAGTCAGCTACGGCAGGGACAGCTTTAAGGAATTTCTGAATACCATCACATTTGGCCTGTTCTTTGATGACACGGTTACCGTTGAATTCACGGCGTCCGACGCGGGCAGCGGCGTGAAAGCGTTCAAGTACCGGCTTGGCAGCGGGGAAGAACAGACCATCGCTGCTGAAAACGGTTCCGCTGCCTTCTCGACGGCCGCTGAGTTCATCGGGAATATCCATGGCGTCAAAGCAGTTGATAATGACGGGAATGAATCCGAAGCAAAAGCTTACGAATATTTCGCCATTGATAAATCAAATCCCGGCACGCCGACTGTGACGACCAGTTATACAAGCGGCGAGTGGACAACAGATGATGTGACCTTCACAGTTTCCGGCTCCACAGCAATCAGCGGCATTGTAAAATACCAGTACTCCACGGATAACGGCCAGACCTGGACGGATATGACGGCAACGGCAAAGACTGACGCGACCGCCGAAAGTCCTGCCAATGTGACCGAAGCAAAACTCACCGTTTCCGAATCCACCGATGGCGTCAGTTATATTTTCAGAGCTGTGTCCGGAGTGAATAAGCAGAGCGGCACAAGTAATGCAACGGTTGTGAAGATTGACAAGGGGACGCCGACTATCGGCCTATCCGGTGATAACCACACTGTTGCACAGAGCGATACTGTCACCATTACGGCCAACGGCGGTATTTCCGGCGTCGCCGGGGTGGCGGTTTCCAGGGATGAAGGCGAATGGGCGGCAGTATCCGGAACCACCTATACAGTAACGGCGAACGGTACCTATACTTTCAAGGTGACAAACGGTGCGGGCGCTACGGCAACGCAGACCATCACCTATGAAAACATTGACACGCAGAAACCGGCGCTCACGATTGATTCCGGCGATTACACGGAGGGCGGCTGGTCTCAGAAAGACATCACGCTGAGCGCAGCCAGCACGACCGAAAATCTTGGAACGACCAGAATCGAGTACAAAGTCGGCAACGGCGAGTGGACCGTCTATACTGCTCCGGTTGTAGTTTCCGAGGATACCGCGGAAACAACCTACGCCTTCCGCGCAATCAGCCAGGCGGGGATCGCCAGCGATGAGTATTCCATCACCGTCAAGAAAGACGCAACGAATCCGGATGGAAATATCACCATTCAGAGCAGCAGCGTGAAACAGTTTATCAATGCGATAACATTCGGTCTGTTCTTTCATGAGGATGTGGATGTTGTTATCACCGCTGAAGACGCAACAAGCGGAATTGCAAGCATTCAGCATTTCCGCAGCGAGAGCATTCTCACCGAGGAAGAGGTGAAAGCCCTGACCGGCTGGACGGCGTATCCCGCTAGCAGTGAAACCGCGGAGGACGAGGAAAAGTTTGTCTACTATGTCAAGCTGACGGATCACGCCGGTAATATTACCTACTTTGGTTCTGACGGCGTTATCTTCGACACCGCAGCCCCGGAGGCCAGCGGCGTGACGGACGGTGAAACCTGCTACACCACGCATATTGTCACAGTGGAGGATGAGAACCTCGAGTCTGTAACTCTGAATGGCGAAGCTGCGACCAGCCCGATTACACTGGCTGGCAACAAAGAGGCCGCCTACGCGATTGTGGCAACGGACAAGGCCGGAAATGAAACCACTGTTGTGATTACCATGAAGCCGATTGCTTCTATTTCCGATTCGATTGATGAACTGACTGTGGACAATGTAAAATCTACGGATAAGGATGCAATCGAAGCAGTGAAAGAAGCTGCGCGTGCGGTGGATACCGAAAACGCCACGCTGGAAGAGAAAGACGCTTTGCAGGAAATCCTCAATCAGTGCGACGAACTGCTGAATCGGATCGAAGAAATCCAGACAGCGCTAGCAGAAAACAAAGAAAAGGCAGGCGCTATTGATCCGGATCAAGCAACTTCCGGCGACCGGGATACCATCAAAGACCTTATCGACGAGATCGATAAACTGATTGGCAGTGACAATCTGACCGATTCGGAAAAAGCGGAACAGCAAAAGAATAAAGCCAAGCTGGAGGGTGTGCTCGAAGAACTGGACAAGGTTTCCGGCATTATCGGCGAAGCCGGCAAAGGCGCGGAAACCATCAATAAGGACAATGTGAAGCCGGGAGACAAATCCAGGCTGGAAGCAGCCAGGAAAGAGCTGGAAGATGTTCTGGAGGAGTACGGCGGCCATTTGACCGATGCCGAGAAAGAATCTGTCCAGTCCAAGATTGACGCAATTGACGAATTGCTGTCTCAGCTAGATAAAATTACTGCTCCGGAAACAGGAGACAGCAGTTATCTGTGGCTGTGGCTTGCGCTGATGCTTGTTTCCTGCGGCGGGGTTATTGCCACAACCCTTGCCGGCAAAAAGACAAGAGAGATTCAATAAGCGCATATAAGCACGCAGGCGGCGATACTTTGTTAGGTATCGCCGCCTTTTTTCTGCTTTGCCTGTGCCGGGTCCAAAAACGCACAACCGACGGTACGACCCGTTCAAGGGATATTAAAAATTCCTGAAGGATTGTCCTTCAGGAATTTTTGCAGCAGAGCACCGAAACCGCGTTTCCGCACCCTTTTATTTTATGACACGATGTGAGGGATGATGCTGTGAGGTTTGCACGGCGATACAGCGCGCCGTGCAGGCCGGCGCCGTTTTGCCTGAGCGCGAACCCGGCCGCACCTGTCAGCCGTTCAGTTCCCGAATTGTGCGTACGGTCCGCCCGTATTCCTCTTCCAGGGGCGCGAGCAGCGGCAGGGCCTTTTCCAGCCGGTTGACGCGCAGCGGCTCGGCAATGGCCTCTGCGGCTTTCTGCAGCCGTGTAAACCCCAGGCTCATGCAATTGCCTTTCAGAGAGTGCGCGGCGCGGAATGCCGCCGGGCCGTCTCCGGCCGCCAGGGCGCGTTGCAGCTGTGCAAGGGAATCCTCCTGAATAAACATACCGATAAAATGGATGATAACCGCTTCTTTTTTCAGCCTTTCCATGACCTCCGGGTAGTTTCCGTGCAGCACAGCATAACATTCTTTCAGTGTCATATATTTCCCTCCGCCCAGGCTTTTGCCTGTATTATCGCGATAGCTCCGGTGGTGTGAGAGGAGTGTTGTCGGCCAGATACGCCTTAAACAAATCCAGGCAATATGTGCTCTGTGCAACGGGGTTGCCAAGATTTTTCAGGGCTTCGGTATAGTCCCCCTTGGCAAAGGCAACGGAATAGACGCGGTCCGCCGTAATCTCGGTTCCGTTGTCCAGTTGCATCGTATTCACTTTTCCATCTATTATATCGGCGCGCATGCCCGCCCAGTAGTATTCGAAATCGGCTGTGTTTCCGCCCTCCATTTGGATCGTCTTTCCCGTTTCCACTGCAGATCTGATTTGCTCTCCCGTCAGTTCCATTACCTCAATGTACGCGTTTGACTCGTTTCCCGGCATCCAGATGGGCAGGTCTGTTATATAGAGATTGCCTTCATACAGCTTGCCGCTGACGCCCTTATAATTGACCGCATCCTGTTTGCGGCCGGCGGAGGACACCATGGTAATATCGGCAAGACCGGCGGTGTGCAGGGCATTTGCAACCAACTGTACAGTTTCTTCATGGCTGAACCGCTCCGATACGCTGCCCAGGCTTTGTTCCTCCGGCGCCGCCAGCGCCGCCTGGTGCAGGTTGTCAATCAGCTCAACCAGTCCGTCGAGGCTTTTGCCGTCTATCATGGCGTTCCTAATGAATTCCGACGCTTGGATCAGAACGTCCTCATATCCCGCATAGAGCATAGGCGCTTTCATACCGCTGAGGTTGGTTTCCCACACGTCACGGTAGGTCTTGGCTGTCTCCTGATTGTCCGCCGCGGTCAGCGGGAGAATATCGGCCATTCCCACATTTAAGTTGGCCATTCCCTCGGGGGTTGACAGCCATTCCAAAATCCGGGTCGCGTTTTCCAGCTTCCCTTTGTTCTCGGGCTTTTCGAGATGCTTCGTAAGTCCGATATTTGTGGACACATGGGTTCCGAGCAGGGGGTCCCCATTCTCGCTGTAGAAAGGGAAGAGCACAAATTCGTCTGTACAGTCCTCGGTTAGGTCGACAAAATTCTCCTGGCTTCCCCAAATCGCCACCATGGCGGCTTCCCGGTCAATCATTCGCTGTATCGCGCCGACGTCCCAGCTTTCGCTGTCCAGCTCAATGTCATAGGCGTCCGCGTCGATGAGCTGCTGAAGCATATCAATTCCGGGCTGGAATCCCGCTTTGCAGGATATATCGCCTTTTAAATAAGCCTGTTCCCATTCCTGGCCGTGCACGTCCATCAAATAGGCAGTCTGGGCGAATGTCGTCATGGTAGTAAAATAATAGCCCAACCCCTTTGCGCCGAATGCAATCGGGGTCATATCGCTTTCGGCCCGGATCTGCCTGACAAGATCGACGAGTTGTCCGTGGGTACTTGGAGCCTGCCAGCCCTTTTCTTCAAACAGCGTCTTGTTATAAACCATTGAGCGGATGATAACAGGGCCGGGCAGCATATAGATGGCGCCGTCCACGTCGTATTGGTTCAGCAGAGAGCTTTCGTAGTTTCCCACAAAATTGTATCCCGATATATCCATCAGGTGTTCTTTGCAGGTAATGTCGTCAAACTTCAGCGTGCTGAGGAATATATCGCCGGCGTCGTTGTGCATAAGCTGGGTGCGCAAGTATTCTGTAGAGGCGGGCCCCGTGTAATGCTCAAACTCAAAACGGATGTCCGGAAACTCCGTCTCCAGTACGCTTTCCAGATTGGTATACCTGGGGCTGAGCGTAATTTTTATGGTGTTCTGGCTGTCGTTCGCCTTTTTCAGGCCGCTGCATGCGGTCGTATGCAGCAGCGTGACACCCATCAGCAGAAAAGCTACGGCTTTTTGAATTGGTCTCATGTATTTACCTCAGTGGATATGATTTTTTAAAATATGGATCAGTTCGTCCGGGATGAACGGTTTTGTCAGGTGCGCGGTCATTCCTGCCTGGAGCGACTTTTCCTCGTCCTCACGGTAGACGTTGGCTGTCATGGCTATAATCGGTATCAGTTTTGCATCCGGCCTGTCCATGCCGCGGATCAGGCGGGTGGCTTCCAGTCCGTCCATAACCGGCATCATGATATCCATGAGAACGGCGTCGAATTCCCAGGGGGCAGAGCTGGCGAAAGCGTCCACCGCCTGCCTGCCGTTTTCCACGGAGACGATGGATAGTCCGGCGTCCGCCAACAGGTATTCGGCGATCTCCCGGTTCATTTTGCCGTCCTCCGCAAGCAGAATTTTACCGTGTATTTTCGTGCTGCCGGCTTGATCCTGCGCCGTCTTTTCGGCCATGCACTCCTCCTGCGCCGTTTTCAGCGGCAAAAGGATTATGAAGCGGCTGCCTTTGTTCTTCCGGCTTTCCACCTGGATTTCACCGTCCATCTGGTCAACCAGCCTTTTTACGATGGACATGCCCAGCCCGGTCCCATTGTAGTCGGTGCGCGGTCCGTCCGATTCCTGTGAAAACGGCTCAAAAATATGCGCCAGGTATTCCTCGTTCATGCCGATGCCGGTGTCTGAAATTTCAAACCGGTACACGGGAACCGGGCTGTCCCCGTCGTCTGTCTCCGTCACCGTTAACGAGATCGTCCCGTAGTCCGGGGTGAATTTTGCTGCGTTGCCCAGAATATTAATCATAATCTGCTTGAGATGGCCTTCATCCCCTTGTACCCAATTGTGTGTAATTCCGCTGTAGTCGCACTGAAACGCAATATTGTGATTGGCGGCGTGTCCCTCAATCATCCCCGCGCAGTCGTGCAGAGCCTGTTTCAGGTCAAACGGGGCGCACCGCATTTCAATTCTCCCGCTTTCAATGCGCGACATGTCCAGCACATCGTTGATAAGCAATATCAGATGAGCGGAAGAAGCGACGATTTTCTGCAGGCAGTCGTCAACTTTTTCCGGGTTGTCGATATTTCTTTTTGCAATCTCCGTCATCCCAATGATCCCGTTGAGCGGCGTTCGGATGTCGTGGGACATGCGTGAAAGGAAATCGCTTTTGGCGCTGCTTGCATGTTTTGCCGTTTCCACTGCGCTTCGAAGCTGCTCGTTGACGGACTTCTGTGCGACGCGCCAGCGGTAATTATTGATATTAATCAGCATCATGCAGAGAATCAGCAGCGCAATGCTCGTCCCGCCTATGGTCAGTACCGTTTGCAATATAAATTCATTTGTGCTCTGATTGCTGGCGTTGAGCGACACGATGTAAATACAGTACCAGTCGCTGATGCCTAAGGGCTGATATGCTACGATATAGTCCCCGCCCTTATGAACCATATGTGCGGAACCGGATCGGTTGTTGCGTATATCCTGTTTGATCGTCTCCTGCGTAACGCCGTGTTTGAACTGGCACATATCAAACGCTTTCAGAACATTGTATACGTTCTCGAAAATCTCGTTGTTCGACTGGTGCGCGATCCTTGTCCCGTTTTTGCGGATAATATAGGAGCTGTCCACATCTCCATACTCGCCGATTTCCATGTCGTTGCCAAAAATGGCAATATCTCTTGCCATCGCGATATGCGTAACCGTTACCCCGTCCATAAGCCTCGGCTCCTCCAGCCGATAGAAAAACACCATGTAATCTCCGAGGTGCGTCTCCTGTTTCGGCAGGTTGGTTACGCTTAAATTGTACCGCTGCTTGTCCTGCAATATTTTCAGGTCGGCCCAAAGTCCGACTTTGCCGTTTTCTCCGTAGTAATACCCTCTCTCATCGAACAGATAGAGCATGCCGTCGTCGTCTGACAGGCCGAGCGACGCTTCAATGGTATCTATCTGCTCAAACAGATCGTTCTCGTTTTCAGTGTCGATTGCCTGTAAAATTCGGACAGCATAGTTGAGGGTTGTCCACTGCACCTCAAAACGGGTATATGTACTCACTGTTACTTTGGATGAAATGGCGTCCAGCGTTCGCAGCCGCTCCTCGCAGAACTGCTGGTTGATGTTGTGATAGCAAAGGTATACAACGCCCAGAATCATCACCCATATCAGAGCGATTATCGTTGGAACCGTATACGGTTTCAGCAGCCATTTGATTCTCCATGTTCGTTTTCCCAGCCCGCTCACCTTCTTTTGCACATCATAATCCGCTGTAGCATGCGAAATTGATTCTCAATTTATGCCGATGGTGTCTTCAATAATTTCATGCAGATGTATAATATCCAGTTCAGACGAATTGCACAGTCTTACAAAATCCTCGGCTTCCTCTCTTTTCAGAAAAACATCGGGTACAGTTTCAATCAGCCGTTCCATCTTATCGGTCATGTGGAAAGCATCTATTCCAAACGCGATATAATCGCCTATATCGGAACAGTACAGCTTTTCCTCTTTGATACGGTAGGTTATCATGTCGTGTGCCTCCTGGATTGTCTGTTTTATGATGGATACATCATAACAGAAATAAACCGACAAAACTATACAGATGGATAATGACATAAATATAGTGGATATTCGCATTTTTGTGATTGTTTGCTATATAATACGTGGATTTTTTCTATGTTAAGCGAATACTATTGCTTATTATGACGAATTTGGATATAATTTGTATATCATCTTATTGATTTATTTGGATGGATGTAATCATGCAGATAGCCTTATGCGATGACAACCCGATCGATCGAGAAATAATAGCAATGATGCTGTATGAGTATGCAAAACAAAGGTCTGTTCATTTTGACATCGAAGAATATGAATCCGCTGTCAACTTAATCTGTGATATTGAAGAGGGCCGGGTTTTTAATATTGTATTTATGGACATCTATATGGACGAAATACTCGGTATAGACGCCGCCCTGAAACTGCGGAATGAAATGCATTATGAGGGGAGTATTGTTTTTCTTACGGCGACGACTAAATTCGCCGTAGACAGTTATGAAGTGAACGCTTCCGGATATCTGATCAAGCCGCTCAGTTATGAAAAGGTTTTTTCGATTATGGATAAAATACTGTTATCCTACAAAGAGGGGACCTATGCAATCCAGCGGCATTCGGGCATCATCCATATCCCGATCGACGAAATTCTGTTTGTCGACAGCGACAACAACAAGTGCGTTATTCACCGGAAAGACGGCAGGTGTTTCACCGTCTATAAGCGGCTGGATAAAATACAGGAGGAGCTGCCCGCTTATTTTCTGCGATGCCATCAAAGCTATTTGGTGAATATGGACTATATCCAGCGCGCCGATAAGGAGTTTGAACTGGTGAGCGGCGATATCGTCAGCATCCGTCAGCGGGACCTGAAACAGATCCGTTCCGTATATTTGGAGTATGCGGCGCAGCGCAGGAGAATGAATAACGAATAGAATTCCCGGCGGTCCGCCGCTGCTTTCTGCGGACTGCGTGGAGATATGGCAGCCCCCGCTGTGCGTATGCACGGCGGGGGGCTTTTTTCTGCCTATGCAAACAGCCTTGCAATGCCGGTAAACAGGATGCAGGCGCACATGCCGATCGCCGTGGGCAGGGCGGCGGCAAGCCCGGTCCACTTCCAGCTTCCCGTCTCCTTTTTGATGGTGAGCAGGGTGGTGGAACAGGGCCAGTGCATGAGCGAAAACAGCATGACGCTTATGGCGGTTACCCAGGTCCAGCCGTTGGCGACAAACAGCTGTTTCATTTCGGCAAGGCTTCCAAGCTCCAGAATGCTGCCCTGCGCCATATACGCCATAATAATAATCGGCACGACGATTTCATTGGCGGGGAAGCCCAGGATGAACGCGATGAGGATCACGCCGTCCATTCCCATCAGCTTTGCAAAGGGATCCAGGAACGCGGCGCAGTGGCCGAGCAGGCTGACGTCTCCCACCGTGATGTTCGCCAGCAGCCAGATCACCACCCCGGCGGGCGCGGCCACGGCGGCGGCTCTGCCCAGAACGAACAGGGTCCGGTCCAGAACGGAGCGCACGATCACTTTTCCCACCTGCGGTTTCCGGTATGGCGGCAGTTCCAGCGTAAAGGAGGAGGGCGTGCCCTTCAGCAGGGTTTCGGAAAGCAGCCGTGTTACGCCGAAAGTCACGAATATGCCGAGCAGGATGACGCCGGTCAGCAGCAGGGCGGACACAGCGGAGGAGAACGCGCCGCCCGCCGCGCCGACAAAGAACATGGTGAGAATGGCGATCAGCGTCGGGAACCTGCCGTTGCAGGGCACGAAGTTGTTGGTGAGGATGGCGAGCATGCGCTCGCGCGGCGAGTCGATAATCCGGCAGCCGACGATGCCTGCGGCATTGCAGCCGAAGCCCATGCACATGGTCAGCGCCTGCTTGCCGCAGGCATGGCAGCGCTTGAACGGCTTGTCGAGGTTGTAGGCGATCCGGGGCAGGTAGCCCGCGTCCTCCAGCAGGGTGAACAGCGGGAAGAAAATCATCATGGGCGGCAGCATGACGGACACGACCCAGGCGAGCACGCGGTAGAGGCCGAGCACA
>ERZ824978.2544-NODE-2544-length-15632-cov-3.947679_pt1 | contig 15632 bp, 11 predicted proteins | sample MGYA00519860_ERZ824978 | MGnify/ENA primary metagenome ERZ824978 (study PRJEB31778, sample SAMEA3449184) | human gut metagenome | biome: human gut; feature: human-associated habitat; material: faeces | place: United Kingdom | collected 2010/2012 ... | reverse complement strand
TATATTACACAGCAAGACCATTTGGATGTACATCAACAATATTATTTGAAGAATTCAAACAAAATAATATTGAAATTGAAAAAACAGAAGCAGTATTAATGGCAAGTGCAATAATTTCTGATACATTATTATTAAAATCACCTACAACAACAGAACATGATAGAAAAGCATTAGAAGAATTAGGAAAAATAGCTAATATAAACATAGAAGAATACGGATTAGAAATGTTAAAAGCTGGAACAGATTTAGATGATTTTTCTGAAGAAGAATTAATAAATTTAGATGCAAAAAGCTTAGATAAAAATGGAACAAAATTTGTAATAGCACAAGTAAATACAGTAAGTATAGAAGATGTATTAAAAAGAAAAGAAAAATTAGAAGTTGCTATGAATAAAGAAATAGAAGAAAAAGGATTAAGTTTATTTGTTTTAGCAATAACAGATATTTTAAATAGTAATTCAGAAATAATTGCTTTAGGAGAAAAAGTAGATGCTGTTGAAAAAGGTTTTGGAAAGAAATTAGAAAATAACACAGCATTCTTAGAAGGAGTTGTTTCAAGAAAGAAACAATTATTACCAGTAATAGATAAAAATATATAATTGAATAAAGTTTTACGAAAGAAAAATAGGTAGAAAAAATCTGCCTATTTTTCAATTCTTGACAATTTTGGAAAATTATAGTACAATGTAATACGTATGCACAAAGATGAATATAATATAATAAGGAGTAATATAATGAAATCAAAAATGAATATAAGAAGTATAATTTTGGTGGCAATTTTAAGTTTATCAAGCTTACTTTTTATAAATATGAGTTTTGCAGCAAATACAGCAAAGGTAAAAGTCGAAACAGCAAATCTTAGGGAACAGCCATCTCAGGATGCAAAAATACTAGAATTAGCATCAATGGGAGAAGAAGTAGAAGTATTAGAAAAATCAGGAGATTGGTACAAAGTAAAATACAAAAATATTACAGGGTATGTAAGAAGTGATTTAATAGAAGTTGCTCAAACAACTTCAGCAAATGTCGAAACAGTATCTGAAACAACAGATAATAATGAAGAAACAACAACAGAAAATGTAACAAATACTGAAAAATCTGAAACAGAAAGTACAGAAAATATAGCACAAGTTGGAAAATATAAAATGACAAAAGAAACAATGCTAAAAATAACACCACTTGTTAATGCTTTAGATGTACAAATATTAAAAGTAGATGAACAATTACAAGTTACAAAAATATTAAACAACTGGGCTTATGTTACTACAAGTGATGGTACACAAGGTTGGGTAAGAATGGAAAGATTAGAGCAAGTTAAAGAAGAAAGTACAACATCAACTCAAACTAATCAAACTCAAGAAACATTACAAGCACCAGAAGCTACTACGGAAACAACTGAAAGCCAAGAACAAACAAAAAAATTAAATATAAAAATGTATGTAAATTCTCAAACAGTTAATTTAAGAGAAAAAGCAGATAAAACATCAAAAGTAATATCTCAATTAGAAATTAATACAGAAGTAAATGTGATTTCTAAAGAAAATGGATGGTGTTATGTTGAAGTAAATAGTAAAAATGGTTATATTTCAGAAAGTTTACTATCAACATCAAAACAAGTTGTTACATCAAGAAGTTCAATGAATGAAAGAACAACAACTTCAACTGCAACAACATCAACAAAAACAACAGAAACAGCAACTACAAATAAAACAACAGAAACTACTACAAGTAATTCTTCAAAAGGTAGTGAAGTTGTAGCATATGCAAAAACATTATTAGGATGTAAATATGTATATGGTGGAACAACAACGAAAGGATTTGACTGTTCTGGCTTCACTCAATATGTATACAAACATTTTGGAGTAAATTTAAATAGAACAGCTGCAGCACAATATAGTAATGGAACATCAGTAAGCAATTTACAAGCAGGAGATTTAGTAATGTTTGGAAAATCAGGAATTAATCATGTTGGTATTTACATTGGGGGAAATACATTTATACATGCAGCAAATCCAAGCAAAGGTGTAACAACAGATACATTGTCATCAGGATATTATAAGACAAATTATGTTGGAGCAAGAAGAATATATTAATAGCAATTAAAGGAGGCAATATTGAAGCAAAGACCAATATTAATTGCAGTTATAGGGTATATAATAGGTATATTAGTGGGGCTATACTTACAAAAAAGTATAGTCCCATTTTATGTATTAATAGCTGTAATATTTTATCTATATAAAATTTTTAGTCAAAAGATTTATACTCAAAGATCTCAAAAATTTAAATTGTTATCAATAAAAAGATATTTTAGGTATGTAAAATTAAATTTTAATTCAAGTGTTATTTTAATATTAATAATTAGTTCAACATTTTCAAATTCTATAGTGATTTTTCAAAATAATAATTATCAAAAAATATATTCAAAATTAGAAGAAAATAAAACTTTAAAGTTAGAAGCAATAGTAATAAGTTCTAAAGAAAGTAAAAAGTATTATGATAGATATATAATAGAAACAGTATATAATAAACAAAAAATAAAATTATATATAAATGTTAAAGGTGTATATTTAGAATATGGAGATAAAATACAGACTACAGGAGAATATATAAGACCTGAGAAACAAAGAAATTATAAAGGATTTGATTATTCAGAATATTTAAAACAACTTAAAATATATGGAACAATACAAACCACTAACATTAAAATATTAAGAAAAAATAATGCAAATAATTTTTTATGTATTGTAAATAAAATTTCAAATATAATAGAAGAAAAGGTAAAAAACAATATTTCAGAAGAATGTTCATCAATTTTATTAGGTCTAATTTTAGGAAAAACAGACAGCATAGAAGAAGAGATAAAACAAAATTTTAGAAATGCAAGCATGTCACATATTTTAGCAATTTCAGGAATGCACGTATCTTATTTACTTATAGGAATAAGGGTTCTTTTTAACAAAAGCTTAGGAAAAAGAAAAACAAGTATTATAAGTATAGTATTTTTAATTTTTTATATGTTCTTGACTAATTTTTCACCATCTATAACTCGAGCAGGGGTAATGAGTATATTGCTATTATTTTCAAAATTAGTATATAGAAATAATGATACATATACATCATTGTCTTTAGCATTACTAACTATATTAGCATATAATCCATTTCTTATTAATAATTTAGGCTTACAATTATCGTTTGGAGGAGTATTAGGAATTGTACTTTTAAATAAAAATGTATCTGAATTATTAAAAATAAAAAAATTTAAAGATGCAATCTCAATTTCTATATCTGTTCAACTTTTTATATTACCAATTGTTTTGAGTCAATCAAATATTTTTAATCCGTATTTTTTAATAAGCAATTTATTATTAAGTATTATAGTAGGTCCAATAGTTATTTTAGGTTTTATTTATATTATATTGATTTTGATTAATGAAAACTTGGGAATGTTTTTATCTAGTTTGGTCGAACTTTCAATTAAGATATTGTTAGGAATATCACAGGTTGGAAAATTACCTTATTCTAAAATTTATATAAGAACACCAAAAATTTATGAAATTTTAATATATTATATTTTGTTATTTTCTATAAAAGAAATTTATAAAGTTTATCATCAAAAAAGAATAAACAATACCCAAAAAAGAGTTAAAAATTTAATTGCATTATTTAGATATAAATTTAATAAAAAAAAGAAAAAATATATTATTTATATATTAATAGTATGTGTTTCATTTTCTTTATTAAGCTTTATACCACAGAATTTAAAAGTATATTTTATTGATGTTGGACAAGGTGATTCTACTTTAATTGTAACTCCTAAAAACAAAACAATACTGATAGATGGTGGTGGAAGTGAATTTTCTGATTTTAATGTTGGAGAAAAAAAATTATTGCCATACATTTTGGATAGGGGATTTAACAAATTAGATTATATAATCATTAGTCATTTTGATAGTGACCATTGTGGCGGTTTGCTATATGTTATGCAAGAAATAAATATTAAAAATATTATTATAGGCAAACAATATGAGAATTCTAAAAATTATGAGAAGTTTTTAGAACTAGTAAGAGAAAAAAATATAAATTTGAAATGTGTAGAAGCAGGTAATAAAGTTAATATAGAAAAAGATTTATATTTTGATGTATTATGGCCTTATTCAAAAAGGATGATTTCTGAAAATGCTATTAATAATAATTCCTTAGTTTGTAAACTTGTATATAAGAATTTTTCTATTTTGTTTACAGGAGATATTGAAAAAATAGCAGAAAATGAAATTTTAGATATGTATAGCAATAGATTATATTTATTAAAATCTAATATTTTAAAAGTTGCTCATCATGGTTCGAAAACCTCTTCAATAAAAGAGTTTGTAGAGAGTGTTAGTCCACAATATGCATTAATAGGAGTAGGAAAAAATAATAAATTTGGACATCCTTCTGATGGAACTATTAAAAATTTAAAGGATGAAAAAATAAAAATTTATAGAACAGATGAAATGGGAGAGATTTTGATAAAAACTAATGGAAAAATAATAAATAAATTGATGTATAAAAATTCCAATAAGAGTAAATAATAACAAAAAATATGGAGGCAAAAGAATGAAAAAAACATATATTTTAATTATATTATTTACAGTTATAATACTTGGAATAATGGCAGGAACATATATATTTATATCAAATGAAAACAAAAGAACAGAAAATAATAATGTTGAAGATGTAATTAATAAAGTGTCTGATAAAATGGAAAAAGATTATACAAAAGAATTAAATGAATTGAATCAATTAGATAATTCATTAGAAACCAATTCAAATGAAGAAAAAATTTCTCCAAATTGTTTAATAATTTTAAAAAGACATTATGATAAATGTGGTCATACAACTAATGAATATATAGATATACAAGAGAATTTGGTTAATAAAACACAAGATGAATTAGAAGAAAAATATCCAAACTGGGAAGTAGAAAAATTTTCATCTGGAGAGATTATTTTATATAAAGAATATACTGGTATGTGTGATGAGCATTATGTTTTAAGAGAAAAAGATGGAAAAATTATAATATACAAAATTGATGAAAATGGGCAAGAAAAATTATATGAGACTACAGAAATTGCTATAGATTATTTAACTGATGAAGATAAAGAAAATATAAAAAATGGAATAAAAGTTAACGGAAAAGAAGAATTAAATCAATTAATAGAAGATTTTGAATAAAAAACAAAAGGTGTTTATTATGCACCTTTTATTTTTAAGAATTTTCACTTTTTTTCTTTCTTTTATTTTTTACTATTACTTGTTCAGCATCTTTGTTTAAATCACTTTTATCGATAAATCCATCTTGGTATAGACATTTTATATACATAATAAGTGAGAAAATAGTTGCAATTAATGCTAGACAGTAAACTGCCATATCTAAATTAGACCAAAATCCTGTAACTCCTAATTGTTTTGTAATAAGAGAAATTACAATTGCAAGGTAAAATAGAACTGTTGCTAGTTTGCCGTACCATTTACTATATACAACAACATTTTTTCCATAAAGGAAAGATGCTCCTATAATCATTATAAGTTCTTTTAACATGACAATAAGTAAAATCCAAATAGGAATAATTTTTACAATAACTAAAGAACCTAATACACATATTTGAGTTAATTTATCAGCTAGAGGATCCATTAGTTTACCAAAATTTGATACAAAATTAAATTTTCTAGCAATAAAACCATCTAAAATATCTGTAATACCAGATATAGTAAAAAATATAAAAGCTAGTAAATAATTTCCTTTAAATATAAAATCTATAATTATTGGTATAAATAAAAATCTAAGTACAGTTAGTGTGTTTGGTATATATTTAAACATTTTTTACTCCTTTTAAATTGAAAAATGTATATAAAATACATTTTTCAATTTTTACTTTATAATATTTCAAAAGTTAATTCATTGTTACTTAAATTAATTTTGATAGTTTGACCATTTGTTAGTTCACCTTTTAATATTTTCTCGGAAATTTCATCTTCTAAATATCTTTGAATTGCTCTTCTTAGAGGTCTAGCACCAAATTTGATATTAGTACCTTTGTCTAAAATAAATTGTTTTGCAGAATTAGATATTTCAAAAGAAATGTCTTTTGCTTTTAATGCTTTTATAGTATCTTTTAGCATTAAATCTACAATTTGTAATAATTCATCTTTGTTTAAAGAATTAAATACAATTATTTCATCTATTCTGTTTAAAAATTCTGGTCTAAATACATCTTTTAGACTATCTTCAATTTTGTTTTTATCGACAGTTTGTTTTCCAAATCCAATTGAATTAGTATTTAAATTTGAACCAGCATTTGATGTCATAATAATGATTGTATTTGCAAAACTTACTGTATTTCCTTGAGAGTCTGTAAGTTTACCATCATCTAATACTTGTAATAAAATATTAAATACATCTGGATGTGCTTTTTCAATTTCATCTAAAAGAATGATTGAATAAGGTTTTCTTTTAACTTTTTCAGTTAATTGTCCAGCATCATCATAACCAACATATCCTGGAGGTGCACCTATCAATTTTGATGTAGAGTGACTTTCCATATATTCAGACATATCTATTCTAATTATAGAATCCTCTGAGCCAAACATTTCATATGCAAGTGATTTTGCAAGTTCTGTTTTACCAACACCTGTTGGACCAACAAATATAAATGAAGGTGGTCTTTTTTCATTTTGAAGTCCAGCTCTGTTTCTTCTAATAGCACGAGATACAGCATTAACGGCATCTTCTTGACCAATAACTCTTTTATGAAGATTTGTTTCTAAGTTTAAAAGTTTTTGTGTTTCAGCTTCTGTTATTTTTTTAACAGGGATTTTTGTCCAGCTTTCTATAACAGTAGCAATATCTTGAATAGTAAGATTTCTTGGTTTCATTTTTTTATTAATCTTATCAATTTCTTCAATTAATTTACATTCTTTAGTTTTTAAGTCAGCAGCTTTTTGATAATCTTCAGTAGTATCAGCTTGTGCTACTTCTTCTTTTTGAGCTTGAACATTTTTTAGTTCTTGTTTTAGCATTTCTAATTGATATAAATCTTTATTTTCAAGATTAATTCTAGAACAAGCTTCATCTAAAATATCAATAGCTTTATCAGGTAAAAATCTATCATGAATATATTTTTCAGACATTATAACAGTTTGTTTTATAACATCAGTTGAGATTTTTACTTTGTGATATTCTTCGTAATATTTTTTAATTCCTTCAAGGATGTGAATAGAATCATCAATATTAGGTTCTTCAACTAAAACTTGTTGGAATCTTCTTTCTAAAGCAGTATCTTTTTCAATATATTTTCTATATTCTGTTAATGTAGTTGTACCAATCAATTGGATTTCTCCATTTGAAAGTGATGGTTTTAAAATATTTGCAGCATTCATAGAATGTTCACCATCGCCAGCTCCAATAATATTATGGATTTCATCTATAACTAGAATTATATTACCGTATTCCTTACATTCATCAATTATACCTTTCATTCTAGATTCGAATTGTCCTCTAAATTGAGTACCTGCAATAACAGATGTCATATCTAAAAGGTAAACTTCTTTATTTAAAAGTTTTGCTGGAACATTTTGGTTTGCAATTTTAATAGCTAATCCTTGAGCAATTGCAGTTTTACCAACTCCTGGTTCACCAATAAGACAAGGGTTATTTTTAGAACGTCTATTTAAAATTTGTATAACTCTTTGAATTTCTTTATCTCTACCAATAACTAAATCTAATTCATTATTTTTAGCCTTATTTGTAAGATTAGTTCCATAAGTATCTAAGAATTTTTTCTTTTTACTTTGTTTCACATTTTTCTTTTTTTCAACTCTTATTGTTTTTTTGCTTTCATTTTCTTGATTTTCAGAGTTTGGTTTTTGACCATTGAACATATTTGAGAAAATAGAACCTAATGGGATTGCAGCACCTGCAAATTTAGGTCTTTCTTCATCATCTTCATTTTCTCCGTCTTCATCAACATTACCAAAAGTAATTGCACCTTCTATATTTTCTAAATTATTAATATCTATATTTTCTGCTAAATCTTTAAATATGTTTTCTAATTGTTTATTCATATCATTTAAATTTATTTTATCTTTTGATAATATATCTTGTTGTCTTGCTAAAACTTCAGTTACATCTATGCCTTTCTTTTTTGCACAATCATAACATAATCCTGCTAGTGTATTTTTACCATCATCTGTTTTTTCATAAAAAAATACAGCTGGATTTTTATTACATTCTGAACATATCATAAATTATAATTCCTCATTTCTAAATAAATTTAATATTATATATAATACCTCAAAAGTCCTAAATAGTCAATAAATTGAGGTAAGAAAATGCTACATATTTTCTGTTTTGAACTTAAACAAACATTTTCGTTTTATAAAGTTTAAAAAGTCTTTTTCACTTCCTAAAGTAAAGCCATTTTTATTTATTAAAAAAGCATATTTTCTGTCTAAATAAAAATAATAATATTCTTTTGTGTTAAAAACTTTATATAATTTCCAATAATAGTATTTATCAATTTGAGTTCCATCAGAAATAGTAAAATATTTTTCATAAAAGCGGAAAATAAAAGTAGATTCTTTTTGGATTTTTTTTGACTCAAATTCATTTTTTACTTCTTTTATTGGATGAAAAATTCTCCATAATAAAAAGCAAATTAAAGTTAATATAAATATAAAAACAAGTTGTGTGTTTCCAGTTTTTAATTGTAATACAATGCAAAATGCAATTAATATAACAATTAACAATGTGTAGAAATTGCTTGAAATACCAAATTTTTTATTATGAAAAATCAAAAAATTTTCGTAACATTCTTTACTATATTTTGTCGTATTTTTAAATAGTATATTCATATTTTATCACCTACAATATTTTTTATGAGTAAAGTATATCACAAAAAATAAAAACATAAAAGAAATATTGTCAAATAAAATCGAAAATGTTATAATGAAAATGATTTAAAAATATTAGTACCAAAGAGAAAGGGGAAAAGGTATGAATAAGAAAAAAATTTTTAAAATTATTGGAATTTTACTACTTATTATTGTTATTTTAATTTTATTATATATTATTAGAAATACAATAATTGTAACAAAATTGCAAAAAAATATTAAAGAATATACAAGTAAAACAAATTTTAGTATAAAGGTAACAAATTTAACATCAGAAATGTCAAAAATGACAGTTAATTATTATAAAAAAGATAATAAAGAAGCAGTGATATTAGAAAGAAATGTAGATGAAAATTCAGTAAAAATGTCTTTTTATAATAATGGAGAAAGAAAAGATTTGTTCATTGAAACAAATGATAAAAAAACAGTTCAAGTAAATACTAAAAATCAACTTTTAGGATTAAATATAACGGATTCTTTACAAACTGACAATTTGTGGCAAACTATTTTGTATAGTTCTATTGCTAGAATAAAAACAGAAAATGTTAATGGAAAAGAATGTTATAAGGTAAGTGATTTTTATTCACCTTATTGGATGTATGGAGATAATATAACTGAGTTTTATATTGAAAAAGATACAGGATTACTTATAAAGACTGTAATTGATGATGAGGTTGCTGTAAGAGAGTATAGTTTTGATGACGTTGAAGATTCAGCTTTTGTTGAGCCTGATATTGGGTTGTATACTGTTGTTGAGGAAAATTAAAAAAGAACAGAATTTGTTTTCTGTTCTTTTTTCTATTTTAACCCATATGCATAAACCTGTACATAACTAGTGCCATTGTTGCCATCAATATTATTTTTTATTTCAATGGTGTCTCCTTTTTTTAAATAATAGTTTATAGATGAATATGAAAAAGAATTAATAGTTCTCATATAACCAATATCAACAGAATTGATAAGTATTGTTATTGAGCAACCAGAATTAGTACCAATTCTTCCTAAAATTGCGCAATCTTCAGTTGCAGTATATGAATATGATGTGTTGCACCAATCGGAACTTTGACCTACACATCCAATTTTTTTTGAAGTATCTATAAATATTTTTGAGTTTGCTGTATCTCGACTTCCAGTAATTTCATCTATTTTACTTTCGTAACTTGTTAATGTGTCATTTTCCGTATTTTGGGCATTTTCTGTTATTTTTTTTGCTTCTTTTGCATTTTTGAATAAATTTGTTTGAGTTAGTGCTGTTATTGATATTCCTGATAATATTAATAATATAATTATTGTAATTACTAGTGCTACTAAAGTTATTCCTACTTCATTTTTCATTTGTCTTTTCATATTATTTTTTCTCCTTATATTAAGCTTGAAACTTAATTAATTTATTATACTGAAAATATAACATAACTATAACAAAAAATCAATAGTTAAATTATTAAATATTATATAATTATAAAATTAAGAATATGCATATTTCATACCTTTTAAATAAAATAATGTCGAAAAATGCGATGAAAAGTATAGTAAAATACGATTTTTCATTGCAATATTCGGCATTTTATTGTATTATATAAACATTAGATATCTAATTAATTTTAAATCAAAAATATTAATTCTAAGAAATTTTTATCTTAAATTAAAACTCAAATTTAAATTAAAAATCAAAAGCATAAGGAGGAATAAAATTTGAAAGTTAATCAAGTGATTAATATTGACAAAGCAAAAGAAAAAGATTATAATAAGGTTAATCTAACCAATGAAGCAACTTTTACATACTATAATTATTTGAAATATAAATTATTTGAAAAGATGCAAAAGGCTAAAAATACTACATTACATGAACAAAAAGAAAAATATGAAATGTTAGAACAACAAGAAAATAGAATAAATAATGAACACGATAAAGTATTTAGAAAAATACTTTCAGACAAAATAGAGGTAACCAAATTCTTGAATGAACAATTATACAGAAGAAAAGTTGCTAAAAACACCATCATTTATGACAAAAGCATTATTAATAGAAAAAGCAAAAGATAATGAGCAAATAGCAAATTATATAGAAAAAATAGTAGAAATAATAAATAAAGACAAAGAAAATTATTCAGACAATATGAAAGAAATATTTAAAATAATGTTAACTCAAATAATAAAAAATAAAATAGGAAAAGAAAAGACAGATGAATTTCTAAAAAAACTAAATATAGGAGGTGATAAAGATATGATGGCAGTATTTGAAACAATTCAACAAGACAACAAACGTATATATAGACGTGGTAAAAAAGATGGCATTGTTGAGGGAATTAAACAGGGAATATCACAAGGAATAATGGAAAAAAGTATTGAAATTGCAAAAAAACTACTAAAGGAAAATTTCTCAAAAGAAAAAGTAGCAAATTTAACAGGATTATCAGAAAAAGAAATAGAAAAATTAAAATAAAAACAAAAGAATTAAAGATAATAAATAGAAAAAATACTATTTATTATCTTTTTAAAATTCTACAATAATATTGCTTTTTTTGGCAATTTATAATAAAATAAACGCAGTAAATTGAAAAATAATAAAACAAATAAAAAATAAATATCACAAAATGTAAAAAACTTTTTTGAATTACCATACCAAAAAAGACAAAAAATACAAAGGACAAGTAGTAAAATTTTGCTATAAAAAGTTTAAGAGGTGGTAAGGATGTTTCAAAATATAAATGAAAATACAGTAAATACTGCAAGATACGAAGAAGATAATAGTCATAAAAAGAAAATAGAAATATTTTCAAACGTATTAAGCATAAAAAATATAATCATATATGTAATAACATTTATGATTTCAATGGTTGGTGTAACAGGAGAATTTTCACCATTTAGTATAAGTATATTAGGTGCATGTTTAGCAAATTCGGTACCAGCATTAGGAGTAGTTTTAGCAGGAATTATAGGCAGTGCAATAAAATTTGGAGTTAGTGGAGCTGTAGGCTATATTTTAACAGTATTAACACTAATTGCTACAATGTTTATCATAAAAATAAAACAAAACGATGAAGAAAAAAATGCACAAATAAAATTGTCAAAAAATATATTCATAGCAACTTTAATTATACAAATACTTAAATTAGGAATAAATGGATTTACATTATATGATGCTCTAGCAAGTGTATCATTTTCAATAATTGCAGTCGTGTTTTATAAAATATTTGTAAATTCACTTTCTGTAATTCAAGATTTTAGAGAGAACAAAGCATTTTCAATAGAAGAAGTATTAGGAGCAAGTTTATTATTATCAATTTCTGTTAGTGCATTTAATGGAATAAATATATTTGGATTTTCAGTTCAAAATATTTTAAGTATTCTAATAGTTTTAATTTTAGGATGGAAAAACGGTGTATTAGTAGGAACAACAGCTGGTGTTACAATAGGAGTAACATTAGGAGTAATAACATCATCTGATCCAATAATGGTAGCAGCATATGCTATTTCTGGAATGATTGCGGGAATATTAAATAGATTTGGAAAGATAGGAGTTATTGTTGGATTTTGCTTAGGAAACGTCGTACTTGCATATGTATCAAATGGATATACAGTAGAATTAATTCATTTTAAAGAAATATTAATTGCATCAATTGGGCTTTTAGCAGTACCAAAATCAATAAGAATAAATATAGAAGAATTTACTGGTGGTTCAAAACTTTTACCAGTATTTCCAGACAGAGCATTAAATAAAAGTAAAGAAACAGCAGAGAGATTAAATAATGTTTCAGAAACAATTCAAGAAATGGCAAAAACATATAAAATAGATGATGCGGAAGAATTAAAACAAGAAGAAAATATCAATAATAAAGAAATATTTATCAATGAATTATTAGATAATTTAAATGGCTATGAAAACAATATGCTATATGAAGATATATCAAATACAGAAGGAAAAATAATTGATGAAATTTTTGAATTGTTGTTAGACAAGCAAGAAATAAACAGAGAACAATTACTAGAAATATTTGCAAGATGTAATAGTTACATAATCGGTTTTGATGATAAAAATATAAGTGAATATTTAGAAGAAAATATTGCACAAATGGTAAGAGTAATAAATATGTCTTATAAAATAAGTAAATCAAGTTTTGTATGGCAAAAAAAATTACAAGAAAACAAAAAGAACATAAAAGAACAATTAACCGGGGTATCTAAAGCAATTTCAAATATTGCTGAAAATATAGAAAAAAATATTCAAAATGAAGAACAATTCATAAAAGAGAAAAGGCAAATAATTGAATTATTAAAATTAAAAGATATAAACATACAAGAAATATCAATACAAAAAGAAGATAGATTTTTAATTGAAATATATATGGAAAAATCAAATAATGTAGATATAGATGAAATTAAAAAAATATTAACAGAAGTATTAGGAGAAGAAATTGCATTTAATCAAGATGCAAGTATTGGAACAAGATTAAATTTCTTATCAGATGATAAATTTGTAATGGCAATTGGAATGTCAGAAAAAACAAAGGAAAATAGCCAAATATCAGGTGATAGTACATTAACAATTAGATTAAAAGATGGAAAATATTTAGTAGCTTTAAGTGATGGAATGGGATCAGGAGAAAAAGCAAAACAAAGTAGCCAAAAAGCATTGAAAATGCTAGAAAACCTATTCTTATCAGGCTTTGATAAAAATACATCAATGGAATTAATAAATTCAAGTTTAATAAGCCAAAATGAAGAAATATTTGCAACTTTAGACATTGCTATTGTAGATTTATATAATGGTTGTGTAGAATTTATAAAAGGAGGAGCTTGTCCAACTTATATTAAAAATTCAAATAAAGTCCAAATAATAAAATCAAATTCACTTCCTGCAGGAATAATAAATCATGAAAGTTTACAACTATTTGACAAAGACATTGAAGCAGGAGACATAATGGTTATGTGTTCAGATGGAATATTAGATTCTAATATAGAATACAAAAACAAAGAACTTTGGGTAAAATATCTACTTGAAGATATAGAAACAAACAATACTAAAAAAATAGCAGATTTAATACTAAATGAAGCAATTGATAACAATTTTGGAATAGCAAAAGATGATATGAGTGTAATTGCTTGTAAATTTGTTGAAAAATAAAAAAATATATGTTATATTATATGTGCAAAGGAGGACTAAAAATGAGTAGAGGAAAAAGATATGATACAGAGCCAAAATTAAATATGAAAAAGGTTTTTGCGGTAATTATAGCAATTGCTGTAATAATAATGTTTATATTCATAATAAAAAAATTATTGGTAAAAGATAAAGACACAGAAACAATAAGTAGTTCAAGTTACTTTGCACTATATAAAGATAACAAATGGGGAGTTATAAATTCTAATGGAGAAATAGTAATAGACCCAGCATATCAAGAAATGATAGTAATACCAAACAGTAAAAATGCTATTTTTATTTGTACATATGATATAGATTATGAAACAGGGGAATACAAAACAAAAGTATTAAATGAAAAAAATCAAGAAATATTTACAAACTATGACAAAGTAGAAGCAATAGCAAATAAAGACGAAAATAATAATTTATGGTATGAAGAAAACATTTTAAAAGTAGAAAAAAATGGTAAATATGGAATAATAAATTCAACAGGAAAAGAATTAACATCAATAGAGTATGATGAAATAACAGCATCAGCAGGAATAAAGAATTCATTAAAAGTAAAAAAAGATAATAAATACGGAATAATCAATGAAGATGGAAAAGTAGTAATTCCAACATCTTATGCAGATATAGAAGAAATTGGAAAAGACAATAAATCAGGCTTTATTGTAAAAAATGAAAATAATAAATATGGTGTAATTGATTATTCTAATAATGTAATATTAAATTGTGATTATAATAAAATCTATAAAATACATTCAAACGATTTATACGTAGTAACAGAAAATACATTACAAAAAGTTGTAAGAACAGCAGAAAATGGTACATCAACAGATGTGTTAGTAAAAGGTTATGATGAAATAACAGATATATTAGCAACAAAAGACAGTGGTGTAATATTCAAAAAAGCAAACAAATATGGAATTATGGATTTATCTGGAAATGTAATTTTAGATGCTCAATATGATTACTTAAAAGAAGCAAAAACAGGAATATTTATTGCTAAAAAAGGTGATAAATATGGAATTATAAATAACAGTAATGAAGAAAAATTGGCATTTAATTACACATCTATAAATTATAATGAAAAAGCAGATATATATGTTGCTGAAGATAGTGAATTAAATTCAAGTATATTAAATAACAATTTAGAAACAAAACTTACAGGATTTTTATTAGAACTAAATACAGATAAAGGCTATATAAAAATGAGAATAGATGGCCAATACAAATATTACAATTTAAAATTTGAAGAAAAACAAGAATCAGATATTTTCCCAAATAGAACATTATTTTTAAGTAAAAAAGATGGAAAATATGGATTTGTAGATAAAACAGGAAAAGTAATAGTAGACTATGCTTATGATGATGCAATGGAACAAAACGACTATGGATTTGTAGCAGTAAAAAAAGATAATAAATGGGGAAGTATTAATAGCAAAGGAACAGTAATACAAGAACCAACATATAATCTAGATGATTATTTACTAATAAACTTTATTGGTAGATGGCATTTAGGATTAGATATTAATATGAATTATTATAATCAATTATA
>ERZ824978.2540-NODE-2540-length-15641-cov-17.459900_pt1 | contig 15641 bp, 17 predicted proteins | sample MGYA00519860_ERZ824978 | MGnify/ENA primary metagenome ERZ824978 (study PRJEB31778, sample SAMEA3449184) | human gut metagenome | biome: human gut; feature: human-associated habitat; material: faeces | place: United Kingdom | collected 2010/2012 ... | reverse complement strand
GACCGGTTCCCCACGGCTTTGTCCGGCCTTCTGGCAGAGTTCCCGGGATATCGTTAATATCCTGAAAAGCGTAGTCTACGGTTACATTGTGTGAGGAGCAGATGGAGGCAATGCGATCACCAATGACCTCTTTGAACTCTTTCTCGATATCCTTGCGGATGATAAATACTACATGATTGAATCCGGCTTCAATTGCATCGTGGATTGAGTAGTCCATGATGATGTGATTAGAGGAATCCACCGGCTCCAACTGTTTAATTCCTGTTCCAAATCGGCTGCCGATACCAGCCGCCATGATAAGTAATGTTGTTTTCATAATCTCTTTTCTCTCTTTCGTTTAAAATTACAAAACCATAAATTATTTTTTGTTGCCGAGTTCTTCCATGTATTTTTTAGCATCCTTCATAAAGCTGACCGCAATCATCACGATTACCGAACCAATCGGAAATGCCGCCACAATACTAACCGACTGAAGATTATTCATAGAACTTTCTGCAAACAGCAACGCGATCGGTAGAAGGATCAGCAGAATGCACCACATTAACTGAATACTCTTATTAGGCTGCTCTCCATCATTTAGTGCATGATAGCTATAACAAGACGCTGTCAATGCAATAGAATCAAAAGATGTTGCATAAAAAGCAATCATCGTCAATAGAACAACTACCATAATAACAGGTGCACCCGGCATCGTTTTGATGATAGAAACAATCATGCCATACAGATCTCCGTTCTCCAGATACTGTGCAATAAAGTCAGCCTTTCCAGTGACCTGCATTCCCATAGAATAGTTCCCAAGTACGATAAAACTCGTCAACGTAGAGCCAACACCAAATACATAGCCACCAAGAATTGTCTGACGTACTGTTCTGCCACGTGAAATGTTGCCGATAAAGAACGGCGCAGCCACACACCAAACCATCCAGTAAGCCCAATAGTAGATCGTCCAATTCTGCGGGAAATTCGATGTGCGAAGCGGGTCAGTGAACGTAGACAGATCAACAAAATTCTGTATCATCCGGCCAAGAGAAGAAAAACCAGTTTCAATAATATACCGTGTTTCTCCACCAAACAGCAGCACAAAGGCAATCAGACCAAAGAACATATAAATACAAATATTTGCCAGCTTGCTGATTCCCTTAAATCCATGCAGCAAGGAATATGTATATACAGCGCAGGTAATCAGAAGAATAATAATGTTGATTACAGTACGACTAACGGCAACATGGAATAGCTCACTGATAATGGTTGCCATCAGCGGTGTTGCCACGCTAAATGTGGTAGCAGTACCAGCAAGGAGTGCAAATACAGCTAACAGGTCAATAATGCGACCTGCCCAGCCATCGGTATGCTTCCCAAGAATCGGACGGCAAGCCTCTGAATACTTCTGACGGTTTCTTTTTCTTACGTGAAGCATAAAACCAAAGGCAACGGCCAGTACCAAATAAAATCCCCACGGAATAAAGCTCCAATGGAACAGTGGATATACGCCTGCCCAATCCTGAATACTACCCATCTCAGCCAGATGTGGATCAGTTGCGTACAGAACCCATTCCGAGAACGAATAGAACAAGATATCCGCTGCCAGACCACAGGTGAACATCATCGAGCCCCATGCAAAGAAGGAATACTTCGGCTTCTCATTCTGCTCACCAAGGACGATGTTACCGTACTTAGAACCGGCAATATACAGAGAAAGGATAAAAATTCCCAATCCAATTACCAAATAATATGTACCAAAGGTATCACCAAAGAAAAAACGGATCTGGCTCAGTACGGCATTCGATTGTTCCGGTACAAAAAAGAATAGTACACATAATGCAATTACAATTGCCAGTGGCACCAATGTTATCATCCAGTCTATTTTTCCACGTTCTTTTTTTGCATTCACTTACTTTCCCTCCATATATTTTTTGTAACTGGTATCCAGAGCAATTAGCTCGCTCAGATTATCCACTTCTATAATATCGTCCTTATTCATAGGACGGATACCCAATTGATACTCCTCTGGGTAGCAGAACATCGCCACATCATCCCAGTAGATTTGTCGATTCTTCTTTTGTTCAAACTCAATTTCGAGATGTCGTTTTAGTTTTTTTCCATCCTCTGCAGTCCAACGGGAAATACTGTACAGCTGCCATCCGCCTTTTCCACCTGTCCGACTGCATGCTGTAACAATGCCATTCTCAACAGTCTGAAGCCACTCATCCGTTTCTCCATCTGTCCAAACACTGTTATAACCAGAGCGTTCAAACTCTGGTGCAAGAATTTCCGGATTATAAATAATCTGATCACCATCCAGAATAATCGCATTTTCAATGTAATCTCTTGCCACGTAAAGCGATGCAATGTTATTGCAGGTATCATAGTAAGGATTTTCAATCAGCTTAACACCAGGATACTCCTCTTCAAGTGTCACAAACTGCTCTTTCAGATATCCAACAACAACATAAATCTCATTGATTCCGTTTTTATGTAGTCCATCAATCACAGTATCAATCATCCGCATCCCATTCACTTTGACCAGCGGTTTCGGTGTTGTTAGCGTTACCGGGTGCATTCGATTTCCCAATCCCGCCGCCATAATAATAGCTCTTTCTACTTTTGGCATTTACTTTTCCTCCCCTTGTTTTTTCAGTTCCTCTTGAACAATTCGGTAGTAATCCTTTGCATATCGGTACTGTCGAAGAGAATACTCGCCAAATTCTACACCAAGATTTCTCTTATACTCACACCAGTTACTCCACAGCAGACCACAAGCAGCAATATAGCAATAAATCTTGATTCTGGTTTCATCACTGCAGCCTTCAGTAAAGTAGGCTGCAATCAGGCGATCGAGCTGACGTTTATTATAAAGAGAATAAATACAGAACATTGCAACGTCCACATGAGGATCTTGCATTCCTGCATACTCCCAGTCAATCAGTCGGATTTCTTCTTTTCCATCTTTTTCAACAAATAGGAAATTATCTGGCACGGCATCAATATGTGTCAAGACTTTTTCTCCAGCATGTGCATCAATATAAGATTTCAGCGACAGAACATTTGCTTTTGTTTTTTCATAATCCTTATAAACAGAAGGCATCCCCTCCCATAGTGTTTCATAGAACTCCATCTGGCCGAAAATATCAAACTCGTGGTTAACTTTCAATTTCAAGTCATGGAACGCATGAAGCCGCTTCATACACTTCTTAACATCTTCGTAGTTCCACGGATCGCATACTCTTGCGCCTTCCAGAAATTCCGTGATCTTATAGCCATTTTCCGGGTTGATATACGCAATATCATCACAAATGTGTTTCCCGTCAATGGCCTGATAAACTGCCGCCTCTTGACGACGGTTAATAAGCTGGTCAGTTCCTTCGCCCGGAATTCGCATGATATATTTCTTTCCTTTGCAGGTAAACAGGAAAGAACGATTCGTCATGCCTTTTTTAAGAACCGTAATATCTGTAACTGCTTCTGGCCTTGCATCCAGAGCCTCACAAATCACCTGAATTGCATCTGTTTTCAACTGGTTAGAATCGCTATCAATTTCTCGGAGTTGCTCATAGGTGTTAATTTCCACAACGTCCGTTGAATGGACCACACGAGCGGTAACGATCATCCGGTCTTTGTTATAAAGAGCTTCTTCCCAGAATGACCCATCATACCGCTGATTTTTGCACAGTTCCTCAATACGCTTCGCAACTGTGTCGGCATCCTCTTTTATCAGATAACAGATACCGATCATTGCATTACCACCAGAACTTTCTGGAACAGTTACCAGTTCCATCTTACGATTAACGCGGACATTGCTTTCGTTATCCACCAGGTCACTAACCATATACCAGGAATACAGTTCATGGCGGTGGAACGGATTCCTGTCACACCAAATATCGCAAGGAATAATGTAAGCATTTTCCAAATGTTCTTTTACAAGTTTGACTGAATGCAAATTATTCTTTGCCGCATAATCGGCATTAACTACGAGTTCGACGCCATACTCATCAATCAGATACTCGTATTTTTCTTTCATGAAACCTACAACCACATAGATTTTTTTAATCCCCACTTCATGAAGCTGCTTGATGATACGTTCGATCAATGCCTCTCCATTGACTTCCAAGAGACCTTTCGGCATTTCCGTATTAATGGGAACCATTCGCATGCCAAAGCCAGCGGCAAGAATAATAGCTCGTTGCGGAGTTTTCTGTTTGAATTCTGTGATTGCCTTCACTGTTGGACGTATGGATTCGTCTAAATAATCATCCTTGATAAGTTCCTTAAGTGAACGGTTTACCACTCCCAATGAATGGCCTGATACCTCTGCTAGAATTCTTTGATTAATAAACGGTTCCAGTAAAAGCGTGTTCAGGATGTCGCTTTCTTGCTTGTTCATTATTTTTAATTTCCTTTCTTTCACGATTTTTTATTCTTTATTTTTCGTGAACGCTATGCTAAACACAAACCTCCGCCTTATTTTATTCGGGGAGGCTTGATTATTACTCGGACTGTGTCGCTTATAAACTGTAACTTTAATGATCCAATCTACTATCAATATACGGTGCAGAATTATTACTCGAAACCTTCTTTGCAGGAACCCCTGCAACTGTAATTCCCTTTTCCGTTATACTTTTAACAACAACACTATTGGCTCCGATTACACAATCATCTGCTATAGCAATATCTCCTATAATTTTAGCTCCAGTTCCTATAAAAACATTGTCTCCTATAGTTGCAGCAGTCTTCCCCCTCCCAGTCGAACCTATGTTTACGCCCTCCTGGAGTCTACAATTTCTACCAACCTTCGCATTTCCAATAGTGATAGTTCCATAACGAGCAATTGAAAGCCCTGGCTCAAAACAGTTTAAGGGTACTGAAAATTCTAACCTTACGGACTCCTTATAAAACCTATATTTAATCCACGCCTTATATGGCAACCAAACAAATTTAGTTAGACAATTAGTCACATACTCATTCTTCCTTAAAAGTATTTCCCACTTCCCAATTTCATCCTTAATTATATATCTGTAAGAGCATAATGTAACGCCAATTTATCCTGCTCTAAATAGTACTGTAAATCTTGCTTTGATTGAATCATCTTAGCACTCCTCCGGAAATGTGTACAAATATTCTTTCAGTTCATGTTCAATATACTCTATCTCTTTCATATCGCATTTTATTTTTTTCCACGTATGAGTATTTTCCCTTGAACGCTCTGGGTTAAAACACTGCTTTTTCTTGTTTTGTTCATTTAAGTCCAGTCCAAGCCAATCTGAAATCTTTTGAGCGGTTTCTTCATATCGATATATCATATCTTCAAACTGAATAAAACGGACTTGATCAGTGTTTACTTGTTCAGTTAGTCTATGTTCTCTTGTATATTTAAACCACTTACAAAACTCTTCTACATTCAGTGGAATCACACCATCGCGCCACACGTATTTTTCAAGTACAAAAATATCTCTCGGATCACGGTCTACAATAAAAACTTTTATATCATTGAAATATCTAAGATAGCGTTTTAAATTAGTAGGTGGAACAATCTGATCAACCATAACTGTATTTGCCCCTTGACATACAGAGCCAAATAAATTCTCAATATACTTCTTAGTACAATTTAAAAATTTTTCTTCACTAGGGTGTGCACAATACGTAATTTCATTCTTCATTATATTTAGAGTTCGTTCAGGTTGAGTTCTCCAAATTGTCATTTTCAGTATCTTATTTAGAATTCTGTTACGAAAATAGAAAAAATCTCCTTTATCTAACAAGTCATATTGCCACCATCCATGATAGGTGAAGTCCGTCAAAGCATTAATATATTCTTCTGAATATTTTTTCCAATTTCCGTGGAAGAACTTTTCGTATTTACTTCCAAAAATATTCCCACAATAAAAATTGACAAGTTTCTTATATCTCTTAAGCGAATGTCCTGAATTATGTCGATTAAAATTCTCAACCAAATTATATTCCAAATCCGATATACCATCCGGATCCTGCACAAAACGGAACTCTTCGTCTGTAAACGAATACACTGAATCAAATTCAGAAACAAAATCTGTAATAGCACTTGATCCACTTCCATAATAACTCGCACATGATATAAATCTCATTTTATTTACTCTCCATTCATTACACTTTTTATAATCTTCTCCAATTGACATTGAATTACATCAGGAGCGAAATCCCTTATTCTTTCTTTACTTTTCTCTTTATAATCATTATACAAATTTGAATTTTCAACAAGACCAGCTACTTTTTCTGCCATGTCATCGGGATTTTCAACCTGACACAACAGTCCATATTTATTATCACCTAATATTTCTCTAGGTCCGGTTTTGGAATCCGTTACAACCATAGGCAAACTATAGGTTAATGCTTCTAGCATAATCGTGGGTAAACCTTCCCCTGCTACGCTTGCATGAACTAGCGCGAACGCTGCATTATAGTAGTCTTGGACATCTAAGCGGCTTCCTTCAAAATGAATATGCTTCTGAATATCTTCTGGAAAAGATGCCACTAACTCTTTTACGTCATCTTCATTAGGACCATTTCCTACAAAAACCAAATCAAGATTTTCTCCATATTTTTCTCGAACAATTTTCAGCATCTTTGCAACCGTAAATTGATCTTTATGTGGATATTCAAATCTAGATACCATTAACACAAACTTTCCATATTCATTTATTAATTGCTGTACATGATTTCGATCAATTTTTCTTTCTTTAATAAAAGTAGGATTATACAACTTATTTATATTTACATATAATGATTTATTATATGCCAGTACCTCTTCCTGTGCGTCAGATACCAGTACGACAAGATTTTTTATTCGATTGTATAATCTATAGTATCCATCAGAAATTAGCAAATAGCTATAAAGTGCTCCATGGAGCCAACACAGTTTCTTTTGGTTCTTTAACAGGCTATTGGCTACAAAATTCAAATCATTAAAATGTCCAGAGAAAGCTATAATCAAATCAAATGTTAAATTATAACGAACTCTAAGAATTGTCTTAAGTATAAGATCAAATCCTGATAAAAGGATTTCCGCCAACTGATAAATACAAGTTCCCACAAACCCTTTCTTTACCAATTGTGCATATTGCTCAGGTGCAAATTTCCGGGAATAATAGAATTCAATCCAAGAACAGGATTCCGGAAATTCCTTTTTCATTTCGTTAGCTTTCGGCTTTAAATTAACTATTGTCACATCATGTCCCATCTGGCACAACATTTTTGCATAATCAGCTCCTACACGTTCTACACCACCAATTTGGAGTCCATCAAATACCATTGCAATTTTCAAGTTATACGCTCCCTTCTTTCCGCCACACTAAAATGTTTCTTCCTTATTCATCGTCACATTTAATAGCCTTATATTCTGCCGGATTACACCTCACGCCTTCTTCATAAGTTACTTCTTTCAGTTTCAGCTTATCTCTATTATAACAAGCATGTTGTTCGTTGGGCGATGCGCGACCTACTCTATATTCCGTTCAAATTTGAAGATGGTGGAACGTGTTTAATCTATTATACACCGGAAGACTAATACTTGTCAAATGTGGTTGACAGAACTGCTCCACCGTGTTCTCTAAAAAAACTTTCCATATCTGTTCCGCCACCAAAAAAGGACATACGGAAAGGTGTTTTCGTAACAATCATTTCTAACTCCTCCGGCCCTCATCGGGCATCCAGTCCAATTCTCACCATTCATTGTTCGTTATGAACAAATCATTCACTTTAACCACTCAAAACATGTAATTATCATCACCATTCATGCTCGATTCAACAGCTGTTTTTTGAAGTAGAAATCATCTGTTTTTCTCTATTTTTCATGACTCAACAAACCGTTATGATGTAGGTGTCATTAGCGGGTCAGATAGTGTACTCAACAGCAGTTTCAGACGTTAATGATAAACTCATGAATTTTTGTTGTTTTCTCCTGTTTTCCACCATTTCTATGATTCTTCTGAAAAAATTGTGCCACAGGGGCCAAAAGTTCATCGTTCTGTACGATTTTTGGCATTTTTGTTCATATAGCTGTGAAATATAACCAGTTTTAGTGTCTCATATAGTGTGTAAAACAGGTTCTCTTCGACTATGCTACGTCAATGCGGTTTGTTGAGTAGACATTTCTGCACTCAAATTTGTTCGGAGAAGTTGCTCGACGGTGGCGTATAAAGCTCACTTATTGCCATATGTCGCTACATACCTACTTTTCCGGGCATAAAAAAGAAGCCGCCGATTATTGACTAATCGACGACCTCAAAGTACATCAAAGCGTAAAATATTCACTTTTTTCCTTATAAGTGATTAAGCTCACTTATTCCAGTTTGTAATGATTTTCAGTGATTATAATCACTTATTTTTACCAAATGATAGCATCACCCAAAACTCCGGGTGGCGTAAAAAGCTCACTTTTCTAAGTGAACAAAATCACTTATTTCCAATAGCCATAAGTGAGCTTAATCACTTATTTTTATCGTTCATAGGTACAAAAGTAATTTTATTCACTTGTTGAGTAGACTTGTCTGTATAGCCTCCTGCCCACCCGGTCACCTTCCACCTTGCTGCCTTGCAAGCATCGCCACGCACTTGATCTCGCAGTTGTTGCTCACAGTCAGCTTCGGTGTCTTATGAGCTCCTGCATCTTCAGCCGAACAGTTCTGCACAGCTACCTGTTTTGCCTCTCGGTTGTACAGAAAACGATAGTGAGTTGGCCAGCCTAATGCTTCCAATGTGCTGCGGAAGATTGTGATCCTTCCATCTTCGACATTAAAAGTCAGACCCAGCATCCGCTGGTTCCATATTCTTTCGTTCACTACTCTCCCCTCCATAAAAATGGGCGCACTTCCCCCTTGGAATCCTGGTTGCCGTTTTAATCAAGCCCGGTATCGGGGATGGTCTTACCCGTCAGCATCCCCACCGATACATAGCCATCCATTTGCTGAACTTCGGATTCTTTCAGATGTTCTTCTACAGGTACGCCAAAAGTACCCGCAATATCATATGGGTAAAATCCCTTTCTGGTATTCGCGGGCTTTGTCTCTTGCGCATTTTTCTGGTCTGTTCCATTTTTTCGCTTCTGGCCCTCATGGAAGATCTCCGGCACGAGCAGGTCAAAAACATACAGAGTTTCCCCTTCAAACGAAATCTGTACCCAAGCATCTTATACCGGCATTCGGTATCCCAGCCCATTTCCTTATACACCAGTTCTGAAAACGGTTTGCAAGTCATCTTCCGGCTTTTACGTTTATCCGGATTGGCGATACACCAGCGCAGAGCGTCCTTGTCGTTTTCATCACAGCCGCGTACAACAATACGCTTCAAATCACTGTTGAACATGACGTGTACATAAGCCACATCTTCCAGCCCGGTGATGCAGGCCGTGTTAAACGTGATGCTGTCCTTGCGGATCACGATCGCGGGGTCACGAAGATGTGCAAACAACTCCTTCCGCACGACCTGGTATCCGTCATAGGAAAATGTACTTTCTAATTCTTACGCTCTTGCGTCTCTATCATTTTCTGCCTGCTCTTCCGGTGGCATGGTGTTCGTATTTTCATTCATCTGTGTCAGTCCATCCTTCCATTATTTTTTCCGCTTCATGGAGCAAAGCATTCAGGCCATCTGCGGTAAAAGTATTCATTTTTTCTATCTCTGCTGCCGGCCGGGGTACATCTCAGTTTCCAGAGTAATGCTCCTGCTGTAAAATCCCGACCTGTGCAATACTTGTGATCGGCTTTCCAAAAGTACCTGCCCATTCTGGTGGGAAGATATAGATCGTCTGCTTGACGGTTTTTCCCTCTTCATCCTGTTCCTTGGATGGCAGGACAATTTCTTCTACTTTAACCATTTCCGGCTCATCCAGTTCAAACAGCATCAGCTTGTCATCGTTCTGTCCCACGAGCTGCCCACGGAAACAGTATTTCAAACCTTCTTCCCATTCCATCATGTCAAAAAGGGCTTTTGCCAGATCGCGGCATCCGAGTGTACTGGCGCACCAGCGTCCCTCTTTCAGCCTGCCCCAGCGGATCGCATTCGGATTATCCTTTTCGCATGGGCGAATGGCAATGCAGCGGTCAACCGAATTCAGGAGCAGTTCTACATACTCCACGTCTTCAAACTTTTTCAGACAAGCGGTATTAAAGCGCAGCTTGCCATTGGAGATCGTCATAGCCGGATTCTGTAAAGTAGCAAAATACTGTGTCCGCACAACTTCATATCCACTCAGGTCCAAACGTTTCATAACTTCTACCGTATCTTGCTGTTTTTCCCGCATGACGCTCTCAGATGCTTCCCGGTATTCTTCTGCCGAAAAGCCGGTCCAGTCCTTATCAAACGGCACATATCCGCGTAAGATTCCATCATCCACCACACCCAGGACTGGAAGTGGTCGATTTTTCTTTGTATAACTCCGGGATGCCCGCAGATGATTTGCCGCATTATAGACTTCCCTGGACACGATTGCCTCATGATGATCTCTCTGCCGGTACTGCGTCCGGTCGTTGTTGTTTTTCTTTGATTTATGCGTCAGGAAATTCGGTGTGAAGGTCTTCCTTGCCAATACATCCCCACAATGGCGTTCATTAGCAATGACTCCTGCAAGAGTGCCGGGATTCCACTCCGTGTTCCCCAGTTTTGTCTTCCGGCCATATTCTGTCAGAAGTTCTGCAATCTCAGTGAAAGAAAATCCGTTCAGGTACAGATAGTAAATCACCTTCACCGTCTGTGCTTCGTCCTGATTCACCACAAGGCTGCCATCCTCGTCCTGGTCATATCCGAGCAGGGCCGGCGTAAGGAACAGTCCACGGCTGAACCTGCGGTCAATGGACCAGTTCATAATGATAGACTTGGAATGAGATTCTTCCTCTGCCACGGATGCCAAAATCGTCAGGATCATGCGGCCGTTACTGTCCAGTGTGTAGATGTTGTCCGCTTCAAATTTTACACCCACGGGCGGGTCAAGATTTTTCAGTGTTTCAATGACGGAAAGACAGTCCACAATGTTTCTGGCGAAACGGGCGATGGACTTTGTGAGGATCAGGTCAATCTTTCCGGCCTTACAGTCCTCGATCAGCTGCTGCATTCCTTTGCGATGCTCCAATGATGTACCGCTGATGCCTTCATCATCATAGATTCCAACGAATTCCCATCCCGGCTGTGCCTTGATATAATCCGTGTAATAATTTTTCTGAAGTTCGTACGAAGAAGTCTGTTCATCATTATCAGTGGAAACACGGACATAAGCGGCAACACGACGGATAGAGGTGTGATATTGTCAATATCAGTTGACAGATAAAACTCAAAGAGTAGCCGCATCATGCAGCCATTGCCTGAGCAGCATAAAATCTGCTGCGCTTCACCATGGGTGGTAAGCCACCATTAGCGGAGCAAATACGACGATTGTTCCAATAGCTCATAAAGTATCTCCAAACTAGCGATTTCAGCTGCTCCACGGTCAACTGTTCCAGATCGTAGCGGTCATATAATAGTTCTGCTTTCATCCTTGCTCACATGCTTTCGCAGCGGGCATTGTCATGGCAGCACCCGCTTGCACTATTCATACTTTGGCAGATACCATACCGAGCGATTGCTCTGCGGTATAGATTGCTTGTATACTGAGCACCGCGGTCAGAATGAATAATTGCACCGTGCAAAGCCGGATAAGAAGCCATTGCGTTGTCCAATGTCTGAACGCACAGTTCTGCCTTCATGTTTGTACTCATAGCAATTCCCAAAACACTCAGATCGAAGCAGTCAAATATGACGGAAGTGTAGAGCTTTCCATCTTTTGCTTTAATCTCTGTAATATCCGTAATGCATTTTTTAAGAGGCTCATCGGAACGAAAGTCTCTTTTCAGCAGGTTGTCCGATTTCATTGCCTCTCGGTCAGCCTTTGTGATTTCATTGGGCTTGCGTTTTGGATGATGAGTTAGTCCGATCTTTTTCATGATACGATATACCGTCTTTTCTCCCGGAATCTCTACGCCATCCGGCTTTTTCAGCTGTAAAGCCTGATACATCCGCATACGTCTATATGTATCGTTGCATTGATCCTCACTGCAAATTTCCCGCATGATTTCGGCAAGCCGTTGGGTATTTCCACGGTCGATTTCTGCTTACCAGATACCGATAGAACCCTTGCCGGCTTACACCCAGCATTTTGCAGCAAAATGCAATTCTTCCTTTCCTCTTGCCATCTTCTGCTTTTACGGCGATGAATTTCATTCGCTGCCCTTTGCTGACTTCCGACGGCTGGCGGCGAAAAAAGCGCTGGCTTCTGCTAGAAATTCATTTTCTTCCTTTAGCCGCCGTATTTCTTTCTCCTGCTGCTTTACCTGCTTGTGCAGGGTATTCAATTCTTCGGCCAGACTCATTGCGGTTTGCGGTGTATGCGCTCCGCCTCCGATGTCCAAGCGCCCCTCTTTGGCAGCCTTGACCCATCCGTACAGCGTATCTACCGGTATTCCCAATTCGACCGCTGCTTTCGAGGATCCTATTTCATTCGATAGCTTTACGGCCTGCACCTTATATTCCGTGTTGTATTTTCGTTGATTCCGAGCCATCTTTCGTTGCCTCCTGTTTGTCCTTTTCTATATATTGGCCCTTTGAGTTCCCTATGTCAACTTTTATTGTACAACACCACATGCTTTCTGCACCATCGTTGGTATTTATTGACAAATGCCTTTTCTGAGCATTCACTGACACATTTGAAATGCCAGAATGCCGCCACAAAATCCACCCACTTCTCACTCCCGTCTGCCCGGGCAGGACTGCTGAACAAGCGGTTTACATTGGGAAAGACGGTATCCAGCAAAGAGATCAGATTATTCTTCAAAACTGTTTGTACCTTAGAATACTGCTTGTACTGGCGGTAGCAGTTTTTCAGTAAGAGCCGGGTATCTTCCTCCGGGAAGTATCTCGGCAAAGTAAGCCAGCGGTTAAGGCCGTAATTTGCCGGTTTTACGGCATCCTTTCGATCGGTTTTGACCCGTCTCAATTCGTTGTTCCCGTAGCCGTGTATCAACTTTGCATGGACGACGGAAACATATAATCTTGCGTCGTGGAGAACTTTCGCCACCGGCGTATGGTAATTTCCTGTGGCTTCCATAACCACACGAGTCTCACCGTCCAGGCTTTTGAGCAGCCTTGCCAGCGCACTTAGTTCACTGTTGGTGTGACGGACTTCAAAAGGTGAGATGACGACCTCTCCAAAAGGGCGCATGACGGCAACCGTGCTTCTTCCTTTGGAAACGTCGATGCCAACAGAGTTCATTTGCATTCCTCCAATACAGATTTGCCTCATCGCCGATTCAATCTATTGGGTAACGCGTCGACGAAGTGTTCATCGATGCCACCTCGTACTTATCCCACTATAATATGACCGCACACGACCTTGCCATGACAATGATCCGGGAAGTGCTTTATACGACTGGCATCACTGCCACCGCCGGGATCGGAACTAATCTCTACTTGGCAAGACTGGCAATGGACATCACTGCCAAATACGCTGCGCCTGACAAGGACGGAGTCCGCATCGCTAAACTGGATGAAAAGAGCTTTCGCTATCTCCTCTGGAATCACAAGCCTCTCACAGACTTCTGGATGACTGGTCCCGGTACCGTCAAGCGACTAGAAAAGCACGGCATCCATACGATGGGCGAGCTGGCATATTTCAGCACCGTCAATCAGGATATCTTATATAATGAATTCGGTGTTGACGCCGAACTGCTGATTGACCATGCTTGGGGGCTGGAGCCCTGCGGTATGAAAGAAATCAAAGCCTACAAGCCCAGCACCAACAGCATCTCCGAAGGTCAGGTTCTCTCCTGCCCTTACCCATATGACAAAGCAAGAATCATTATCATGGAGATGGCTGACAGCTTAGTATTACAGTTGACGGACAAAGGTCTGGTTACGGACAGCCTGACACTGGATGTGGGTTATGATCGGGAAAACTGCGACAGCGGAAAGTACAGAGGTCCGGTACACATCGATCACTACGGCCGCACCGTTCCAAAGGGTGCCCACGGCAGTACGAAGCTAGATAACCCGACCAACCTTGGCAGTTTTCTGATTTCTGCCACAACTGAGCTATTCGAGAGAATAGCGGATAAAACTCTGACGGTAAGACGGATCACAATAGCCGCCAACCGTGTGGTCAAAGATGAGGGATTCCTCCAAGTTGACCTATTCACGGACACAACCAAGTTGGAAAAAGAGAAAAAGCTGCAGAATGCGATGCTGCGTCTCAAGAAAAAGTTCGGCAAGAACGCCGTACTAAAAGGAACCAACTATCTGGATGGTGCAACGATGAGAGAAAGAAATCAACAAATAGGCGGCCATAAGGCCAAATAAGGAGGAAGAACATGGACTACAAGAACACACCGGAAGGCAGGGCCGTCCAAAGTAAGTATGGCAAAATCCTCCATGCCTCCCGTCCGGATCCGCCACATAATCATCCCCGTATGCCGATGTCCAATCGTGCTAAAATCTTCTCTCCGTTTGCCGCCTTACGAGGCTATGAGGATGAGATTGCTTCCGAGGGCAGAGACCACCTCAAAGGAAATAGAATCGAGCTGTCTGAAGAAGGCAAGCAAGCTCTGAACCAAAAGATCAGCTAGCTTCGGAAGGGACAAGAGATCATAATAAAATATTTCACGGACGGCTACTATGAGAATATAGCCGGAATACTGGATGCTGTGGATACGATAAACAAAGAACTGCGAATTTACACAGGCTTTATAAATGATACCGGCAAAGAGCTGCCGACAATTATTGCATTCGAGGATATATTAGAGATTGGGGTGAATATGACTTGAACTACTACTTTTGCGACGCATGCCGCTACTGCTTCTCTGCTAAGGAACTACCTGACCGTTGTCCTGACTGCGGAGCGGTAGCACACGATAATAAAAAGGCAGTACGGCCGGCGAGTAAAACGGAAATCGAGGAATTGCTCAAAATACAGAAAGAAGATAAGGAGGACACACAAAATGAAAGCACATAAATATTGGTCACTCGGCGCACTTGCCTGCATGGCAGGATGCTTCTACACGGGCTGCAAAAAGCTGATGCAGGCTCACAAGTATTTTGCTTGCGGCTCTCTGGTCTGCATGGGTATGGCAATCTACTCCGGTCACAAAATTGCACCGAAGAAGAAAAAAGCTGAAAAGCCTGAAAAATAAGAACACACGCCCTCGCCGTAACAAGCGAGGGCTTTTTTGAACTCCAGGAGTTCATTTTATTTCCATCACAAACTATATACTTCCATCATAAGCCGTATCCCGACTTTCAGGCCTTCCTCAAAAGCAGTCTTCTCCCATGCACAGCACACTGTTCCCTGCCGGTCCATAATCTTCTCCCAGAGGGGAATCTTATCTCCGACATAATCATCTACGATCCTATCCATTCCATCCAGCCCTCTCAGCCAGTCTTCCAGTTCCTTTTCCTTGACCTTTGCTGCTTTCCCGGCATCTGTGTTTTTCTCTACTGGATTGTTTTCCGTGTAATGCTCGTAGATCAGATCAAGCAGGTTCTCCACTGGCGGATAATACTCTGGTTCCGTTTTCTTCAAATACTCCTCCAGCATTTTCTTCAATTTTTCTATAATGCTACCATCCTTCCCAACTGAGATTCACATCCTCAGT
>ERZ824978.2538-NODE-2538-length-15682-cov-5.740193_pt1 | contig 15682 bp, 18 predicted proteins | sample MGYA00519860_ERZ824978 | MGnify/ENA primary metagenome ERZ824978 (study PRJEB31778, sample SAMEA3449184) | human gut metagenome | biome: human gut; feature: human-associated habitat; material: faeces | place: United Kingdom | collected 2010/2012 ... | reverse complement strand
GAATATAGCTGATAAAGCAATAAAAAAGCCCTAGAATAAGTTTCTAGGGCTTTTTTGATGTGGCGGAGAGAGTGGGATTCGAACCCACGGTGGGTTGCCCCATCACCAGTTTTCAAGACTGGCTCCTTAAACCGCTCGGACATCTCTCCAGACTTCATAAAATATATCATCCAGAGGGAAAATTGTCAAGAGCTTTGACGCAGGGGCGAGATTAGTGCTTGACAAACATTCTGCCATATGCTAGAATACTTTGGCAATCAAGTGAATAGTTTTCTTTTTATTCGGAGTGATACCCAAGAGGCCGAAGGGGCTCCCCTGCTAAGGGAGTAGGCGTCTAAAAAGCGCGCGAGGGTTCAAATCCCTCTCACTCCGCCAAGAAAGCAGAGCCGAAAAGATATTTTGTTGATTCGGCTGGTTGCGGAGAGGGTTTGCGAGGTCTTTCGCAAACCCTTTTATCATAGTTAGATATATGCTGGTGTTTTGAGGAATTTGAGCCATGGCTGAGGCAAAATTGGAAGGAGACTGAATACATGAATCAAGATGCTGTAGACATGTTTGACTTCGCATCAATGTTAAATAGCGACTTAATGATAGGAGATAACTTAAGAATAGATAGTGACATTACATTAAGAGGCGCAGACTTTGAAGTGGAGACGCTGAGGCTTTGGATTAAATATGGTGATATGTCTCGTTATCACGAGATTATTTCTTTGGACAGAGAAGTAAATGGTGATTGGGTTTTAAAGGAAAGCTATGTGGTGCCGGGATATTCCTATTGGAATGAAACGAAGCTGGTAGGTGTCACAAACATAAGAGAATGGCTTATTGATTTTATGTCTGTAAATAAAGAGTATATAGCTGGTGGCCGTTTGATTCCGCCGGGAGGATTACATATTAACTGCGGCAGCGAGTTGGAAGAATAGCTTAGAAATGGACATTCGCAACCCTTTTGTCGCGGTTAAGGCTCAAAGATATATGTTGATGTTTTGCCGAATTTGAGTCATGGCTGAGGCAAAAACAGAAGATAAATGATGGTTTCGATTTGGCAGTACTGGAAGGAGACTAGTCATATGAATCAAGATGCTGCGAGCAAGGTTGGATTTGCTTCAATGACGGGCAACTTAGTGATAATAAACAGCTTGAGAAATGGCTTGAAAATTAAGAGCGACATTGTATTGAGAGGCACAGACTTTGAAGTGGAGAAGTTGAGACTTTGGATTAAGAATAAGGGCGATATGTCTCATTATCACGAAATTATTACGTTGAACAAATATAAGGGTGTATGGACTTTAGTAGAAGATTACTCAACACCAAAATTTTCGTATCAGAACGAAACAGAGCTAATAGGTGTTGCCAATGTAAGAAAATGGCTGATTGACTTTATTTCTGAAAATAAAAAATATATATCGGGCTATTGTCCACCAGAGGGACTACGTATTAACTGTGGCGGCGAATTGAAAGAATAGTTGAGAAAACAGTTAGTGATTTGAATTGCTATCATAAAATACAGCTCATTGCAGGCGCGGTGGGCTGTATTTTTGACTTGACGCGGCGCGTGGAGGTGCGAAATGCAGATCATTCCTTATCAGGAAAAATACCGGGATGACATGATTTTCATGGTTCTGGAAGCGAAGGACGCCCTTGGGCGGGTGCTGCGGCTGAATGATGACCTTCTGGACATTCAGGGGGCGTATCTGGATAGGGGAGATATGTTCTGGCTGGCACTGGATGAGCGTGACCGGGTCGTCGGGTGCGTGGGGTACAATTCCGTGGAGAACTCTTCCGACGTTGTGCTGCATCGTTTGTACGTCAAGGCCGCGCGGAAGCGGCAGGGGATAGGCTCTGCGCTGCTGGCCGTGGCGGAGGGCTATGCCAAAGCACAGGGGAAAACGGCGGTGCTTGTTCACTTGGGTGGTAAGGAGTACGGCGCATCACGGCGCTTTTACCCGAAGCATGGGTATGTGGAAATTATGCCGGACTGTATGAAGAAAGAGCTGTGAGGAGTGGACAAGATGTACGCGGACAGGGAAACGATTCTGGCCATGGCGCGTGCCGGGGAATTTGTTCCGTGCAGTTATCTGGAAAGGCTGTTTGAATTCTGTTGACAAGCGGTTTTTGCCGATTTATAATGTTCCCTGAAAGGAAGTGTCGGATGATGGCGGTTCGGCTCAATGATGACAAGGAACTGGTAAAAACCATTCGGGAAGGTCTGAAGCGCACGGGAGGCTACTGCCCCTGTCGGCTGGAGCGGACGGAGGACAATAAGTGCATCTGTAAGGAATTCCGGGAGCAGATCGCAGACCCGAATTTCAAGGGCTATTGCCACTGTATGCTCTATTACAAGGATTGACAAATAATTGTTGACAAATTTCGCCTGCTGTGATACGATATCCGAGCGCTGAGGGAAACCGGCAGGCAGATATGGGCGAGTGGTGGAATTGGTAGACTCGCTAGATTCAGGTTCTAGTGTTCACTGCGGACGTGCGGGTTCAAGTCCCGCCTCGCCCACCAAAGAAGAAGGACATCCGTGCGGGTGTCCTTCTTTCTGTCTATGAGTTTAATTGTTTTGCCGGATCATACAGAAAAAATGATGTGAGGATTTCATGGAAAAAACGAAGCGTTCTTTTCTTCCGTGGGGGATGGTGTCGACCATTCTGACGCTGGCGTGGCCGACTATGCTGGAAGAGCTGATGCAGACGGCGGTGCAGTATATCGACACTGCTATGGTCGGCGCAATCGGTACGCAGGCGACTGCGGCGGTGGGCGCTACCAGCACGGTCAACTGGCTGATCGGCAGCACCGTTGCCGCCATTGGCGTGGGCTTTCTGTCCTTCGTGTCTCAGGCCTGCGGGGCGGGGGATACGAAACGGGCGGGGAAAGCCTCGTCTCAGGCGGTGCTGGCGGTTCTGGTCTGCGGCACGTTTTTTACTGTGCTGATGCTGGCGCTGAGCAGCAAGGTGCCGGTGTGGATGCAGGTTGACCCGGCCATTCAGGACTTGGCTGCCCAATACTTTTTCATTCTGTACACCCCCATGCTGGCCCGGGCGGCCATTACGATTTTCGGTACGCTGCTTCGTTCGGCAGGGGACGCCAAAACGCCCATGCGGGTCGGTTTTCTGGTGAACGGGGTCAATGTTGTCCTTAACTTTCTGCTCATCTATCCCACGCGGCAGGTGTGGGGCATGACCGTCTTCGGCGCGGGATGGGGCGTCATCGGCGCGGCTGTGGCAAGCGCCATTTCCTTCGTGATCGGCGGCGTGTGCATCACCGTGGTGCTCTGGCGGCACCCGCTGCTGTCTCCCAAGGGGCAGAAACTGCGGCCGGACTGGGATGTGCTGAAGCCCTGCCTGCGGGTGGCGCTGCCCAATGCCTTGCAGCGCTTCGGTACTTCTCTGGGATATGTGGCCTTTGCGTCGATGATAAACTCTCTGGGCGAAATTGCTACCGCCGCCCACACGATCGCCAACACGGTGGAATCCGCGTTTTACATTCCCGGATACGGGATGCAGACTGCGGCGGCGACGCTGGCGGGCAACGCTCTGGGGGCGGGGGACAACCGGCGGGTCAAGGAGCTGGGGCGGATGATTCTGTTTATCGAGGTCAGTCTGATGATCGTCTCCGGGTCGCTGCTGTTCCTGTTCGCGCCCAACATGATGCGTTTGTTTTCCAGAGACGCTCAGGTGATCGCACTCGGGGTCACGGTTCTGCGGATGGTGGCGGTGTCCGAGCCGTTTTACGGCGTGTCCATCATTGTCGAGGGCATGATGCAGGGCATGGGGAACACTATGATGCCCTTTGTTTGCAGCATCGCAGGCATGTGGGGCGTGCGCATTGTGGGCACGTTTATCTGCACCCAGCTGCTGGGGATGGGGCTGGTGTCCGCGTGGGCGTGCATGATCGCCCATAACCTGCTGCTGTTCCTCCTGTTTGCCGGGTATTACATCAGCGGAAAGTGGAATCCCATGAACAGAAAAAACGACGTTCAGAGTGTAAAAACGGCTGATTGATATGGTATTTTGAGCAGCGCAGACGGATTTTTCCTCTGCGTTGCTTTCTTTTGTGCAACGGACTTCGGTTTTCCCCCTTCGGGCGAAAGGGGGTTGACATGATGTATGTCAAACACAAATTGGAAATAGACCTGTCCGGACAGGCGGTCATGCCCCGGGTGGACATGGTGGAGGGCGACCAGTACGCCCGACAGCTGGAGCTGTCCCTCCTCTGCGGCGGGGAAAGCTGGGAAATTCCCGAGGACGTCCACGCGACGGTTCGATTCCGGAAGCCCGACGGCACCGGCGGGGAGTACGATTCTCTGCCAGACGGCAGCCCTGCGTGGTCGGCGTCCGGAAACGTACTGACGGTGGAGCTTGCGCCGCAGGTGTTGTCCTGTCCGGGAAACGGGATACTCTCCGTGGTGCTGACGCAGGGGAACGCCAGAGTCAGCACGTTTCACATTCTGTTTCAGGTTCACGGGGCGATTCCCGGCGGGCTGGAATCGGAGGATTATTTCTGCTATGACGGGCTGCTCAACGCTCCCAAAAACGCCGAGATCGGGCAGTTTTTGAAGGTATCCGGGGTGAACGGGCATGGCATTGTCTCTCAGGTCGAGGCGGTGACGATCCCGCCGCTGGACGAGGCCGTGGATACCGCGCTGGCGCAGGCAAAGGAAAGCGGGGAATTTGACGGCGCGTCCGCTTATGAGATCGCCCAGAACAACGGATTTACCGGCACCGAGGCGGAATGGCTGGAATCCCTGAAGGGCAAATTCAATTCCAATGTGGGGAACATCCGGCTCATCAACATCACCGGTAGGCTGACCTCCGAGCCGGGTGTCATCATAGATTTCCGCACTACCCGCCTTCGGGGCGTGCGGGACCCGCAGGCGGACGACGACGCCGCCACAAGGCGGTACGTCGATCGGGCAGTGACGGGCTACACGGTGCCGTCCTACTGGCAGGAGGCCGTGGATGCAGCTGCCGCCAAAGTAACGGCAAAGCAGGACGCGGGCGGTATGGACTGCGTGACGTTTGCTCTGTTTTCGGATGTTCATGCCGTTCCTGACAGCACCACGCCCAATTCGGGGAATACCGGCAATCTGACGGCGGCGGTGATGGACGCCTGCGGCGTTCCCTTTGCGGTCTGCTGCGGCGATGTGTGCCGCACGGACGCGGACACCGAGACTGCCGCCCGGGAAAGCATTGCTGCCGGGGCAAAAAATCTGCGTCCCATCGGCGCACGCAAGCTTTTACAGGCGCAGGGCGACCACGACGGCTCCTACGGCACGGCGCAGATGAGCGCCGGGGCCATGTTCGGGGCGATTTTCCGCAGTCAGGCGGAGGACGAGCGGCGGCATTTCGGCGGGGACGGGTCTTACTTTTATGTGGATGATCCGGCGGCGAAAATGCGGCTGATCGTTCTCAATTCCTGCTGGACGGACAGTGCCCATCTGCGGACGGCGAGCTTCGGTTACGGCAACACGCAGCTGAACTGGCTGGCGGATACGGCGCTTTCCTTTGCGGAGGACGGATGGTGCGTCGCGCTGTTCGCCCATGTGCCGCCTGTCGCGGCCTATTCAGCCCAGATCCGGGATATGACGGTACTGCGCGGGATTCTGGCGGCATTTTTGAATAAGACCAGCTACACCGGAACCAGCGGAACGGCGGGGGCGTGGGACTATGTCTCCGTTTCCTGCAATTTTACGGGAAAGCACAACGGGAAGATTGTCGGATTCTTCTGCGGACACAGCCACGGCGACAGCATCGTCACGGCTGAAACGCCTTATCCGGTCGTTACGATCGCGTCGGACGCGCACAGTCTGGCCGCCGACAGCGAGGTGGCCAGAACCGCCGGAACGGCGGCGGAACACGTCATCGACTTTGTGACCGTCAACCGTTCGGCGAAAACGGTAAGCCTGACCCGCCTGGGCGCCGGGGCGGACAGAAGCTACAGCTATCAATAGCGTTTGTTTTCCTCCTTATTTTCTGAATTTTTTGTAAAATAAGGCTTGATTTTCAGGCGGACGTATGCTAGAATAAATCGGTCTGAAATCAAGGTGAGTCCTCTGCCGGCCTGTGCGCGGCATGAACGCCTAATATTTAAGGAGGACAACAAAATGGATTTGGTTAAGGCTCTGAACAGCCAGTACATGAAGGAGGAGCTGCCCGAAGTTAAGGTCGGCGACACCGTTCGTGTGCATGTGCGCATCAAGGAAGGCGCTCGTGAGCGTATTCAGGTGTTCGAAGGCACCGTTATCGCCCGTAAGCACGGCGGCATCGGTGAGACCGTCACCGTTCGCCGTATCTCCTACGGCGTGGGCTGCGAGAAGGTTTTCCCCATGCATTCTCCCAACGTTGCCATGATCGAGACCGTCCGCAAGGGCAAGGTCCGTCGGGCAAAGCTGTACTACCTGCGCGACCGCGCCGGCAAGGCTGCCAAGGTCAAGGAGAAGGTCTAAGCTGCAATTCAATAAAAAAAGAGGGCTTTGCCCTCTTTTTTTATTACAATGCGGGGATTTCCCTGCTGCCGGTGCGGTGCAGGGGAAATATTTACATTTTAGTATAGAAAACGGGCGCTTATTGTGCTATACTGAAGAGAGATTATCCCAATGGCGTATGCCGTTTTTTATGGGAGGGACGCTGCTATGGCGGAAAAGAGGAAGAAAAAGGAAGAAGAAAAGCTGGGCTGGCAGAAAAGTGTGCTGCTGTACGCCCACGATATGCTGTATCTGCTTTTGATCGTGATGCTGCTGTTTCTGCTGGTGTTCCGCATTATTGTGGTATCCGGCGGAAGTATGCGGATGACGCTGCTGGATGGGGACTACCTGCTCCTGCTGAACAACACGTTTTACCATACCCCTCAGCGGGGGGACATCGTCGTCATCAGCAAGGAGTCCTTCGACAACGGCAAGCCCATTGTCAAGCGGGTCATTGCGACGGAAGGGCAGACCGTGGACATCGATTTTGAGACCGGAGAGGTTTCCGTGGATGGCACGGTGCTGCAGGAGGACTATATCAACGCGCTGACCACCGTGGATGGCGGCGTTCATTTCCCGCTGACGGTGGCCGAGGGCTGCATTTTCGTGCTGGGGGACAACCGGGGCATTTCCAAGGACAGCCGTTACCCCGATGTGGGGCAGATCGATAAGCGGGAAGTGCTGGGCAAGGCGATTTTCCTGATGTATCCCGGCACGGACGATGGGACGTACCCCAGAGAATTTGACAGAGTCGGAGCGATACAATGACAGACAACATGAACATTCAGTGGTATCCCGGCCACATGACCAAGACCCGGCGGCAGATCGAAGCAGACCTGAAGCTGGTGGACGCGGTGTGCGAGATCGTGGATGCACGGATTCCCGTTTCCAGCCGGAATCCGGATATTGACGCCATCTGCGGCGACAAGCCCCGGATGATTGTGCTGAACCGCATGGATCTGGCTGACCCTGCTGCCACAAAGAAGTGGGCGGAGTATTTTAGGCGCAAAGGCATGGCGGTCATCGCCACGGACTGCAAATCGAAAAAGGGAATTTCCGCATTTACCCCCGCCGCACGCTTAGCCTGCGCCGAAAAACTGGAACGGGATGCCAAGCGGGGGATGAACCGTCCCCTTCGGGTAATGGTGGTTGGAATCCCCAATGTGGGCAAATCTACCTTAATTAATCAGATTTCCGGCCGTAAAAGCGCGAAAGCGGAGAACCGCCCCGGCGTGACCCGGGGCAAGCAGTGGGTGACGGTGGACAGCGGGCTGCAGCTGCTGGACACCCCCGGCATTCTGTGGCCGAAATTTGAAGACCCGGAGGTCGGCATGATGCTGGCCTACACCGGCGCGGTCAAGGAAGGCGTCATCGACCTTGAGGAGCTGGCGTACCGCCTGATGGAGCTGCTGCACAAGTTCTATCCTCAGACCCTGCTGGAGCGATACAAGGTGGAAGCGCCGGAGGGGACGCCCGGCTGGCAGCTGCTGGAAATGGCCGGAAGAAAGCGGGGGTATCTGGTCTCCGGCGGGGAAGTGAACACCGAACGGATGGCAAAAGTCCTGCTGGATGAATTCAGAAGCGGAAAATTGGGTAATTTTACTCTGGAAATGCCGGAGGATATGGTATGAGCGACGGAAAAATGTGGGAAATTGAAGATGGATTCTTTTCCGGCGGCGTAGGGACGATCTGCGGTGTGGACGAAGCCGGGCGCGGGCCGCTGGCTGGTCCCGTGTACGCGGCGGCGGTGATTCTGCCGCCCCATCTGGACATCCCCGGTCTGACGGACAGCAAAAAACTGACGGACAAAAAACGCCGGGAGCTGTTCCCAATCATTCAGGAGCAGGCGATCGCCTACGGGATCGGATTCGCCACGGAGAAGGAAATTGACGAAATCAATATTTTACAGGCCACGTTTCTAGCCATGGAGCGGGCGCTGGGGCAGCTTGCCGTAAAGCCCGACCTCGTTCTGATCGACGGAAACCGGGAAAAGGATTTCGGCATCCCGGTGAAGACCGTGGTCAAGGGGGATAGCCTCAGTGCCAATATTGCCGCGGCGTCGGTGCTTGCCAAGGTCTCCCGGGACGACTTTATGCTGGAAATGGCGAAGCAGTACCCCCAGTATGGCTTTGACATCCACAAGGGCTATCCCACACGGGCACATTACGACGCCCTCCGCGCATATGGTGCCTGTCCCATCCACCGGATGAGCTTTCTCAAAAAGTTTTATGGGGAAAAGTAAGCTGACAGGCGCTTGGGGCGAAGCGTTGGCGGCGGAATACCTGCGGAAAAAGCGGTATACCGTTGTGGCAAGCGGCTACCGCTGCCGGTTCGGGGAAATCGACCTCATTGTCAAAAACAAAGCCTTTTTGGTGTTTGTGGAGGTAAAACTTCGGAAATCGGCGGATTTTGCTCATGCGATGGAGTACGTTGACGGGAGAAAACAGGACAGAATCCGCACTACCGCCGCGCTGTATCTGTCCGAAAACCCCACGGACTTACAGCCCCGGTTTGATGTTATTGAAATCTACGCACCGGATGGAACCCAGACGCTTCACCCGGAAATTCACCATTTGGAGGATGCCTTTCAATGAATTTTCCTGTGATCGACCTGCATTGTGACACGGTTCTGGCACTTTTGGGCGACGATATGAATCAGGCGGGCAGCCTGCGGAAGAACCGCTTCCATATCGATCTGGAGCGGGCGTCCCGGCTGGGGGGCTATGCCCAGTGCTTTGCCTGCTTCACCACGCCGTTCATGGAAGAATACCACCATGTGTCGCCCGTAGTCGCCTTTGAGCGGGAAATCGCCACGCTTCAGCGGGAAATGGACAAGAATAAGGATTTGATTTCCATTGCCTATTCTCCGAAGGAAATTGAGGAAAACCGAAAAAATGGAAAGATGTCCGCCATTCTGACGCTGGAAGGAACTGCCGGAATCGGATACGACCCGGAGCTGCTGAGCAGTCTCTGGCTTATCGGCTTCCGCATCTCCAGCCTTGGCTGGAACGAAAAGAACCCTCTCACAGGCTCCCATGAGACCGGCGGCGGACTGACCGATCAGGGGCGGGCGTATGTGGAAGAAGCCCAGCGTTTGGGAATGCTGATCGACGTCAGCCATATCAGTGACGAGGGCTTCTGGGATATTATGGATATCACCCGGGCGCCCATTGTCGCCACTCATTCCAACAGCCGCGCTGTCTGGAACAACAGCCGCAACCTGACGGATGATATGTTCCGTGCCATCGCCCAGACCGGCGGCGTGGCCGGGTACAACGTCTGCGCGGAGTTCACCGGGGAGAAGCCCACCTTGGACACCATGTGCGACCACATTCTTCATTTTATGGAGCTTGACCCCAGCGGAAAGCATATTGCCCTGGGCGGCGATCTGGACGGAATTACCGAAATGCCCGCCGGATTTGAGGGCGTTCAGAGCTGGCCTGCCCTTGCCCGGCGTCTGCTGGAACGCGGGCTGGGGGAAGAAACGGTGGGCAACATTTTCTGGAACAATGCCATTGGAGTGATGGAATGTGCTGTATGTGACCACGCGAAATAACCGGGACGCCTACACCGCCCAGCGTGTCCTGCGGGAAAACCGGGGGCCGGACGGCGGGCTGTACGTGCCGTTCCGGGAGCCTGTTTTCTCCCGGGAGGAAATCGACGCTCTGAAAGAGAAATCCTTTCATCAGTGCGTCGCCGAGGTGTTGAACCGGCTGTTCAATACGAAGCTGACCCGGTGGGATGTGGAATTCTGCGTCGGGCGCTATCCCGTCCGACTGGTGAATCTGCCCCAGCGAATTATTGCCGGGGAATGCTGGCACAACCCGGAATGGACGTTTGACCATCTGGTACACATTCTCGCAGAGCAGCTGCGGGGCGGCTGTCCGGGTGCGGACAGCGGCTGGGCGAAAACTGCCGTGGGAATTGCCGTGCTGTTCGGCATTTTCGGCGAGTTTGCCCGGGCGGGAATCACGGAGCATGAAAAGCGCGTGGATATTTCCGTGGTGTGCGGCAATTTTGACCTGCCCATGAGCGCGTGGTACGCCCGGGCGTGGGGACTGCCCATCGGGAATATCATCTGCTGCTGCAACGAAAACGGGAATTTGTGGAACCTGATCCATCACGGACAGTTCCGCACGGACACCGTCAGCGTCCCCACCGGTACGCCGGAGGCGGATGTGACGCTGCCCGCAGGGCTGGAGCGCTTGATTTACGCCTGCGGCGGACTGGCGGAGGTGGACATTTATCTGGATGCCTGCCGCCGGGGCGGGATGTACTGCCCGAGAGACAGCGTGCTTCCCCGGCTGGGGGAGGGGCTGGACGTCAGCGTCGTCAGCAGCCGCCGCATGATCTCTACCATTTCCGGTATCCGCGGTTCTGCCGGGTATCTGCTGTCGCCCTATGCCGCCCTTGCTTACGCGGGACTGCTGGATTTCCGGGGCAGAACAGGGGAGAGCTGCCATGCATTGGTGCTGGCGGAGAAAAGCCCCATCTGTGACGCCGGAACGGTAGCAAATGCCCTCGGCGTTTCCGAGGATGCGCTGGAACAGTATTTGTAACAGACAGAAATTCCCCCATTGGAGGATACAAATGACACGATATATAAAGACAGCCTGCCTGATTGTGGTCGTTGCCATTGCGCTGGTATCGGCGGTGTTTTTCTCGTACAAATGCATACGGCAAGCTACCGTGGACGCCGCTCCGGAGGAAACAACGGAGATGACCGAGGCCACTGAGACTGTGCCGCCGGAAACCGCAGCGACGACTGTCCCGACGGAGGAAACCGTCCCGGAGGAGACGGCAGCGGAAACGACCCTGCCGGAAGAAACCGTTCCTGTGGAGACCGAAGCGCCGAAGGTCACGATCGACGCGGTTCCCCACTATCACCAGTCGGAATATCCCGACATCCGGTACGGCAATGGCACCATTGCGACCAGCGGAAGCAGCGTCGCCGCGCTGGCTATGGTCGCAACCTATATGACCGACCATGTTTACACCCCCGCCGACATCGCCGATTATGCGGTGCAGTACGGCGGCAGCCATTACAAACGGCTGGAAAAGGTGTCCGATCTGATGCAGATTCCATGGAAACGGGCGCTGAATGTGAACGAGGCGCTGAAAGCCGTCCGGGAAGGGAAAATCGCCATTGCGCTGATGGGGTCGAGGTCGGTGTTTCCGGGAGGAAACCACTTTATCGTCCTGACCGGCGTCACTGAGGACGGAAAAATTTGGGTGCTTGACCCGGATGACAGGGACTACAGTGCGTGGGGCGTGGGCGAGCTGCTGGAAAACGGCTTCCCCGACGGCAAGCTGATCGCGGGTTATGAGGGCGCATGGATCTACGACAAGACACAGATGCCGGAAGAACCGTTCATCTACGAACCGGAACCGGCTCCCGAGGAATCCCGCTACCCCGGCCTGGAACTGACGGACGCAGAGGTCAAGCTGATGGCCGACCTGATTTTCATGGAAGCCCAGAGCGAGCCCTTTGAAGGCCAGCAGGCGGTGGCCGAGGTGATCTTCAACCGCCTGAAATCCGGGAATTTCCAGTCTTCCATCAACAGCATCATATACGCGAAGGATCAATTTGCGGCGGTGAAGAACCTGTACCTCGCAAAGCCTACGGATACCCAGTACAAGGCCATCGAACGGGCGCTGAACGGGCCGTATGTGCTGCCCGAGGATGTGGTTTTCTACGCGAAATTCGCCGTGAACAAGAAGATATGGGGGACGATCGGTTCTCATATCTTCTGCTACAGCTATTAGGGTTTTCAGATAGACCCAAACAATTAAGGAGGTGTTCCATGGCTCTGTACGCCATCGGCGACCTGCATCTTTGTCTGGGCGCACCGAAGCCCATGGACATTTTCGGCGGCGCATGGGTTGGTTACATGGACAAGCTCAGAGACGGCCTGTCCGTCATCCGGCCGGAGGATACCACGGTTCTGCTGGGGGATTTGAGCTGGGCGTTGGACTTGTCCGGCGCGAGGGCGGATTTTGCCTGGATCAACGCCATTCCCGGACGAAAGATCATTCTAAAGGGAAATCACGACTATTGGTGGAGCACGGCGGCGAAATTCCGGAAGTTCTGTGAGGAAAACGGCTTTGGAAACCTGAATCTTCTGAACAACAACTGCTATGAATATGAGGGCACCGCCATCTGCGGCACCCGGGGATGGTTTTATGAGGAAGACCGTTCCGGCGAGCATGACGAAAAAGTGTTCAAGCGGGAGCTGCTGCGGCTGGAAGCCTCACTGAAAGCGGCGGGGGATATGCGGAAGCTGGTTTTCCTCCACTATCCGCCACGGTACCGTGGATACGAATGTCCGGAAATTTTGCAGCTTCTGGAAAAATACGGCGTCAGCCGCTGCTTTTACGGCCATCTGCACGGGGGAAGTCACGCCCTTGCCATGGAAGGACTGTGGGACGGTGTAGATTTCCGGCTGGTCGCGGCGGATTATACCGGTTTCCGGCCTTACAAGGTCATTCCGTAGCGCAATTATTCAAAACTTTTTTCATAAAAGTGTGGACAATTCCTTGTTTTTCTGATAGAATATATCGGCTGTACAATTATAAATAAATGGTCTCGGTCACGGGAACCAATTAGGAGGATTACTTACAATGAACGTAAAGAGCATCGAAAGAAAAGGCAACGAGGCTACCGTCGTTGTCGAAATCGACAAGGAACTGATGGAGTCCGGTGTCAACAAGGCTTACATGAAGGCCCGCAAGAGCATCCAGCTTCCCGGCTTCCGTAAGGGCAAGGCTCCCAGAAAGATGATCGAGGCCATGTATGGCGCCCACGTTTTCTACGAAGACGGTCTGGAAGAGATTTTCCCCGAGATCTATGACTTCGCCATTGCCAAGCAGGATTTCAAGGCCATCGGCCGTCCCAACCTGACCGACATGCAGATCGGCGACGACAACATCGTCACTCTGACCCTGACCACCGAGGTCTACCCCGAGGTCACGCTGGGGCAGTACAAGGGTCTGGAAGTGGAGAAGGAGGAGGTTAACGTCACCGACGAGCAGGTGCAGGCCGAGCTGGATCGGATGGCGCAGAACGTCGCCTCCACCGAGACCGTGGAGCGTCCCGCCAAGATGGGCGACACCGCCAACATCGACTTCGAGGGCTTCGATAATGGCGTACCCTTCGAGGGCGGCAAGGGCGACAACTTTGACCTGAAGCTTGGCTCCGCCCAGTTCGTTCCCGGCTTTGAGGAGCAGATCGTCGGCATGAGCGCCGGTGAGGAGAAGGACATCGACATCACCTTCCCCGAGGATTACCACAAGGAGCTGGCCGGTAAGGCCGTCGTGTTCCACGTCAAGCTGAACAAGGTCACTGAGACCATCGTTCCCGAGCAGGACGACGAGTTTGCCAAGGACGTTTCCGAGTTCGATACGCTGGACGAGCTGAAGGCCGACATCCGTGCCAAGGCTCTGGAAAATGCCAAGAAGCAGGCTGACAGCGCCTTTGAGCAGGCCGCTGTGGACAAGGCTGCCGAGAATACCACCGTGGATATGCCCAAGGCGCTGGTGGAGAACGAGCTGGACATCCAGATGGAGCGTTTCGGCTATCAGCTGCAGATGAGCGGCTACTCCATGGAGCAGTACGCCAAGATGATGGGCGGCGACGTCAGCACCATGCGCAACGCTTTCCGTCCCGCCGCTGAGAAGCAGGCGAAGATCTCCGTCACTCTGGAGAAGATCGCCGAGGTCGAGGGCATCACCGCTTCCGACGAGGATATCGAGGCGGAATTCAAGTCTCTGGCCGAGCAGTACGAGCTGGAAGTGGACAAGGTCAAGGAAATGGTTCCCATGGACGAGCTGACCGGCAGCATCAAGACCCGCAAGGCGATCAAGGTCATCGTGGACAGCGCCGTCCCCGTAGCCCCCAAGGCCGAGGAGAAGACCGAGGCGTAAATCTGTTCCTCTGGAAGGAATAACCTTTCCCCGCGATGGTTAGAATGTTTCAAACCCCTGAAAGGAGACATTACCATGAGTTTAGTTCCCTATGTTGTTGAGCAGACCAGCCGTGGCGAGCGCAGCTATGACATTTTCTCCCGCCTGCTGAACGACCGCATCGTGTTCCTGTCCGAAGAAGTCAACGACACCACCGCAAGTCTGGTGGTTGCCCAGCTGCTTTATCTGGAAGCACAGGACCCGGACAAGGACATTCAGTTCTATATCAACAGCCCCGGCGGCAGCGTCACCGCAGGTATGGCCATCTACGACACCATGCAGTACATTAAGTGCGATGTCGCGACCATCTGCGTCGGTCTGGCGGCTTCTATGGGCGCGTTCCTGCTGAGCGCCGGCGCCAAGGGCAAGCGTATGGCGCTGCCCAATTCCGAGATCATGATCCATCAGCCCTCCGCGGGTACGCAGGGGCAGATCACGGACATGGCCATCCACCTGAAGCGTCTGGAAACCGTCAAGGCGCGGATGAACCGCATTCTCTCCGAGAATACCGGACGCTCCATCGAGGAGGTCACCGCCGCCTGCGAGCGTGACAATTTCATGACCGCAGAGGAAGCCAGGGCTTTCGGCCTGATCGACCGGGTGCTGGATCATCATTAAAACAATTCATTAGAAACGAGGTACCGGTGTCATGGCAAAGAACACTGAGCAGCCGCCGATTCGCTGCAGCTTCTGCGGAAAGCGGGAGAATCAGGCGTCACGGCTGATTGCCGGTCCTGGGGTGTATATCTGCAGCGACTGTGTGGCTGCCTGCAGCGATCTTCTGCGGCAGGAAATGGATACGGGCAGCGGGCTGAACGCCCCCGACAAGCTGCCCACACCCGTAGAGATCAAGTCCTTCATGGACAATTACATCGTGGGGCAGGACGAAGCGAAGGTCGCCCTGTCCGTCGCGGTGTACAACCATTATAAGCGTATCTATTTCGGCGCGGATTCCGATGTGGAGCTTCAGAAGAGCAACATTCTGCTCATTGGGCCAACGGGCAGCGGCAAGACCCTCTTTGCCCAGACGCTGGCGAAAATTCTGAACGTTCCCTTTGCCATCGCGGACGCCACTACGCTGACTGAGGCCGGATATGTGGGCGACGATGTGGAGAACATTCTGCTTCGTCTCCTGCAGGCCGCCGATTTTGACGTGGAGCTGGCGGAACGGGGCATTATCTACATCGACGAAATGGACAAAATCGCCCGCAAGAGCGAAAATACCTCCATCCCCCGGGACGTTTCCGGCGA
>ERZ824978.2530-NODE-2530-length-15761-cov-2.917229_pt1 | contig 15761 bp, 17 predicted proteins | sample MGYA00519860_ERZ824978 | MGnify/ENA primary metagenome ERZ824978 (study PRJEB31778, sample SAMEA3449184) | human gut metagenome | biome: human gut; feature: human-associated habitat; material: faeces | place: United Kingdom | collected 2010/2012 ... | reverse complement strand
GGTGTCGAGGCCGAAGAACTCGTCGATATCCCTGTCGTTAATGGTGATGGCGCCGGTGCCGGGGTAGAGCCTGACGCGCGCAATCGACTGTTTGCGTCTGCCTGTACCGTAAAAAAACTCTCTTTTTGATTCGTACATGACTGCTCCCCCTTAATCCATTGCCCAAATTTCGGGCTTCTGCGCCTGGTTTTTGTGCTCCGCGCCCTTGTAGATAAACAGCCGCTTCATAGCGGAACGGCCGATCGAGTTTTTCGGGAGCATGCCCTTGACGGCGAGCTCAACGCCCTTGCAGGAGTTGTTCTGCATCAGAATGCGGTACTTCGTCTCCTTGAGGCCGCCGGGATAGCCGGTGTGACGGTAGTAGACCTTCTGCTCGAGCTTGTTGCCGGTCAGAACGATCTTATCCGAATTGAGTATAATAACGAAATCGCCGCAGTCGACGTGCGGTGTGTAATCCACCTTGTGCTTGCCCTTGAGCAGCGTAGCGGCTTCGGCGGCAACTCTGCCCATGACCTTGCCGGCGGCGTCGATCACATACCATTTGCGTTCCACTGTCTGTGGATTGGCCATATATGTGCCCATGATATCCTCCTAGAATTTCCGATTTTACAGCATCGGATCTTAATCAGCTTTGTCATTATACTGAATTGTGCGGAGCTTGTCAAGAGGTTGCAGGCCAGTTTTTTAATTTAAATCTATTTTTTTTGTATTATCTCTCATTTTCGCGCGTTATCTCACGCGTATGCGCTTGCCAAAAACGTTTTCAGCCTGTCCGCGCCGGTCCGCAAAAAAGCGGCGCAGGCTTTTGCCCGCGCCGTCAGGATGGCGGAATTCCGTTTAACCGCGCCTGTCCCGGGCGCAGACGCGCCGCATAAAGAGCGCGGCGTGGTCCGGCCAGTCCGCGATATCCCGCAGTTCGGCGGCGTTTCCGGTTTCAATGGTGTCCTCCGTCACAAGCGCAAGTCCGTGCGGCCCGCGCGGGTAGACGTGCATTTCAAAGTCGACGTGATTGCGCTGCAGCGCGCCTGCGAACAGAAGCGTGTTTTCCACGGGAACCACCGCGTCCTCGGCGGTGGACCAGATAAAGGTCGGGGGCGTGTCGGCGCTAACCTGCTTTTCCAGGCTCACGAGCTCCGTCAGTTCGGCGTCGCCGTATTTTTTGCCGAGCAGATTGCGCATCGAGCCTGCGTGCGCGTATTCGCCCGCTGTAATCACGGGGTATGCGAGCGCAAGCCCCGCCGGGCGCATGTCGGCCGGCTCGAGCTGCGTCAGCTCCGAGAGGAACGGCCGGTTCCAGAAAACGCCGATGCTTGCGGCGAGGTGCCCGCCCGCGCTGTACCCGCTCACGAATATCTTGTCCGGGTCCACATTCCACTGCGCGGCGTGCTGCCGGATCAGGCGGATCGCCAGCGCTTCCTGTACAAGCGCGGCGGGGAATACGGCCGGCGCGGTCGAGTAGTGGAGCACCGCCGCGTGAAAACCGCGGGCGTTAAAGGCGCAGGCGATCGGCTCGGCTTCCCGCTGCACCCCTTCGAGATAGCCGCCGCCCGGAATGACGAGTACGAGCGGCCAGGGCTCGGGGGCCGCCAAATGCGCCTGAGAACGGATATAGGTTACGAGTTTTGCCATTTCGCCAAGGGCGGTAATTTCAAACGTCTGGTAAATCATGTACACCCCTCCAAGATGCGGATTCATTCGCGGCGGCTATAAAGCTGGGCCGCCGCAGTTGCAGCGTTTCAGCCCAAGTATAAGCCGGAAGGGAGGCGGATGTCAAGAGCCGGATCAGAAACACGCGGCGGAAAACACCCGGCGCAATGTCCGCGCCCGGCTTCCGCCCGCCGCAATGGGGCGACGGCGCGTCCGCAGCCGTCTGCGCGCGGCTTCGGTCTCTGCCCGCAATTGGATGGCGGCATTTCTTTTACCTGTGTCCCGCCGCCTGCACCGAGCCGTCTGCGGCCGTCAGGAGCGCGCCGTTCTCAGCAGGGCTGATATCGTGCCCGGCATGGAGCGTCATACTCCGCCTAATCCGCCGCACCGCGCGGTTGCGCCGGGTTGATTTTAGATTAAAATCAACTAAATCATTTCTGCGCTTCCTGTCTGCTTTTATTTGTGATTCATATGGAATAATCCGGGAATTGCGCCGGGATGTCTTGACAACGGGGCGAGAAAGAGGTATAGTAAAGACAAGTTGATATTCATTCCGAACAAAGCAGGCGGCAAGACGCAGGCGCACGCTTGGCGTATGGAAGAGGTGCATAGATGAAAAATCCGGAGTCGGTCGATATATCCCTGGTGCGAAACATAAACAGCCGCGCCGTGCTGGACAGCATTTTCAACAGCGATATCACTTCAAGGACCATTTTGGCAAAGCAGCTGGGTATGAGCAAATCCTCCGTCTCCTCCAATCTTGCCGGACTCATTGAACGCGGAATCGTGCTGGAGATCGGGGAGGGGGAGTCCTCGGTCGTCGGCGGGCGCAAGCCGCAGCTTCTCACTTTCAACAAGAACCACAAGTACATTCTCGCCATAGACCTGAACATGACTTCGCCGCTGTTTGTGCTGGGCAACCTGCGGGGCGAGCAGCTCGGCGAGTTCAGCGTCCATATCGAAGAGGGAATCACGCAGGAGGCGTATCTGTCCATGATGGAAAACGCCGTCAACCTGCTGCTGGCTTCGCGCGGGATGAGCCCCGCCGAACTCGCCTATATCGCCATCGCCGCGCCCGGCGTATTCGACCAGAGCGGCAGGCTCTGTTCGCAGAATCCGAAGTACCGCGGCGTGAAGTGGAAAACGCTGGACCTGCACGCGTTCGTCAGGGAGCGCTTCGGCGTGGACGTGCTTGTGAAAAACGATATCAAGACGGCGGCGCTGGGCGAGTGGATCGGCAGCGCCAAGAAAACGGACAACATGCTGTATTTCAGCTGCGGCCAGGGCATCGGCACCGGACTGATTCTGGACGGGCGGCTGTACGAGGGCTCCCATTTCGCCGCGGGCGAAATCTATAACTACATTGACCAGGCGGGATTCGCCCGGGGCGAGACGATTGAAGACGCCATTTGCATCAAGGGCCTGCTTGCGCGGGTTCAAAGGGATATTGCCGCCGGCGAAAAGACGGCCCTGTCCAGAACGGGCGAGCTCGGGTTCGGCGACGTTGTGGACGCCTACCGCCAGGGGGACGCGTATACGCTGCGCGTCATCGACGAAATCGCCGGCGCGGTCGATATCATCATCGCCAACATCGTCAATTTGCTGGATATAGACTGCGTAGTCCTCGGCGGGGAGTACCAGAATTTCACGCCCGCCATTATCCGGCGGTTCCAGCGCGACTTTGCGCGCGTCTGCCGCAGGCCGCCCCAGATGCTGGACGGCGTGCTCCGGCAGTACGCGGGCGTGCAGGGGATTTTCTATATCGCGCGGGACGCGTATTTTGACAGCATCTGTCAGTGAATTTTGTTTCCACGCCGCGCGGCGGCATAAATACAGCAATCAATAAATAAGGAGGTAGGACTATGACCAGAGAAGAATTCGCAAAAACCATCGACTATGCCATGCTGTGGCAGAACACCCCCCGCGACCTTTTGAAAAAGCGCTGTGAAAACGTCGTAAAGTACGGGTTTGCATGCATCTGCTGCTTCCCCAGCGACGTACAGCTCGCCCGTGAGATCATCGGCAACGAGGGCGGCGTCTGCGCCGTCGTCGGCTATCCGATGGGCATGAATACGACCAAGGTCAAGGTATTTGAGGCGCTCGACGCGATTGACAACGGCGCGGACGAGATCGACGTCGTCATGAACATTTCCCGCTTTAAGGACGGCCAGTACGAATATGTGCTCGACGAGCTCAAGCAGGTCGTCGAGGCATGCAAAAAGAAACTGCCCTCCTGCATTGTGAAAGTCATTATCGAAGTATACCATCTCACCGACCCGAAGGAGCTCGCCAAGGCCTGCGAACTCGTCATCCAGTCCGGCGCCGACTACGTCAAGCAGGCGACCGGCTATGCGCCCGATCCGAACTTCAACGTCGGCACGGAGAATGTGCGCGCCATCCATGAGATCGTCGGCGACCGTATCAAGATCAAGAACGCGGGCGTTCCCAAGGATCTTGAAGAAGCTGTGATGTATGTAAAAGATCTCGGCGTTTACAGAATCGGCCACAATGAGATGCCTGAATGGCTGGACGCCGCGGGCGACGATTTCTGGAAAGACAAATAATTTGCGCCTGACATCGACCGCCGGCAGCTCCGGCGGTCGGTTTTATGTCCAGGCTTAGGAGGAATGCCTGAATGCACATGTACCGAGAAATATTCGAACAGCCGGCCGTGCTGCAGGCCTGCATGGAGAAAAACGCCGCGGCCGTCCGGGAGATTGCGGCGGCAGGCGGACGCATCCGCAACATTGTAATCGCGGCGCGCGGCTCCTCGGACCACGCCGGCACCTACGGGAAGTATATGCTGGAGATTCTGACCGGCGTCCCCGTCTCGCTCGCGGCCTGTTCCGTCGTGACCGCCTACAAGACCGAAATGGATTACAGCGGCTGTCTCGTTGTGGGGCTTTCGCAGTCGGGCGCGGCGGAGGACGTCGCGCAGGTGCTTGCCCGCGCGCGCGCCTGCGGCGCGCTCACTGTGGCGGTGACGAATTTCCCGCAGTCGCGGGTGGCCTGCTCGGCGGCGCACCATCTGTGCCTGTACGCCGGTGAGGAGAAGAGCGTTGCGGCCACCAAAACGGTGACGGCGCAGATGCTGCTGCTGTACCAGCTCGCCTGCGCCCTGTCCGGCCGGGACGATCTGGCCGCGCACGCCGCGTCGGTCCCGGATAAAATGCGCGATACGCTCGCGTGCTATGGCAGCATCAAAGACGCCGCATCCTGCTTTCAGTTTACCGACCACTGCTTTATCCTCTCCCGCGGCGTGTTCTATCCCATGGCGCTGGAGGCGGCGCTGAAGCTGCAGGAGACGAACTATCTGAACGCGCGCGCCCTGTCCACGGCCGACTTTTTTCACGGCCCGCTGGCCATGGTGCAGAAAAACACGCCCGTCATATTCTATGCGCCGACCGACGCGTGCCGTCCCTCCGCGCTGGAGCTGGGCGAGCGGCTGCGGGAACTGGGCGCGCATGTGCTGCTGTTTGATACGGACCGTTCCGCCGCGCACCTGGCCCGCGAGGTCGTCGTTCTGCCGTCCATAGAGAGCGCGCTGCAGCCGATTCTGTACACGGCCGCGGCGCAGATGTTCGCATGCGCGCTGACCGAGCTGAAAAACCTGGACCCGGACCAGCCGCGCAACATACGCAAAGTCACCGTTACCGAATGAGAGGGATCGTATGAATTTTGTAAACGCCAATGCGCGCGTCTATGTCCCGGACGGGGCGGAGCTGTCCGCCGCGCTTTCCAGAACGACGGACCTGTGCATCTGCGCCCACCAGGACGATGCGGAAATCATGGCCTTCTGCGCCGTCAGCGCCTGCTATGAGCGGGCGGACCGCTGGTACACGGGCGTGACCATGAGCAACGGCGCGGGCTCGCCCCGCGCCGGCAGATACGCGGCCTATACGGATGAGCAGATGATGGCCGTGCGTATACAGGAGCAGGAGCGTGCGGCGGAGCTCGGCAAGTACGCCGCCCAGTTCCAGCTCGGCTATTCCAGCGCCATGCTCAAAGATATGCGTTACGGCGCGCCGGCAGACGAGCTGGTCTCCATTCTGCGCCGTACAAAGCCTGTCCGCGTCTACCTGCACAACCCTGCGGACAAGCACGACACGCACCTGGCGGTGTTCGTCCGCGCACTCGAGGCGCTCAGATCGCTTTCGGCGCAGGAGCGCCCTGAAAAGGTGTACGGCATGGAGGTCTGGCGCGCGCTCGACTGGCTCATGCCGGAGGACAAGGTGCTTTTCGACTGTTCCGAACATATCGGGCTTGCGGAGGAAATTCTGCGCGCCTTTGATTCGCAGGTGGCGGGCGGGAAGCAGTACGACCGTGCCGCAGTCGGCCGGTGGTATGCGAACGCCACGTTCCTGGAGAGCCATGAGACGGACGGCGCCCCCGCGGTTTCGTACGGCATAGACCTGACGCCGCTGCTGGACGGCGGCGACCCGGCCGACTTTATTCTGGACGCGTACATGCGCACAGCCGGGCAGATCCGCACGCGCCTGCGCGCGCTGCAGGCGCGCTGATGGGCGCGCTGCGCTGCGTCCCCCCGCTCGAGCCCGCGTTTTCGCCGCTGATTCTGGCCATTGGCCGGGATAGGGGCGCACAGCGCGTGTCCGTCGTATGGGAGACGGACAGCGGGACGGACGAATTTTCCTTTTGCTGCGCCGGCGACGCCGGGGCGCGCGTGTATGAGCGGCTGTTCAAGTTCCTGCTCTGGCAGCGCGGCGGCGCGGGCGCGCGTCTGCACGGATTCCCGCAGCAGGCGCGGCGGCTGATAGAACGGGAATACGCCCCCGGGGGCCGGCGGGCGTTTGATTTTGAATTTTTCAGCAATATATACGGCCGTCCCTTTACTGTCGCGGCGTCGGACGCGCCGCCCTCCGCCGGCACAGCGCCGCGGTCGCGGCCCCTGCGCGCCGGGTACGACGGCTGCCGCATCGGGCTGGACGTGGGCGCGACGGCAATCAAGGTCTGGGCGGGCCGGGACGGAAACGAGACGTTTTCAGCAAGTTATCCCTGGCAGCCGCGCGAGCACAGCGATCTCGGCTACCATGAAGATGCGCTTGTGCGCGCCCTGTCCGCTGCGGCGCGCACGCTGCCCAAAACGGACAGCGTGGGGATCAGCACGGCCGGAGTCATTATGAATTCGCGCTGCCTGGTCGCGTCCCTGTTCACCGCGGTGGACAGCGGCGAGTTCCGCCGCCGCGGCCGCGATTTGTTCCTGCGTGCGGCAGGGACGACGGGCGCGCAGCGCGTTGTCGTATGCAACGACGGGGACGCGGCGGCCGCCGCTGCGTACGTCCTGTACGGGACAACGGGGGTGCTGGGCCTTTCGATGGGTTCGAGCCTTGCCGCCGGGTTTGTGGACGGTAAGGGCGGGCTGACGGACTGTATCAGCGAGCTGGCCTTTGCCCCCGTCGACCTCCAGCCCGGCGCGCCTGTCGACCCCTGGTCCGGCGACGGCGGCACGGGCGTGGACTATTTTTCCGCGCAGGCGGTTTTGCGCTACGCCGAAGCGGCGGGGATCGAATTTGAGCCGGGCCTGAGCCGCGGGCAGAAAGTGGCGCATGTCAACCGGCTGTTTTCGGCGGGCGACGCGCGCGCTGAGATGGTCTACGATACCATCGGTCTCTGCCTTGGCTATGCCATACCGCTCTACCGCTGTTTTTACGGCATGAACAGCGTGCTGCTGCTCGGCGGCGTCACGGGCGGCGATGCGGGCGCGCATATAGCGGCGCGAGCGCGCAAAGTCCTGCGCTCCGAGTTTGGCGACGACACGGAGATTTTCCTCCCCGACGAAAAGCTGCGGCTGACCGGTCAGGCGCAGATCGCCGCCGCACTGCCCTGAAATCTGCAGATACACAAAAAAGGTACGGAGTCATTCCGTACCTTTTTTTGCTGTCCGCCCGCACCCGGCTTTCCGCCGCCCGCGCCCGGCCTCCCTGCGCCCGCGCCCGGCCTCACTCCGCCCGCGCCCGGCCTCCCTCCGCCCGCGCCCGGCCTCCCTCAAAATCCGGCATAAACCGCGCCGTTTCTTCCGTATCTCCCCGCAAAGCCGGCATTTCACCGTCCGGATACGCTCACTGCCGCCTGCCGCATACACTAACAATGTACCTGCGCGACAGCAGGACATTATCCAAAGAAGGGAAGTGCACATATTGGCACAGGCTGAATCGTTTAACAGCGTAAACTTCAATACGACGCCGTGGTCGGTGCGCGTCGCGCCGAAAGCGGATGAGTTCGGCGAGAAGTTTCCGATCGGAATGGCGTACGTGCCCTGGCAGGCATGGCGCGATATCTATGATATGGAGAAGGGACTCCAGAGAGGCACAATCTTTGCCGAACTGGATCTGCCCTTTGAGGGAAAGAGGTAGAGCAAATGACGGATAAAGCTACGCTCATGAAACGCATCAACATGCTGAGCTTTGCAGTGGACGAAGCGGTTCTGTTTCTGGATACCCATCCGGAGGACCGCGAAGCGCTGCGCTATTACCATGAAATGAACGCACAGCGCCAGAAGGCGGTCGCCGAATACACGGCGGAATACGGCCCCCTGACGGCGGGCAGTGTGACAAACGCCGAAAGATGGACCTGGGTGGACTGCCCGTGGCCCTGGCAGAAAGAGGGTTAGTATATGTGGACTTATGAAAAACGCTTGCAGCATCCCGTAAAAATTAAAAAATGCGACCCGAACATGGCCGCGCTCATCATCAGTCAGTTCGGTGGCCCGGACGGCGAACTGGCCGCTTCGCAGCGCTATCTCTCACAGCGCTACAGCGTGCCATACGGCGAAGTGGCCGGCCTGCTGACCGATATCGGCACCGAGGAGCTGGCGCACATGGAGATGATCTGCGCCATCGTCCATCAGCTCACCAGAAATCTCACGCCCGAACAGATCAAGAAATCCACGTTTGCTCCGTTCTATATCGACCACACCACCGGCCTCTGGCCTGCCGCGGCGTCCGGCGCGCCGTTTTCCGCCACCGTGTTCCAGTCCAAGGGCGATCCGATCACGGACCTGACGGAGGACATGGCGGCAGAACAGAAGGCGCGCACGACCTACGACAATATACTTAGGCTCGTGGACGATCCGGATGTGCGGGAACCGATCAAATTCCTGCGTGAGCGCGAAATCGTTCACTTCCAGCGTTTCGGCGAGGGCCTGCGCATAGTCCAGGACAATCTCAACAGCAAAAACTTCTACGCGTTCAACCCGTCGTTCGACTGATAAAGCAGGCCGCGCCCGGCCTTGCAAAAATACGGCAGGCCCCGCCCGAATCCGTCGGACGGGGCCTGCCGCTGTGCGGAAGTCTCCAGGTGCGCGTCATAAAGCGCCGGCCCTGCAAAAAAGCGCCCGGAGGGGCGCTCGCTTTCAGAACATGTGCGGGAATTCGTCGGAAAGGTCAAAGGCGGACTTTGCTATATCCTCCGTGAACGCCTCCTGCCACTGGGTGAGGAATCCGTCGCGGAAAAAAGTGGTCTGGCTGCCGCAGTACGGGCAGTACCTGGCGTTGCCGGGCAGCGCCGTTTTGCGGGAACGCTCACAGTTGCCGGTACACGCGTTGACGACCAGCGTCCCGCAGATGTGGCAGTATTGCCCGGCGAGCAGTTCGTCGCTTCCGCATACCGGGCAGACCTTGGTGCGTCCGTAGGCGTCGAGATCGATTCCAGGATATTGCATGGCAGCTCGTTCCCCCCACTTTTTTGCTTGCATGGCGCTCTGCCCGCAGACGGGGCAGAACGCGTATTCGTCCGCCGCCGTCTGGCCGCAGTTGTCGCACCGGTACAGATACAGGCTTTGGCGGCACCGCGCCAGCAGTGTTTGCTCCAGCGCGTGAGGTGACTGCTGCTTCCAGTTTCGGTAATCCTCAAGCCGGTACTCCTTGATCGCCTGCTGGGAAAGGTAAAAGATATTTGCAAGGAGAGCCGGGTCCATCCTCCCGGTGGCGCGCACAACGGCGTCGATCAGAATGGGCGGGGCCAGAAAATTGCCGGCGAAGGTGTTCGCCTCGCCCTCCATGGTAAAATACGTATAGTCATCCAGGCCGCCGCCGGAAATTTCGGTGCGGCCGTCCTCCAGATGACCCAGCATAATATGTCCCAGTTCGTGCGCAATGGAAAAGCGGATTCTTTTCTTGGACTGCTTTTCGTTGTACAGGATCAGGTAGCCGCGGCCCGGGCGGCAGATGCACAGCGCGTCCTTGACGAGCAGGTCGTCCTGGATCTGAATGCGTCCGCGATATTCGCTGAGCGTCATAAATACGACGGGCAGAGGGCAGGCCTGCTTTGCCGCCAGAAATACGTTGAGCGGAAAAGCGTCCGTGCCGAGCCTGCACAGAATCTCCTGGGAAAGGAGGTAGGCGCGGCTATGCTTTATCATGCTTTGCGTCTTCTTCCGGAAACAGTATGTCGAGCATGGCCACAATTTTGGCGTCCATTTCAGGCGTCAATCTCATTTCCTCCAGTCTCGCCACAGCGCGGGGTTTATTCCCGGCGCGCGCGGCGGGCGCAGGCTCGGCGCTGATGCCGGCAAGATACATGGGATCCAGTCCCAGCGCATTCGCAAGCGGTTCCAGGTCCACAAGCGGAATGCTCTTGATCTCGTTGTTTTCGTACCGGTAGACCGTCGCGCGGTTCTTGTGAATCGCATCTGCGAGCATATCAACCGTCATGTGCAGCTCCTGGCGCCTTTTTTTAATTTTTTCGCCTGTCGTCATTCCATTTCACCACCTTTATCTGTAGTATAACACTGATTTCGCAAATACGCAACCAATTCTTGAAATATTTATGCATTTGTGCGAAAAACGTATTGACAAGTCCCTGTAACGGATGTTATGATACAGGTGCATCGCATAAATGCAAACAAAAAACAAGACAGCAAAGGAGTCAGAGTTATGGCAAACATGGAAAAATTGAAGAGGAAGATGAAACAGCGCGGCGTTACCTACAGTGAACTGTCCAGGAAAATGGATATAAACCGGTCTACGCTCTACCGGAAGATTGCGAGTGAGGGCGATTGCTTTTCCGTCCGGGAGGCGGTGTATATCGGGCGTACGCTCGGCCTGTCCCTGGCGGAAACGGCGGAAATTTTTTTTGGAGAGTAGTCGCATTTTTGCGATTATGATTGTTCTTTGTTATTTTTTATATTATACGGCCATTCCGTAATAAATGTCAAGAGGCATACAGTCTGCACAATGCCACCGGCGCCGCAGAAAAAGCGTGCCGCTCTGTCGGGGGAGCGGCACGCCTGTGGCCGGTTGCGTCTGAACGGCGGGCGCGGCTGAAGCAGGCGCACCCAAGCAACAGGACGCGCCCGAACAGCAGGCGCACCTGAACAGCAGGCCGCACCCGAACAGCAGGACGCACCTGAACAGCGGACGCACCCGAACAGCGGGCGCACCCGAACAGCAGGCGCAACCGAACGGCGGGCGCACCCGAACAGCAGGGCGCACCCGAACAGCAGGGCGCACCCAAGCATCAGGGCGTACCCGAACGGCGGGGTGCACCTCCCGGCGCCGTGTTTCCGTTCAGTTGCGGCGGGCGGGGACGTCCCGGAACTCCGCCCGGAAGGTGACCCCGTCGTTTTCATTTGCGGCCCACAGCCTGCCGTGGTGCAGCTCGGCAATGGTTTTCGCAATGGAAAGGCCCAGGCCGTAGCCGCCCTCGGCGCGCGACCAGTCCACGCGGTAAAACCGGTCGAACAGGTGGGGGAGCGCGTTGGGCGGAATGGGGCTGCCGCAGTTGTGCACGGAAAGGCAGACGCGGGCCTGCTTTTTCGTCAGCGTTACGGTGACGGCGCTGTCCCGCGCCGCGTATTTGACCGCGTTGTCCACCAGTATGGCGGCGAGCTGCCTGAGCTGCGCCGCGTCGCCCTGCAGGACGACGTCTGATTCAATGCCCGCCGTTTCCAGGCTTATCCCCTTTTCATAGGCGAGCGATTCAAAGGCCAGGCAGACGCTGTAGACAAGGTCGCCGAACTGAACCGGCGCGAAAGGTGCGGGCGTTTTCGCCTCGTCGGATTTGGCCAGGAAGACCAGATCCTCCACAAGCCGCTTCATGCGCTGCGCTTCGGCCTGCGTGCTGTCGATCCACTGGCGCTGCGACTGCACGGTGGCCTCGCCGTTTTTCTGCAGTATGCCCGTGTTCGCCAGGATCACGGTCAGGGGCGTTTTCAGTTCGTGCGAGGCGTTGGCCACAAACCGCCGCTGCTGCAAAAGGGCGCGCTCCACCGGCTTGAGCGCCCATTTGGACAGGTAGAGGCTGATGAGGAAAAAGGCGAGCAGCGCGCCGGCGAAGGAGGCGAGCGAGATGAGGACGACATTGCGCAGCGCCGTCCGCTCGCTGTGGCGGTCCATGAATGCGATGGCGTCGCGGCCGTATTTGTTTACAACGGCGTAACGCAGGTTGTACTCCGGCAAAACGCCGCTCTCGCCGCCGGCTTCCCGCGCCGCCTGTGCGATTTCGGCCGCTTCGTCCTGCTCTATGTACATGTTTTCGGTGCGGACATACATGAAATTGCCGCCCGCGTCGAACTGCACGACGAATACCGGCGCGCCGACAAAGGTCTCCGGCGGCTCTTTGCCAACCTCCATTTTCGGCGGTTCCACTTCCTTTGCGCGGGAGGCGGCCATGCGGAGGGTCATCTCATTGTCCCGCACGACCTGCCGGTAGCTCGTAACGCACAGCGCGCCGAATACGGCGGCGAGCACGAGGAAGACGAGTATCATATTGATCATCACGAATTTAATTCTGAGCGTGCGGATCATTGTGCTGTATCCTCCAGTCTGTATCCGACTTTCCGGACGGTTTCAATGCCGGATTGCGAGCCGAGATAGGCAAATTTTTTGCGCAGGAACGAGATATATGCCTCGACATTGTTGTCCTCCGCTTCGGAGTCGACGCCCCACACCCGGCTGATCAGCTCTTCTTTCGGGGTGATGACGAAGGGGTTGGCCATCAGAATCCGGAGCACTTCTTTTTCCTTAAAGCTCAGGCGCACCGATTTCGCGCCGCAGGTGAGCGTGCTGGTCGCAAGCCCGAGCGTGAGGTCGGAAAAACGGAGCTCGTCCAGGACCACTTCGCCCTGCCTGCGGGAGATGGCGCGCACCCGTGCGAGCAGCTCTTCGGGCGCGAATGGTTTTGTCATATAATCGTCCGCGCCCAGGTCCAGGCCGCGCACCTTGTCGGCGGTCTCGTCCTTGGCGGTGAGCATAATCACAGGCGTGTCGATCTTTTCCGTGCGCAGCCGCTTTATAATTTCAAACCCCGACAGGCCGGGGAGCATAACGTCGAGTATGACGACGTCGTACAGGCCGCTGCGCGCGTATTCAAGCCCGTCGGTGCCCGTATGCACCGTGTCCACCAGGTATTTTTCCTCTTTCATGATATGGGCCAGCGCCTCGGCCAGGCGGACTTCGTCCTCTACGATCAGTACCTGCATATGGACTCCCCCTTTTTTTCATTATAACACGATTTATCTCTTTATACAGCCCAATCATATCCGTTATTGCTGAAAATAGTCTGAAGTTTTTGCTTCAGACTATTTTCAGGTTTTCGGTGTATAATCACAGCATAGCAGAGACGGGCAAGCGGAAAGGAGGCGTTCTATGAAAAAAAATATATTTGAGCGGGTGGAGAAAAAGTATCTGGCGAGCCCTGAACAGTGCCGGGCCTTTCTGGAGCTTGCGGAGGGGAGGCTTCTCCCCGACCGGTTTGCCGAGTACACAATCTGCAACCTGTACTATGATACGGACGGGTACGACCTGATCCGCACCTCGCTTGACAAACCGGTCTACAAGGAAAAGCTGCGTATGCGCAGCTATGGCCGGGCGGAAGAGAACAGCCCCGTGTACCTTGAACTCAAAAAGAAGCTCTGCGGCGTCGTGTATAAACGGCGGGCCGTGCTCCCCTACGCGCAGGCGCGGGCGGCGGCCGCCGGTGCGCACATCTGCGGGACCGACCCGGAAACGGAGCAGACGCTGCGGGAAATCTCCTGTTTTCTCGGCCGGTATCCGGTTTCGGAAAAGGCGTATATCAGCTATGACCGCACCGCCTTTACCGGCGCGGAGGACCCGCAGCTTCGCGTCACTTTTGACCGCAATATACGCTTTCGCCAGCAGCAGCTAAGCTTAAACAGCGGCATGTGGGGCGCTCCCGTGCTGGAGCCCGGCCGGGTTTTGCTGGAGATCAAGGTGGCGGCCGCCTTTCCGGTATGGCTCAGCCATGTCCTGAGCGAACTTGAGCTGTTCCCGGTCTCCTTTTCCAAGTACGGCAGATGCTACCAGAACTACATTTTCAAAACAAACCAGAAAGAACGGAGCGTGGCTACAAGTGCCTGATATTTTTACAAGCAGCATTCTGAACGGAACTCTTACCATCAGCGGATTTCTATACTGCACTCTTGCGTCCCTTGTCCTCGGCCTGGGCATTGCGGGCCTGTACATGGTGAAAAACACATACTCCAAGGGCTTTGTCGTCACGCTTGCCCTTCTCCCCGCCATTGTGCAGGTCGTGATCATGATGGTCAACGGCAATATCGGGACCGGCGTCGCGGTCGCGGGCGCGTTCAGCCTGGTGCGGTTCCGGTCGGTGCCGGGCAACGCGCGGGATATCGTGAGCATCTTTTTCGCCATGGCCGTGGGGCTTGCGACCGGGATGGGCTATCTGTTTTACGCGCTGCTGTTCCTTGTGATTATCGGCGTGGTAAACGTCGCGCTGCTGTGCAGCCGGTTCGGCGACGGAAAGGCGAATGTGCGCACCCTCAAGATCACAGTCCCGGAAAACCTGGACTACGAGGGGCTGTTCGACGACCTTCTGCAGCAGTACGCGACCAGCTATACCCTGGAAAAAGTGCGGACGACGAATATGGGAAGCCTGTTTGAGCTGAGCTATACCGTCCGGCTCAAGGGAGACATGCCGCCCAAGGCGTTTCTGGACGCGCTGCGCTGCCGCAACGGGAACCTGAATATCGCAGTCAGCCGGCCGCATACCGTGAAAGAAGAACTGTGAGGAGGATTTTATGCGCAATCAATTCTGGCGCGGGCTTTTCAGCCTGCTTGTACTTGCGGCGTTTCTCGCCGGCTGCGCGCAGGACGCGGCCGAGGCGCAGCCGGTCGGTGCGACGGCCGCGGCGGACGGCTACGACTACGCGGCCGAGGACCTGGATGCGAGCTGGGATGAGCAAACGTCAACCGCCGTCCGCTTCAGCGGCGGCGGGATTGAGACGGACGGCGCAGGCGCGTCCGTCACTGGTTCCACTGTCACCATCAGCGCCGCGGGCACCTATGTGCTCAGCGGCGAGTCGGACGACGCGCAGGTCGTTGTGGACGCCGGCGGGCAGGCCCTGGTCCGGCTCGTCCTGAACGGCGTGGACATTGCCAGCAAAACGGGCGCGCCCGTCGCGTCGCTGCAGGCGGATAAGACGGTCGTCATTCTCGCCGACGGAACGTCCAACACCCTGTCGGACGCACAGTCCTATTCCTATGCGGACGCGGACACGGCGCCGGACGCCGCGCTGTTCGCCCAGGACGATCTGACCATCACCGGCGGGGGCAGCCTGACGGTATACGGCAGCTATAACGACGGGATCGGTTCCAAGGATTACCTGTGCGTTACCGGCGGCACGATCGAGGTGCATGCGGCGTCCGACGGACTGCAGGGCCGCGACGGCGTTGCGGTCAAGGCCGGCACGCTTGCCATAGAGGCGGGTGCGGACGGCGTGAAATCGAACAATGACGAGGATGCGGCGAAAGGGTTTGTCGTACTGGACGGCGGCGACTTCTCCATCACCGCCGGGCACGACGGCGTGCAGGCACAGACGGCCCTTGCGATTGCCGGCGGCACGTTTGAAGTGCATACGGGAAGCGGCGCGGGAACGGCCGCGCAGACGCAGGCGGGTTTCCCGTCGGACGGCATGACGCCCCCTGACGGCGGTATGCGTCAGCCGGACGCGGCGGGGTTTGTAGAGACGGCGGCGGTGCAGGATACGGCCCAGACCGTGCAGGCCGACGCAACCGCAGACGAATCCGACAGCTATAAAGGGCTGAAAGCGGGCGTCAGCATTGCGATTACCGGCGGTACGTTTACAATCGACGCGCAGGACGACGCCGTGCATGCAA
>ERZ824978.2519-NODE-2519-length-15886-cov-3.002337_pt1 | contig 15886 bp, 22 predicted proteins | sample MGYA00519860_ERZ824978 | MGnify/ENA primary metagenome ERZ824978 (study PRJEB31778, sample SAMEA3449184) | human gut metagenome | biome: human gut; feature: human-associated habitat; material: faeces | place: United Kingdom | collected 2010/2012 ... | reverse complement strand
TCAATGCATACTCCTTGAGACTGTTATACCAGTCCACAAGCGCTTCGCCGCGTGTGAGCAGGTCGCCGATCTCGGCGTCTGACAGCAGGGCGGGGGCCGGTTTCGCGTACTTAAAGTCTTCCAGCGCGGTGTGCGCGTTTGCGCGGGCACGGCACCGTACTTTAGCACGACAAAACCGGCACCAGCTGCCGGGGGCGTATTCGCCCATCCCCATATAGGCCAAAGCGGCTTTGGGCTTGACAGTATGCTCGCCCCATGCCAGCAACTCGTCTACCGTAATAGAGTACCCGCTATAGCTGTTCAGCCGCGGCTGATCTATGTACATGGACACCTTTTTGAGCGTGTCCCCGAATATAGGGCGGTACAGTTTGAGGGCGCCCAGTGCGTACAGCATCATCTGAGGGTTGTTCTGCGGGGACACCGGTACCCCTTTACCATGTTTGTAATCCGTTATGATCAGCTCGTCGCCGCCGATCATAACACAGTCGCAGGTTCCAAACGCCTCCGGTACAAAGTCTGTAAGATCTACCTTGACTTCAAACACGATATACGGCTTGCACGCAAAGGCCATATGCCGTTCCATCAGATGTTCCACATAGGTATTGGCGGTAGCCGTCATTTCGTCCCGCCACAGTGCGTGTGATTTGAGCTTTTTCAGCTCCCGCGTGTATGCAGACGGTTTCATGACCGTGAATTTCTTGCGGGCCAGTAACTCGCATACACTGTGGGCCAGCCGTCCTTCTTCTGCATATTCGCTGGTGCTTTCCGGCATTTCCGCTTCCAGCCGGGGCGCCGGCGTACAGTGGAGCCAGCGTTCAGCCGCCGAAGGCGACAGAAGCGCGTGATTAGTTGGGGTCGGCATCGTCGTCATCCTCCATGTAGTCAAATGCGAACTCGACGGCCTGCGACACTATCCTGCATAGTGACAGACCGGTTTTCCGGCTTAACTCTGCGGCCTTGCTGTAAACGTGCGGCTCAATGCGGATCACGCTGCGGTTTCGGGAGTCTCGTGTGCCCGGAGCAAATAATACAAACGTATCTTTCATCATATCTGCGCCCCCAGTTTACGCAGCTCTGTGGCAAACGCGCCGAGCTGGTCGTCCTTGAGTTGTGTCACAGCCTGCACCCCGAACGTATTGAGCAGCGTCTGCAACGCGCCCATTTTACCGGCGTCAATCAGCGCGGCCCCGGCGGTCATGATCTGGTCGCGGCTGTATGCCGGAGCGGCCGTCACAGGCACAGCGGGCGGCGGGGCTACCGGCACCGGAACTGGAGCCGGAGCGGCCGGGGCTGAAACTGCCACGGGGATAACCGTGCCGGGGGTCGGGGCATTAGGGCGATTGGAGGGCGCAAACAGTGTCTGTATTGCGGCAACGGCGTCCTCCGGCGTGCTAAATTCGAATGCAACTTTAATCATAGCGGTTTCCTCCTTGTATATTGTTTAATTGGTATTGCTTTCAGTGCGCCTGGCGCAGGGGCTTTGGTACAGGGCTGACTGACAAATACGATCTTGTCGTTCGCATCGGTAAGTGCGCGCGCCTTGTACATGGCTGCTTCGTGATCGGCGTATGTTTCCACCTCGCCGTTTTCCGCATACCAGCCCCGCACATCAGGTTTGGCAATGAGCCGCCACATAATTGCATAGGTCATTGTTCGTCCTCCTCCCGATATTCTTCTATCGTGTAGTCCGCTTCCGGCTTTGTACGTGTCAGCCTCGCCGCTACTGCCACCGCCTCGAAATGGTGCCCGAATGTCTCAACCTCGCAATCCCCGTCGCAGTACCAGCCGGTCGCTCTGGGAAACGCCTTGCTGCGCCACCGTATTGCGTACATCATGTCGCCTCCTTTGTCGCTGTCTACTATGCTTGTCCGCTCTATGCCCTACAGCAGCCATTGCCGCAAAGCACAGCCCGGCCAGTCCTATGCCCTGCCAAAATGTCAGCCTGCCGGTCTCTGCTGCGCCTATGCAGCCAACCAACAATAAAAACAGGACCAGCAGGGCTATTATGTACTTCCTCATTTTTTCACGTCCTTTAGGCATCAGCGACTAAGCTGGTGTTTTTTTCGGCGCTGTTTTCATCGGCCCCTGACTGATACAATCCGTATTTCAGCAGTTTAGCATACCCTTGCTCAATCGCCTTGATGTCCAGCCCCCACGCCTCATAGGCAATCCGAGTATTTGCTTTGTGCAGATCGTAAGTAGGACATTCCCGTTCTGCCATCAGCTCCCGTGCAATAGCCTTGAGCTTATGTGCGGAACTGTTTTCTACACCAAACAGCTCTTTTATATCTTTTATCCCTAATTCATGCCTTGAATAATATATACGGATTGCCGTTGCCAAGTCTTTTACCTGTGGAATCCGTACCCTGTTCCTTACGGATTGCATCACTTGTCTTCCCCTCCTTTCTTGGTGAATAACTCATCAATCGTACAACCTAAAATCTTTGCCAGCTCTGGCAGCTTGTCTGCTCGTGGAGCTGAAACACCTGTTTCCCACTGACTAACCGCCGTTTGATCTACTTCTAATAGTGTTGCAAGTTGCCCCTGCGTTAATCTTTTATTAAGTCTCAGCGTCTTAATATTCAATTTTGCACCCCTCCCAATTAAGAATTACACTCTTATATTAGCACTTGGCAAACCGCATGTCAAGAGTTTTTCTCTTGTTTTTTTCGGTTTTTTTATTTACATTAAGGAGTTAAACTCTTATAATAAAATTGAGGTGGCTATATGAATAGGTTTAGAAAATTACGTCTTGATAATAATTATTCGCAAACTCAATTAGCGAAGAAGTTAAAAGTGCATCAAACAGCTATTAGCCAGTGGGAGTTAGGCAAAAGTTTTCCAGACATACTTACTATGCAAAAATTGGCTGATATATATGATGTATCCATAGATTATATTCTAGGCAGAGAGAATTCGCGAAATGGTCATGTGGCATTGCCCGAGGACGAAGAAAGGCTTTTGCAAAATTATAGAAGCCTTGGAACGGAAGAAAAAAATACAGTCCAAGATTTTATTGAAAATAAAAAACAGAAACCTCGCATGTACGAAGTTTCTGCTGCGGCTTCCGGAGGTGGGTCCGTTACAAAGCAACTTTCCGAAGAAGAGGTGGAAGCCATTCGCAACCTTATAAAAGAAATGAAAAACGGTTAAAATTCCCTGTAAAAATCAGATATTGAATATATCGTTTTGTCGAAAAAAGTCATATAATTACCTATAGAGGTGATTATATGACTCGATTAATAAAAGTAGCATCTAATCTGAAAAAGGAATTAGGAAAGTATCCGACTACTAAACGCATTATTAGGGTTTTGACCTCTAAAGGGTGGAATGTGCTATTTTTTAGCGATGAAACTGATGAACTTATTCGCAAACTACACATAGAGGACATGGCTAGAACAAATAAAGCCTTTACCGTCTGTGTCGAAAAGACATACCTGATTTTTGTTTATGATAAATTGCCGTACAGAGAGATTAATACCTTATTGCTACACGAAGCTGGACATATTTTATTACACCATAATTTTAAAAACATATCAAACGACGATAACCACGATGCTGATGTTTTTGCACGCTTGGTTTTGTCTCCATGCACTTGGGGGCACTATATACTAGCTGTCCTTATCATTATAATTGCACTCCCTGCGTTTCTTAATATTATTTATAGCGGGATAGAAAACAAGCCATTAGAGTATTTACCGTCCACATACAGCACTTCATTGTCTGAATCCAAGCAACCATTAAGCAGCCAAAATGTAGTTATAACAACTGGCGGCGAAAAGTATCACACCCCCAATTGTTACATAGTAAAAGACAAAACGAACATTATAGCGATTACCCTTGATGAAGCGATTCAAATGGGCAAGGAGCCCTGTAAAATATGTAATCCATAAATATAAGGGGAGTTGACATCATGAAAAAAATAATAGTTGCCCTAATCATCCTAGTATTATTTGTGCTGCCTGTACCCGCACAAGCCTCTTCCTTGGTTACTTATGTTGATACATTGACCGATCTTACTTTTATAGTCCCTTCAAATTGGACTGAGGTAGACTTATCTCAAGAGCGAGAATTCATAGATATAATGTTTACATCTGACGATGAACTTGGTTTTTCCATTACATATGGTAGCATTGATTTTTGGGACACACTGCCCGCGAGTGAAAAAGCTGGGTATGCCAGAAGCGAAATTGACAACTCAATCTTCAGTGTCAGTGACATCAATAAGGCATTTGGGGCATTGAATTCAACTACTCGTGCTGTTAAGTTTGGGGATACGGAGTATTTTGAAATCAAGTCTGAAGTAGTCTCTACAGTTGGAGCACTAAAAGTTAATGTACCAGTAATACAGTTAATCAAAATTGATAATGGATATATGTACTTTTTCCAATTCACTGGTGAAACATCCACTAAACAATATAAAGATTTCGAAACGCTCGTAAGTAGTGCAAAATATAAAAACGAGGGCAGTGATAACGTAAATATAGGAACTTACGATGATGTTCCAGCAATAAATGGAACTTATACAAAATCCTATGATATATATAGCATTATAGCCGCCCTCATTATTGCTACTATATGCGGACTTATCATAGGCTTTATTGCCCGAAAAAGAGGATGGAGTTTTTGGGCTTATTTTTTAATCGGCTTTGTTTTAAATCCATTCATTGCAGCACTTATACTACACATTCGTAAAGCAAAGGAAGAAAAACAGCAGGATAATAATATAAACAAGGCTGCCGCCCTCAACTACAATGTTATCTTAACTCGTCGAAAGATCGCGATGGAACAATATGAAAAGGATCCAGACTATCAAGAGCAGCTCAATCTAAAAGATATAGGTGATATGATTTATGCCAACTCAAAGGATATCATAATGTCTTTGGATAAAGGGACTTTTTATGAACGATATAGAAATGATATGAATGTCAATAACGGTAACGCATTAGTGGCTACCTATGCCATTACATATTTCCTGTCCTATGTTTACTTTTCCTATTTCCTGGATGATAATAAACTTAATGAAGTGATAAAAATTGCATGCGACGATTATTGTTTAGTTCATGGCCCCCGATATGGGCAGCGAATATTTTCCAAAACCTATAATTATATGAGCTCTCCAACGCTAAAAGACATAAAAACAGATATGCATAATACAGACTTTGATACTGCCGCAAATAAAATTGGTGAAACCTATGCATATGAACTGTTCGGTAGTAAATACAATTCTATACCAGGGCTAATTGATGATTGTAGAGAAGTTGCAAAGCAGTGGCTTACTTTCAATTTCTATCCTAAAAAAATCATTTTACAATAGCTTGATTATTTAAAAGAGATTTTAGGAGGAGTTAAACATGTTTGCAGGAATATTAAAAATGGGCGGAATGTTAATATTGCTTCTTGTTTATGGAAAAAAGATCGATAGATTTAAATCCTTAAGTCTTGTCGCTATGTCTTTACTTTCTTTTGCACTTATTTTTTGGATCCTGTGCCTTGTGTTCCTTTTTTCAGGAATAGCCGCTAATAATAGTACCCTATGTATTATTTATAGCATAGCTTTTCCTGTTGTTATAATAGTCTGGACAATTTATGTCAGAGTATTCCAGAATAAGAGATAGTCCAATTATGACACTTTGAAAGGTCAACTTGTCAATATCTAGCACATAGTGCTTATTGTGTGGCAATCTCTTATGCACAAGATCATGGCTATGAGCCGTGTTCTAGGTGCAATCCTTAATGATTTTTTAAACGAGGTGGCATATGCCAATATATAAAATGCGCGGGAAAAAAGACGGCTTACAACAGTATAGAGTGCGGATAAATTTTGTGGACGCTTTCGGTACGCCGCGGCAAATTGACCGCGTCGCGTATGGCGCGGATAACGCACGACAGTTGGAGGCTAAACTGCAAGCGGAGTACAGGAAAGGTAACGGTGACGCACTTACTGTGCAGGCCCTCTTTGATGAGTATATTGCACACAAACGGAATAGCGTGCGGGAGACTACCTTAAATAAGACCGAACGAATCTTGCGAGCGAATGTACTTCCCTACGTTGCAAAAACAAAACTAAACAAATTGGATATGCCCAAACTGATTAACTGGAAAAACAACATTGCCGAGCTGTCTACTGCAATCAAAACCAAACAGAATATTTACGGAGAATTTCGAGCGCTGCTCAACTATGCAGTGCGCATGGGGTACATCCCCTCAAATCCATTACATAGAATCGGTAACTTTCGGGATGCTTACTTTGAAAAACCACAGGATAAAATGCACTATTATACCGCAGAACAATTTTCCGCATACAAAAAAGCCGCTCTGCGTGATGCCGAGCGTACAAACATGTATGATTATTATGTGTTTTTCTGTATCGCTTTTTATACTGGAATGCGCAAAGGAGAAATACATGCGCTTAAATGGACCGACATTGACGGAAATGTCCTGCATGTCAGGCGGTCGGTTGCCCAAAAAGTAAAAGGCAAATCCATCGTTGAAACTCCTCCCAAAAATAAGTCCTCATACCGTGACCTGCAAATCCCGGTTCCGCTATTAGAAATACTCACAGAACAGCTAAACCGTCAAAAACGCGATCCGGGCTTTTCCGATAACTTCAGGGTCTGCGGCGCACATAAATGTCTAAGCGATACTGCTCTTGACAATAAAAACCGTCAGTTTGCAGCCGATGCCGGATTAGAACGAATCCGCATTCATGATTTCCGTCATTCCCACGCTTCCCTGCTGGCAAATGAGGGTATCAACATTCAAGAAATTTCTCGTAGGCTTGGTCACTCCAATGTTGAAATAACGTGGAACACATATTCACATTTATATCCGCGAGAAGAAGAACGTGCAGTCAGTGTTTTAAACGGCATAAAATGATTTCTTCTTACACGTTTTTTACACGTTTTTGTTGATATTTCAAAAAATTCGAGCGATTAAAAAAGATAGACAATACGTCAAAATGCTAGAAATACCAATGCTTTACAGATTTTCTGACCAAGCGAAAAAATAAAGAAAAATCCTCCGCGAAACACTCCCCGCCTCCACCAAATGGACATTACACGAATACCTATTATTTCAAAGGCGGCTTTGCCGTGTTGGTGTGGCTGTAATGTCAACAACAGAAAACAGGGGTCAAGGTTTGTGCCTTGACCCCTGCTTTTACTTTTTATGCTTTTCTTGTGCCTCCTGCCACTCTGCGAACTCTTGCTGCCCTTGTTCGCTGTCGTAGTATTTGCGTATTTCTGGGACAAGGAAACGGGCAAAGAATTCTATGATGGACTGCGGAAGTTCAATATCATATTGATCCTGCCGGATTTCCTTATCTGCCATAGCGCGTATCTCCCGAATATTCAATTTTCAAGGTACAAATCAATCTCGTTCTACCCGTCCTTTCTGCGGTGTGTACCGCTGCTGTATTTCCCGCCGCACTTCCGGCGGAATTTTGCTTATGAACTGCCGTAGCTGTTCATTTTCCTGTTTCAGTTTCGCCGCCTCAAGCTGCTTCTTGATGCTGCCCTCATCCTTGGCCTTTTCTTTCAGCCCCTTGTTCTCCTGCGTCAAGTAATCGATGGTGGCCTGATACTTCTTGACCTGCCCCAGATGGGCTTCCAACCGGGGGAAGAGCTTGTCCAGCATGGCAAGGGCTTCATCCCGCTTCTTCCCTGCGTTCATCATGGTGATGTCGGAAACCGCCTTTTCAATGGCTTTCTGCTGTTTGATGAGGCTGACCGATTGCTTGAACAGCCATGTGGGGATGTGCTTCCGCTTGGTGACAAGTGCGCTTTCGCCTCGTTTGAGGAGTGGAAACTGCTTTTTCATATGGGCGTGAAATTCGTCCTGCCATTTGGAAAGCTGCGCCCGGTTGCCTAAAATCTCCTTTGCCGATAACCGTCCGTCCTCGGTGATTGGGGTAAAGCACAGATGCAGATGAGGCGTCTTTTCGTCCATGTGTACCACAGCGGAGAAGATATTGCCCTTGCCAATCTTCTTTTCCATAAAGGCAACAGCCTCGGTGAAAAAGGCTTGTATCTCGGCTTTCTTCCTGCCCTCGAAAAACTCTGGGCTTGCGGTGATAAGGGTATCGACAAACACGGTGCTGTCCTTGCGGGTCTTGCACCCTGCCTCTTTGATACGGGCGTCTATCTCCTGCCGATACCGCTCGTCCGGCTTAACGATATGAAAATTATCTTTACTGCGGGTGATGTCAATATCCGGGTTGCTGGCGTATTTTTCTTTGCTGCGCTCATGGTGCGCCTCCAACGCTCCGGCCGGCCCCGCCTTGTGCTTTGCAAACCGTAGGATTGCGTATTCTGCCATTTGCCTCCTTTCCCATCCCTTCCTTTCCGAAAATAGCTCGGATAGGATTGGAATGGATAAGAGATAAATCGATCTTTTTAGCTCTGTATTTCTATATACCGGCTGATTCTCGTACTTCAAGAGGAATGATTATCGTACTTCATGGGTACGGTTTTCAGCCCTCTGGCGTTCCATAGTCGGATTTCAAGAAATTGGAGTTTGAAACCGTCTCATAGGATTTTGGGTAGATGCGGTTGGGTTTTCCGCAACCCTGCTTCTTAATGGCGATAAGGTCTGCATATTGCAGCTCCCTCAGGGTGTTGACCGCCTTTTGCCGCCCACAATGGAGCAGGGACACGACTTCGTTGATGGGATAGTAGAGGTAAATCCTGCCGTATTTGTCCGCCCAGTCATTCTTGCGCGAGAGGTCTGTTCGGCGCAGGATAAAGGCGTATAGTAGCTTTGCCTCGTTGGATAGCGGTTGATAGCTCGGCGCTTCAAACAGGAAGTTGGGTAACTGCGTGAAGCTCTGCGCCTTATGCTCTTGATGGATGTAAAACGGCTTTGTCGCCATTAGCTCAACCTCCTTTGCGGACAGTTAGAAGCGTGTTTTGAAGCCCAAAAGGGTAAACATACGCACCCTGCCTGTTCCACGTTCTGAAACCCTTGATAATCAAGGCTTTTTTCTACTCTATTTGTCCGCATTTGCCCTCCGTTTTCTGTCGCTTTTGTTCTTCTGCCGCCGATGTACCTTTTCTGCACAATTCGGGCAATACTTGGCCCGGTTGGACTTGGCCTCGAAACCCGCGCCGCACTCGGCGCAGCGCTTGACGCTGTCATCGTGAAATATCTCGGCCTCAAGCGCCTTATCTGCTGGAAGAACGGCATTGCGAAACCACTTACAGAGAACAGAATAGGAAATCGTCTGCGGGCAAACGCATTCCTCCCCATCGTCCAGCGCAATGCAGTTGCCATAGTCGTAGTTGCAGCAGTTTTTTCGTATCAGCGCGTTGGCCCGCTTCCTCTGTCCTGGCGTCATTCGTGGGAGCAATCGGCCTCACCCCTTTCCAGCCACTCAAAAAACGCTCGCTTGCTTACCTTGATGAGCCGCCTATGCCGGATAAGGGGAAATCCCTCTGTATGGACAAGCTCATAGGCGCTTACCTTCGAAATACCCATGATTTGCTGAATGTGCGACACATCCAAAATCAAGGGCAAATCATTGTAGTCCGTTGCTCGTTCTGATTTTTTGCTCATGAAACGCCTCCTTTTCTGTATTAGGTATTGCTTTCTTCTGATTTATAGTTTATAATTATAGAAAACTATAAACCATAATGTTATTATAGAGGAAAAGGAGAGCGATTCCCGTATATCAACAATAAATTAAATGAGTTTCTAAAATTAGAGAATTATAAACATAAGTTTCTGCTGCATAGGAGGGATAAACCCATGCTATATGACGAACAGCGGATGGCGCTGACAAAAGAACGGCTGGAGGATTTACGCAAAGAAAAAAAGCTGTCCTTTGAACAGCTTTCCAAACAGCTTGCAGAGCGCGGCACAACGATCAGCCACACCAATTTGCGGAACTATGAAATTAACGACCCGCTGCACTCGTTGCACAACCGCACGCGCAGCATGAGCATTGAATATCTTGTCGCCTTTGCGGATTTTTACGATGTGTCGGTAGAATATCTGCTGGGCTTCTCCGATTCCCGCAAGCGGGAATATCACGATATTTCCGAACAGCTCGGCCTCTGCGATGAAGCGATTGACGAGCTGATCCGCTGCAGGGAGCGTTCTGGCAGCGAAGAAATCCCGAAAATGTATGCAGAAAAGGACACCGCTGTTTTGAACGATTTTCTTACCAGTACAGAGTTTGAATATGCGATGGAGAAAATCAAGCACAGCCTGTTTGCCTATTATATGTATGGCTTGAGCAAGGGCGTTGCAACGGAGCTTTCCCGTGAGCAGAACGCAGAGAAAATTGAGGAAGCGCGGCAGACCATGAACAAATACGGGTACTTCCCTGTTGAGAACGATGTGATCTCGGTGGTGCAGATGGAAAACGCCATCGGTGCGATAAACAGCTATTTGCGCCAGCTTCCGAAACGGATGTATGAGGAAAATACCACGCGGCGGGAGGAGAAAAAGTGAAGGAGAGAACAGACATTTCAAAAATCGCAGACAGAATAAAGGACTCCGCAGGTGTAGTTGGCGAAAAAGTCTCTGAAGGAACTGGACAGGCTGTTCAGTTTATTCAAAAGAAAGCAGAGAAAATCATTAAAAATCCGAATGTTGGTGCCACTAAGCATCCTCAAAGTATGCATGAAAAGAAAGAGCCTAGAGTCAAATTGGATGATGAATTGCGTAAGGCTGTAACAGAATATAACGATGCCTATACCACCATGTATAGCAACGGTGATAGTCTTTGTGTTATGAGGACACGAGCAGTTGATTTAATTCTGAATGTTGAGACTCTCATTAACAGCATCGCAAACCGCCCAAAATCTTTTGATACGGATATTGCTGAAATTCAGACACAGCGTGTTCACTTTACTGATGCCTGTGAATTTGCAAAGGCGGAGTTGGAAGCGGCGAAGAAGTCGGCTTTTGGAGCCGGCGCAGGTATATCTGCCGGCGCAGCAATCGTCAGTGTAGCACCTGCGGCAGCAATGTGGGTAGCTACCACCTTCGGCACGGCGTCTACGGGAACTGCAATTTCGGCACTTTCCGGTGCGGCGGCTACCAATGCCGCCCTTGCATGGCTCGGTGGTGGTGCAGTCGCGGCTGGGGGTGGTGGTATGGCTGCAGGCCATGCATTTCTGGCCTTAGCGGGTCCTGTCGGGTGGACGATTGCCGGTGCAACACTCTTGGCATCAATTACACTCTTTACTATCAACAAGTTCAAATTGAGCAAGCAGAAAAAGAAAGAGATTGAGTCCATTAAACAGAATACGCATGAAACCCTGATTATCTCCGAGAAAATCAAGGTATTCATTGATGAAACTACGATGTTGAGAGATCGGTTAAACCAGATGTATGGAGACTCGTTGCGTGAATTTGGCAAGGATTTTATGTCCCTGTCCGAAGAACGACAGCTACAACTTGGCGCTTTGGTCAACAACACAAAAGCTCTTGCCTTTTCTCTCGGCAAGAGCATTGAGTAACGGGGAGTAAGGAATGGATGCTGAAAGCGTAGTCAAGGCCGGACAAGAGCAAGCTGTGGCAGCTTGGGTGAACTATCTAAATCAGGTGAGGCTTAATCGTCTTGTCGTTGCTTTGGCCCAACAGGATAAGAATTGGGAAGAAGCAATGAAAACCCTAAGCGCAGCTCTTTCCACTATAAAAGGGGAAATCATTGAACGCAACCGCGGTGGCACAAAGGGTATGCACGGCTTTATTGCAGAAATTGCAGAATGTGGGATTGGTAATGCGCGGCAACAGATAGAGGGCAACTCGCCTAATTATGTATGGATCAATGATAATGGCCCTGTTGACATCATGCGTGGAACACAGGAAATACAACAGAAATTTGTTCAGTCCGGAGGCCATTTGTCATTGCGGGCAATTATTGAACATATGCGCTCATACCCGGACTATTTAAGCAATGGAGGTACATATCAGATACCTCAAGACCATTATGAACGTATAAAATATTATCTTTCTATGCCGGAATCGATCGCGAACAAAATGCCAACATCCACGGGAGAGTTTTCATTAAGGCAATGGAAAGAAGTGCATGAGCTTTTTGCTTCTGGCGATATTTCCATCAGTGATATAGAGCCTTCAGTTCTTTCATATGGAGATGCCCAAGCTGATGCTATCGTAGGCACTTTTGACCGCGAAAAGGAAAAGCTGTCCGAAACGGATCAAACACAAAGAGATATTGCTTACCAAGAAAGCAAACCATCTTTGGCGGAAGGCGCAAAGGTTACTGCAATTTCCGCAGCGATTGAAGGCACAACATCGTTTGGAATGGCACTTGTCCGCAAGAGAAAAGCCGGAAAAAAACTTAGCGAGTTTGATACTGATGACTGGCTTGAAGTTGTCGGAGAGGCCGGTAAAGGGACAGTAACGGGTGGCATTCGAGGTCTGAGTATGTATTCGCTGACAAATTATACTGCTACACCCGCAGCCGTTGCCAGTGCCGTAGTGACTGCCTCCTTCGGTGTCGCTGAACAAGCACATCTTTATAGAACGGGACAAATTGATCAGATACAGTTTATTGAACATTCAGAGATTCTGTGTGTGGACGCTACCATCAGCGCACTTTCCTCCTTTGCAGGACAGGTGTTAATCCCTGTCCCAATTTTGGGTGCTGTCATCGGAAACACGGTAGGTACGCTGATGTATCAGATTGCCAAGGATAAATTCTCCGAAACGGAACAGGCAATTATCGGCGGCTATCTGAAAGATATAGAGCAGCTTGATGCGCAATTGTCCGATGAGTTTCAGGCCTTCATTAAGGCACTAAATGCCAACTTTGAGGTTTATGTTGACTTGGTGAGCCGAGCCTTTTCTCCCGATGTAGAAACTGCCTTGAATGGCTCGATGAATCTGGCAAAGAGCATGGGGGTTCCTACTGAGGAAATTTTGGATAGTAAAGAAAAAATCGCGGCTTACTTTGTGGACTGATTTGTCGCTGCTCATTCGATTTTTCAGGAATTAAGCGGGGTACACGGCCAATTTAATATGGAAGTATCAGAGGTTGACGGAGAATTAAGTAGAGGAGTGATGATATGCGGCCATTTCATGACTACGATTTAAGCAAGGTTATTCAAAACCAAACTTCAAAACTATGTGAGCAAATAGAAAAGTATAGCAATGATGAGATAATGGCAAATGACCTAAATCTCCTTGCGGATAACTGTTACGAACAGTTTTTTATTGAGCCGATAGATATTTGTGAAGAAGAATTCGATAAAAGAAGTATCGTTCAAAGGAAAATCAAGCGGCGTGTTGATCCTTTTTGGCGCGATGTTCGGGGACAAGAATACGTGCTTGTAGATGGGTTGTCGTTGACTTTCTTCTTTGCATATTCCGGGGATAGTAATCTTTTCAAATGTCAAGCATCAACTTTTTCCCTATCTGGCTACCCTGAAATGGAGTTGCGCAACGGCTATCTTGTACTCAATTACGAAGTTCCTCTAAATGAAATGCAATCGGATGAAGATAAGGAAAAACTGATGAAACAAGTAGAGCGCGATGTATCTTCCATAAAGCAAGGGGCTTCGTATGCAAATAAGGATGTGTCAGCATTTAATCATTCACTCTGGCAATCCGCGCTCAACATGTTTCAGTTGAGAAAGAAAAAAGTTGAACAGTTCTATTCTGTATCCAAGCTTTTTGAAGTTCCCGTAAAGAAAAATGATTATGCCAGTACGCACATCCCGGTACAAAGAAAAATACAACCAATAAGCAAAAAATATAATGATGCCCCCAATTACTGTATTACCGACAAAGAGTATTCAGACATCCTCTTAACAATAAAGCACAATGGCAGCACATACGAAAGGACGCCGTCCTCTTTCAAATCGTTACATGAGGAGGATTTGCGGAATATGCTGCTTGCTGCACTCAACGGCATATATCAAGGAAACGCAACAGGTGAAACATTTAGGAAAAATGGAAAAACAGATATTTGCATTGAATGCGAGAACAGAGCCGCTTTTGTTGCCGAATGCAAAATCTGGAAAGGACAAAGCAAAATTGATGAAGCGTTAAAACAGTTGGATGGCTATTTGACATGGCGCGACTGTAAAACGGCGTTGATTTACTTTGTCCGTAACAAAGAATTTATGTCCGTGTTGGATGTTGCCAAGCAAACACTGAGCGCACATCCCTCTATCCGGCAGGTAAAAGAAATTGACCGCAATGAATTTGAGTGTAGCTATATTTCTGATAGCAATGTGGGGCAACTTATAAAAATACAGGTTATTCTTTTCAACCTGTATGCGGCCTGATATCCCCGCTGCCACTCCTGAAATCGAACAGGCTTTTTGTTCATTCCTATTCGCAAAAACCTGTCCGCTTTCCTGTCGGGCAAAACGAGCGTGTCCATCATGCGACACCCTCATTTTACCCGTCAGCCGTAGCAGCAGGTATAACACACTACACCTTTGTTCCAAAGGCTGTGTGCCAAAGGGATACCCTTTGGAAACCCTCGTTTTGTCGGAGTGTAGCCACACTTCGCAATTCTGCTTGTGCGCTCCGCCCTCCAAAACCGCAAAAAAGCAAACGCATATCTGTCCGTCTGTCCGGCAGATATGCGTTCTTTTTTTGCTGCTCCGTCTGCACCACAGACAGAGCGCATTTGCGATTTTCAGCGGACAAATCCCAAATGTAAATAAGCATAACCGTTATTCAATTATGCTTATTTGGGGTTGATATTTATGCCGTATTCTGATATAATGAAATCAGAGCATAGGGAGGTGTTTTCTTGAAAGAAGTTGCAGATAGATTACGGCATTTGCGGGAAAGCGTAAAATTGTCACAGGTGAAGATGGCAGAGATTGTCGACGTAAAGCAATCGAGCCTAAACCGCTATGAGTTAAATCAAGCCTCACCCACTTTTGAAACCCTCACCCGTTATGCGGATTACTTTGATGTTTCGATGGACTATATTTTCGGACGGACAGACAAGCCACAGGGCAAGTTGTATGATTACAAGCCAAAAATTACGCAGAGCGACCCAGAGATGAAACGGTTTGTGGAGATGTGTTTTGACCCGAAATCGCCCATGAATGAGCGATTGAAAGAAACGCTGCTGCAAATGTTGGGGGAGGCGAAAGAATGAATGTTGTAATTTACGCCCGCTATTCCAGCCACAGCCAGACCGAGCAATCCATTGAAGGACAGCTTCAAACCTGCTATGAGTTTGCCAAGAACAACGGCCATGTCGTAATCGGTGAATATATTGACCGGGCGCAGAGTGGAACGACAGACAGCCGCGCCGAGTTCCAGCGCATGATTGCCGACAGCGACAAGCACACCTTTGATGCCGTCCTTGTCTATCAGCTTGACCGCTTCGCCCGCAACCGTTACGACAGCGCCATCAACAAAGCAAAACTGAAAAAGAACGGCGTGCGGGTGATCTCCGCAAGGGAGAACATCAGCGATGATGCCAGCGGCATACTCGTTGAGGGCGTGTTGGAGAGCATGGCCGAATACTACTCAGCGGAACTTTCACAAAAGATAGGGCGGGGTATGGACATCAACGCCGAAAAGTGTTTGTCAAACGGCAGCAATCCCGGCCTCGGCTACTATGTGGACGAGGAACGCCGTTTTCATATCGACCCGGAGGGCGCAGCTGTTGTGCGGGAGATATTTGAAATGTACGCCAGCGGAAAAACGGTTGCAGAGATTACCAAGTATCTGAACGCAAAGCAGGTCAAGACCTCGCTCGGCAAGGACTTCAACAAGAATAGCCTGCACCGTCTTTTGCGAAACAAGCGGTATATCGGCTATTACGTCTACAAGGGTACGGAAACGCCGGGCGGTATGCCTCGCATTATCGAGGACGAACTGTTTGAGCGTGTGCAGCGCATTCTTGACCGCAACAAAAAGGCTCCCGCACGTTCCCGAG
>ERZ824978.2509-NODE-2509-length-15955-cov-11.532390_pt1 | contig 15955 bp, 15 predicted proteins | sample MGYA00519860_ERZ824978 | MGnify/ENA primary metagenome ERZ824978 (study PRJEB31778, sample SAMEA3449184) | human gut metagenome | biome: human gut; feature: human-associated habitat; material: faeces | place: United Kingdom | collected 2010/2012 ... | reverse complement strand
TGACGCGGACCACCACATCGTCGAAGATCAGCTTACGGCCCTCGCCGCCGCAGGCCACCTTGATGATGTCACCGTTCTTGATGCCCAGCTCGTTGGCCTCGTTTTCCAGGATGTGCAGATGGCGCTTTGCCACGATAACACCCTCGGACAGCTCCACCTCGCCCTTCGGCCCGATGAGCTTGCACGCGCCGCTGCCCTTCACGTCGCCGCTCTCGCGAACAGGAGCGTCGATGCCCAGCGTGCGGGCGTCGGTGGCGGAGACCTCCACCTGGTCAGCCTTGCGGACCGGACCGAGGATGGACACGTTGGCCATTTCCTTCTTCGGGCCAACAATGGTCAGCCGCTCATTGCTGGCGTACTGGCCGGGATAGGACAGAGGCTTGCGGATGGTCAGCTGATAGCCCTCGCCGAACAGCTTCTCCACCGTCTCCTGGGTCAGGTGGATATGACGCGCAGACGTCTCGATCATAAAGCTCATAGTTATTATCTCCTTTGTTCCAAAGAATTTTGGTCACTTCTGAAATTTATCCCGCAGCGGGAACATCTCGTCCTCGGTGATACGGGTCAGCTCTTCCAGCTTACCTATGACAAAATAGCCCTTATTTACCGCCTCGATGCTCCCGGTGACGCGGACGAACTCGCCCCGCTTCAGCCCGGCGGCCTCCGCCGCCAGCTCCGCGCTGCTCTTGAGGAGGATGGACAGTCCGAAGCCTGTGTCGCCCTGTCCGTCGCTTGTAATGCGCCACCAGGGAAAGCACACCGACACCTTGCGGTCGGCATAGCGGCTCTGTCCGCCTTTGACGTATTCGGTCTTGACCTGCTCAAAGGTGCGCGGCACCAGTTCCCCATCGGGCATATGGAAATACATCGTGCCGTACAGGCGGCCGCGGCGCTTGGTCAGGCTGTTAAAGCGGCTGATCATCAGAAAAGCCATGACGAGCAGGATCACCAGGCCATACATTCCCTGCCCCTTTATCAGACACCAAATGAACACCGCCACCCCTGAAATGAGGATGATGCGGTTGATGAGGTCCTGCCCGGACCACAGATCCTTCAATCTATTCATGGGCGTACTCCTTATATCTCGTTCAACGGCACATATCTTACCACACGCCGTGGATTTATGCAAGGGAAAACCGCCCTCCTGATGCAATTTCCCCTTGTATTCGGCGGAATATTTGATATAATTGTGTCAGATAGCGCAGCGCGCGCTATTCATCTACCTAATAGGAGGCGTTTTTCATGTCTGTCAAGCTGGAGCTGTACCGCGTATTCAAAGAGGTGGCCGAGGTGGGCAATATCACCGCCGCAGCCCAGGCACTGTATATCTCCCAGTCCGCCGTGAGCCAGTCCATCAAGCAGCTGGAGCACGACCTGCAGACCCGTCTGTTTGCCCGTAATTCCCGGGGCGTTACCCTGACAGCGGAGGGACAGATGCTGTATGAGTACGTCCGCAGCGCAATGGGCCTGCTGGAGACGGGCGAGGAAAAGCTGTCCCAGACCCGGGAGCTGCAAATGGGCAAGCTCATCATCGGCGCCAGCGACACCGTCACCAGCCAGTTTCTGCTGCCCTACCTGGACAGCTTCCATAAGCAGCACCCCGCCATCCACATCCAGATCGTATCTGGCCGCAGCCACAAGGTCCTGGGCCTGCTGCGCTCCGGCAAGGTGGACATCGCCTTTGCCAGCACACCGTCAGATACCTCTTCGCTGGACATCTATCCCTGCTTTAACACCCACTCCATCTTCGTAGCCGGCGCAGAATACCCCTGCGACTTTGACCACATCTACTCCCTGGATGAGATCGCCGCGTTTCCCCTGATCCTGCTGGAGCGCAAGGCGTCCAGCCGCCTGTACCTGGAGCGGTATTTCCTGCAGAACGGCCTGCGCCTGAACCCCGAGATCGAGCTGGGCGCCCGCAGCCTGCTGGTGGATCTGGCGGCCATCGGCTTCGGCGTGGCCGGTGTAACGGAGGAATTCGTGCACCGCGATCTGGAGAGCGGACGGCTGAAAAAGCTCAATACCAGCTTTGAGATCCCGGCCCGCAGCGTAGATATGTGCCTGCTGAATGACGTTCCTCAGTCCGCCGCTGCGGAGCGCTTCACCGCCTTTGTGAAGGACAGCTTATCGAAGGAATGAGCGCGGCGTATGCCCTTGGCGTTTGGGAACGTTTTCCCCGGTAAAACCCACAAAAAACCGGTATGTTCCCCCGAATAGTTCTCCCATTTTCCATGTCGTTTTTCCGCGTGAAATCAGGTAAGATAAGTTCAATATATTTTTGAGAGGAAGTGGTGACAATGCAGCAGCTGAAGGACCGCATCATCAAGGAGGGCCGTGTTCTGCCCGGCAGCATCATCAAGGTGGACGGATTTTTGAACCACCGGGTCGATACGGCTCTGATGAGTGATATGGCGTATGAATTTGCAAAGTATTTCGACGTAAAGAATATCACGATGGTGCTGACCGCCGAGGCCAGCGGTATCGCTTTGGCGACGATCTGTGCTCAGAGATATGGCGTTCCCATGGTCTTTGCAAAGAAGGCCAAGAGCGACAATATCGAGGGCGGTCTGTACCAGAGCGATATTTTTTCTTACACGTACAAAAAGAAAGTCACCCTGCTGGTGAGCCAGGACTGGATCACCAAGGATGACCGCGTGCTGATCATCGACGACTTCATGGCCAAGGGCTATGCCATGCGCGGCCTTATCGACATCGTCAACAAGGCCGGCGCAACGCTGGCCGGTATCGGCGTAGCCGTGGAAAAGGGCTTCCAGGACGGCGGCGACAGCCTGCGCCGGGAGGGTTACCCCATCAAGTCCCTGGCCATCATCGACAGTGCCGAGGGCGGTGTGATCCGTTTCCGGGAGGATAGCTGACATGAAGAAGGTTCTGGTACTGGACTTTGGCGGCCAGTATAATTTGCTGATAGCCCGCCGTGTCCGTGAATGCGGCGTCTACTGTGAGATCAAGTCCTTCCGCCTGTCCATGGACGAGATCCGCGCCTTCGGGCCGGATGCCCTGATCCTCACCGGTGGTCCTGCCACGGTGTTCGAGCCCAACGCCCCCATGGTGGACAAGGCCCTGTTTGAGCTGGGTATCCCCGTGCTGGGCATCTGCTATGGTCAGCAGCTGATGATGCAGCTGCTGGGCGGCCAGTGCCGCAAGGCGGAGACCCGTGAGTACGGCAAGATCCAGCTGGCCCACACCCCCTCTCCCCTGTTCGATAGCATCCCCGAGACGTCTATCTGCTGGATGAGCCACGGCGTAGAGGTGGAGCGCATCGCCCCCGGCTTCTCCGTCGTCGCCACCACCGCCGGCTGCGGCTTCGCCGCCGTGGCGGACGACACCCGCAAGCTCTATGGTGTCCAGTTCCATCCGGAAGTGCTGCATACGGAGTACGGCACGCAGGTGCTGCAGAACTTCCTGTACCTCATCTGCGGCTTTGGTCCTGAGTGGACCATGGCCTCCTATCTGGAGGAGGCTGTGGCCGAGTGCCGCCGCAAGATCGGCGACGGCCGCGTTCTGTTGGCTCTGTCCGGCGGCGTAGACAGCTCTGTGGCCGCCGCCCTGCTCCAGCGCGCCGTAGGTGATCAGCTGACCTGCATCTTTGTGGATCATGGCCTGCTACGCAAGGACGAGGGCGACCAAGTGGAACAGGTCATGAAACACCAGTTCCATGTGGACGTGCGCCGCGTCAACGCCGGACCGCGTTTTCTTAGCAGGCTGGCAGGCGTCACTGAGCCGGAACATAAGCGCAAGATCATCGGCGAGGAGTTCATCCGCGTGTTCGAGGAAGAAGCCAAGAAGATCGGCGCGGTGGATTTCCTGGCCCAGGGTACGATCTACCCCGACGTGGTGGAGTCCGGTCTGGGCGGCGAGAGTGTGGTCATCAAGAGCCATCACAACGTAGGCGGTCTGCCCGACTGCGTGGACTTCAAGGACATCGTCGAACCCCTGCGCCGCCTGTTCAAGGATGAGGTCCGCAAGCTGGGCACAGAGCTTGGCCTGCCGGACGAGCTGGTGTGGCGTCAGCCCTTCCCCGGCCCGGGACTGGCTATCCGCGTCATCGGTGAGGTGACGGAGGACAAGCTGGCCATCCTGCGGGATGCCGACGCCATCTTCCGTGAGGAGATGAAACTGGCCGGCCTGGACCGCACCACCAGCCAGTTCTTTGCCGTGCTCACCGACCTGCGGAGCGTGGGCGTTATGGGCGATGAGCGCACCTACGATTATACGCTGGCCCTTCGCGCTGTGCAGAGCCAGGATTTCATGACCGCCACTTGGTCTCGTCTGCCCTATGAGCTGCTGGACAAGGTGTCCGGCCGCATCGTGGGCGAGGTCAAGCACATCAACCGCATCTGCTACGACATCACCTCCAAACCCCCCGCCACCGTGGAGTGGGAGTAATTGCAGAAGCCAGAAAAGCCTTGAAATACAAGGCTTTTGCGGATTTCGATGCTATCAAAATCGCCTTTTGACGCGAATTTGACGCAACTTATTTTCAACGAAAGCAAAAATGCTCTGACGAAACCAATCGTCAGAGCATTTTTGCTTGAAATAGGATGTCATTCATGGTATCGTGCTGCCGCTGGATATCCTCCCGACAGACAGCATACTGCTGACGGTCTTGACGTCCATGCCGTTTTGCAGCGCCATGGTTGCGAAGGTGTGCCCTTACGGTAGCGCCATATAAATAAGGGGCAAACAGAGGTTAAACCAGCATCAGCAGCGTACCGCCAACAATGAGCATCAGCCCCAGTGCCGATTTTTTCGTCAGCTTTTCGTGGAATACAAAGTAAGAGAACACGATGGTCACAAGGATACTCAGCTTGTCGATGGGCACTACCACGCTGGCAGGGCCGTCCTGCAGCGCCTTGTAGTAGCACAGCCAGCTCCCGCCGGTGGCCAATCCCGACAGGCAGATGAAGCCCAATTCGTTCCGGGGGACACGCTTCAGCTCTCCCCGCTTGCCGGTGACGAATACCATGATCCACGACATCACCAACACCACGCCGGTGCGGATGGCCGTACCCAGGTTGGACTCCACGCCGCTGATGCCCACCTTGCCCAGTATGGCCGTCAGACTGGCGAACACCGCTGAGCCCAGGGCGAACCAAAGCCATGCCGCGCTTTTCGTCTCGCCGCTGCTCTGCTTCTTCTCAATCATCAAAAACGTGCCCACGGCGATGAGCGCCACGCCGATGCCCTTGGGCAGGCTGATGCCCTCCTGCAGAAAGATGGCCGCCAGCAGAATGGTCAGCACAGTGCTGGACTTGTCGATGGGCACTACCTTGTTTACATCGCCCAACTGCAGCGCCTTGTAGTAGCACAGCCAGCTCCCGCCGGCGGCAAGGCCGGACAGCACCAGAAATAGCAGCGTTTTTCCGCTGATATCTCCGATGGTATCCTGCGAGCCAACGATGAACACCATCAGCCACGAAAAGGCCAGCACCACTATGGTGCGGATGGCGGTGGCCACGGTGGAATCCGTCCTGCGGATGCCGCATTTGGCCAAAATGGCTGTCAGACTGGCGAACACCGCCGAACCGAAGGCAGACAATATCCACATGATCTATCGCACGCCTTTCCTGCTCAGATCTCTTTGCCGACCTGATAGGCTTTTTCCAGTGCGGGGTGCCCGACAATTTCACCGACTTCGTTGACGCCGCCTGCAAACACCGTTTCAACCAGCTCACAGCGGGGGAAGCAATCCACCCAACCCTGCACGGCTTTCTCCGTACCTGCCACCGTCTCCGGCTCATTCTCCGCCGCTGTGGCCAGCAGATAGGCCTTTGTGAAGGCGTAGTCGGTGTCATACAGCGGATTGGCCCGGTCCAGTAGTGTCTCGGAATTGCCGCCCTTGCGGGGGCTGGAGGAAATGATCAATACATTTTTATTCATGGAAAAGCACACTCCTTGTGTCTGTATTTTCTTCATTAAAATAAACCACAAACACGACTTCGGGTCAATACCATTTTCAGATACATTTACTTGACCCACTATTTACAAAGTCAACATTGCAGAGAATGGAAGATTTTGTTATACTACCATCGATTGACAGGGGTCCTTGTCAATCGATGGTATAAAAAACACATTATGCAAGAAATGCACGAGCGGGAAAGGATATACCATGGGCGACGGCTATTTTCTGTTGACAAACTTACTGTCCGAGGACGAAAAAAAGGTGATCACCAGCATCACCGCACACATCGAACGGGGCGAAAAGCGCGTGGGCATCCAGCAGATTGCCAGCGAGAATTTTCTCTCCACCACGACCATCGTTAAGATGTGCAAACGACTGGGCTTTGACGGATACAGTGAGCTGTACTATTATCTAAGCCGGCAGTTCGATTCTCACGATGAGGGCCGCGGCGCGGAAAATCTCAAAAGTCTTATCGACAACTACTCCGATGAGCTGATCTCCCGGTTCTGCGGCCTTTTAGACCGCTCCCGCCAGGCCAAGCTGTTTACCACCGGAGAGGGCTTCTCCAACATTGTGGGGGCATATATCGCCCAGCGTCTGTCCATCTGCGGGTTCATGGTGTTCAACAACGTTCATTTCTACGACTATATGCTCTTCCGCGACGCCCATCATCTGCCGAACGGGCCGGAGGACGCCCCGGTGATGTTCGCCGTCAGCCAGAGCGGCGAGACCGGGCCGGTGCTGAACGATGTGCGGCACGCCAAGCAGAATGGCCACCGGATCGTTACCTTCACGCGGCGGAGCGACTCCACTTTGGCCCAGATGTCGGATATTGTATTCGTGGTGGACGGCTCCCGTCAGACACTGGCGGGCAGCCTGCCCAACACCTTTTTCGGGCGGGTGATCCTGGCTTTTGAGGAACTGGTGGCGTTCTACTTTGAGGGAAACCGACCGTGACCACCGCGTGATATTACTTTTTTTACCAAAACAGAAAATTTTTCCTCTAAAAGGTATGCTATACTGAGCGTCGGTATGGTGCATTCTTTGCGCATCATGCGGTATCTTGTTCCGGACACTGCGTCCGGACGAAGGAACACAGACTTTAAGGAGGAAAGAAAATGAAGAAGTTTTTTGCACTTCTGTTGGCGCTGGTCATGGCGCTGGGCCTGCTGGCAGGCTGCGGCAGCAAGGACACCAACAGCGACGCGCAGAACAATGAGGGCGACACAAAGAAGATTGAGACGCTGAAGGTCGCTTTTGTCCCGTCCCGTGAGCCCCAGGAGATCATCACGGCCACCGAGCCCCTGAAGCAGATGCTGAAGGATGAGCTGGCCAACCAGGGCTATGAGGTCAGTGATGTGGAGATCACCGTCGGCACGACTTATGAGGCTGTCGGAGAGGGTCTTGAGGCCGGTACGATCGATGTGGGTCTGATCCCCGGCGGTACGTATGTGCTGTACGATGACGGTGCTGAGGTCATTCTGACCGCCACCCGAAACGGTCTGAGCAAGGATTCCGACAATGCCAAGGATTGGAACGACGGCCAGCCCACCGAGGCTTCCGACAAGCAGGCTGTCTCCTACCGCGCCCTGTTCATCGCCGGTCCTTCCGACAAGGGCCAGGAGCTGCAGGCCAAGGTCAACAACGGCGAGGAGCTGACCTGGGAGGATCTGGACAGTGCCAACTGGAGCGTTATGGGTACTTCCTCTCCCGCCGGCTACATCTATCCCGCTCTGTGGCTGCAGGATCACTACGGCAAGGGCATCTCTGACCTGAAGAGCGCCGTGCAGTCCGACTCCTATGCCAGCGCCTTTGCCCGTCTGGCTTCCGGCCAGGTGGACGTGCTGGTGACCTATGCCGACGCCCGCCGCGACTATGCCGAGCGCTGGAACACCGAGTTTGGCCGTGAGGCCAGCATCTGGGAGGAGACCGGCGTCATCGGCGTCACCGCTCCCATCTACAACGACACCATCTCCGTCAGCAAGAACTCCGAGATCATGGATGCCGACCTGATCGCCGCTCTGCAGCAGGCGTTCATCAACATCGGCAACACCGATGCCGGCAAGGAAGTCATCGCTATCTACAGCCACAACGGCTACCAGGTGGCACAGGCCTCCGACTATGACAACGAGCGCGCCGCGCAGAAGCTCATCCAGGAGCTGACCGCCGCGAACTAACGTACTTTCCCAAGCGCGGGGAGGACTGTGAGGATCAAACCTTCCGCTGTCCTCCCCGCGTTTTTATTTCAGGAAAAGAGGAAACATATGATTATTTTCGACCATGTATCCAAGGTGTATCCCAACGGCACGGTGGGGCTGGATGACGTGAACCTGACCATTCAGGGCGGGGAATTTGTGGCCATCATCGGCCGCTCCGGCGCAGGGAAGTCCACGCTGCTGCGGTCAGTGAACCGGATGCACCAGATCACCTCCGGCACGCTGACGGTGAACGGCACCGACGTCAGCACCCTGTCCGGCAAAAGTCTGCGCCGGTTCCGCCGGGGCATCGGCATGGTGTTCCAGTCCTTCAATCTGGTGACCCGCACCACCGTCATCAAAAATGTGCTGTCCGCCTGTGTGCCGGACATGCCCTTCTGGCGGGTGCTGCTGGGCGCCTTCCGGAAAGCGGACAAGATCAAGGCGCTGGAATCTCTGGACAAGGTGGGAATTCTGGACAAGGCCTACATCCGGGCCGACCAGCTCTCCGGCGGCCAGCAGCAGCGCGTGGCGCTGGCCCGCACGCTGACGCAGGATCCCCAGATCATTCTGGCGGACGAGCCGGTGGCCGCCCTTGACCCCGTCACCGCCAAGCAGGTGATGCAGGACTTTGTCCGCATCAATCAGGAGATGGGCATTTCCATTCTGCTGAACATCCACCATGTGGAGCTGGCTTTGGAATACGCCGACCGCATCATCGGCATCCGGGCAGGCAAGATCGTCTATGACGGCCCCTCCGCCAACGTGGACAAGGCGGTGCTGAGCGCCATCTACGGCGACGACAGCGAGACGGAGGCAGACGCATGAGCCTGTACGACCGTCTGTTCAAGCCCCGCCGCTATACGCTGCCCAACGGCGCGGTGGTGGAGGAAAAACGCAGCCGCGCGCCGCTGGTCATCCTGATCGTGCTGGCGCTGGGCGCGCTGTCTGTGCACATCACCGGCTTCGATTTCGGGGTGTTGGTGAAGAAGGGCAGCAAGTTTTTCGATATCCTCGCGGCCATGTTTCCGCCCAACACGGGGTATCTAAGCAAGATCTGGCAGCCCCTGTGGGACACCATCAAGATGTCCTTCCTGGGTTCGTTCATCGGCGCGGTGCTGGCGATCCCCTTTGCCGTAGCCGCCGCCAGCAACATTGTCACCAACCGCGTGGTGGTGTTCATCGTCCGGCTGTTTCTCAGCCTTGTGCGGACACTGCCCACGCTGGTGTGCGCCCTGATCGCCACCTACATCTTCGGCCTGGGCACCATGGCGGGCACCTGCGCCATCGCGGTGTTTACCTTCGCCTATGTGGGCAAGCAGCTCTTCGAGATCATCGAGACGGTGGATATGGGACCCTATGAGGCCATGGAGGCGCTGGGCGCCACCCGGCTGCAGGCCTTTACCACGGCGGTGTTTCCCCAGGTGCTGCCCACCTATCTGTCCGTATCCCTGTTCTGCCTGGAGGGCAACGTGCGCTATGCCTCCATCCTGGGCTACGTGGGCGCGGGCGGACTGGGCCTTATTATGAATGAAAAGATCGGCTGGCGTGAGTACGACAGCCTTGGCATGATCCTGATCGTTCTGTTTGTGGCCGTTATGGTCATCGAGGCGATCAGCCACGCCCTGCGTAAAAAACTGACGTAAGGAGGGCCGTATGGAACAGAGAATTCAAAAAGCCTACGCCTCCGCGCCGAAAACGTGGCTGTGGCAGCTGCTGGCGGCCTTCATCGTGGCCTGCCTGCTGGCGTGGTCCGGCACGGCCGTACAGACCAGCAACCCCACCAGCAACGGGCTGGAGGTAGCCGGGAACATCATCTCCGGCATCTTCCATCCCTCCGCCAAGCTGCTGTTCACACTGGGCACCAACGGTGTGCCTTATCTGCTGCTGGAGACGTTCTGCATCGCCTTTCTGGGCACCATCGTGGGCGCGGTGATCTCGCTGCCCCTGTCGTTTATCTCCGCCAGCAATCTGGTCCCCAAGCCGCTGGCGCTGGTGGGACGCATTCTGATCGCCGCCATCCGCACCGTTCCCGCCTTTGTCTACGGCCTGATGTTCATCCGCGTCACCGGCCCCGGTCCCTTCGCGGGCCTGCTGACCATGTCCCTATGCTCCATCGGCATGGTGTCCAAGATGTTTATCGAGAGCATCGAGGACCTGGACAAGCGCATCCTGGAGTCGTTGGACGCCGCGGGCTGCACCACGTTCCAGAAGATCCGCTACGGCATTCTGCCGCAGCTGACGGCGGACTTTACCTCCACCATCATCTACCGCTTCGACATGAACCTGCGCGACGCCACGGTGCTGGGCCTGGTGGGCGCGGGCGGTATCGGCGCGCCGCTGATCTTCGCCATGAGCTCCTACCGCTGGAACGAGGTAGGCGCGATCCTGCTGGGTCTGATCGTGTTGGTGCTCATCATTGAGTGGATCTCCTCCAAGATCCGCGTCAAGCTGGCCCGGGGGTGAACCATGGAAAAGAAAACGTTTACCATCTATTTCACCTCTGATCTCCACGGCTACATCTACCCCACCGACTACCGCAGCCGTGAGATACGGGACATCGGCCTGTTCAAATGTGCCAGTCAGTTCCGCAAGGACGGCAACACCCTCGTCATCGACGGCGGCGACATCCTGCAGGGCTCGCCCCTGGGCGCGTTCTGCCACGACACGCTGGGCAACGCCAGCCGCTTCGCCGAAATGATGAACCGCTGCGGCTACGACTATGTGACGCTGGGCAACCACGACTTCAATTACGGTATGCCCTATCTGGACACCTACCTGGATGCCCTGCACGCCCGCTGCGTCTGTGAAAATGTCCGCTGGGACGGCGCAGGGGTGCGCTTCCCCTCCCGTATCCATGTGCTGGAGAACGGGCTGCGCATCGGCATCGTAGGCATCGTCACCGACTACGTGAACATCTGGGAGCGGCCGGAGCACCTGTCCGGTATAGCCATCACCGATCCTGTTCCCGCCGCCAAAGCGGCGCTGGAAGCGCTGAAGGATCAGGTGGACGTGACGCTGTGCATCTACCATGGCGGCTTTGAGCGCGATCTGGCCACAGGCCGGGTGCTGTCCGCCACCCATGAGAACGTGGCCTACCGACTGTGTCAGGAGCTTGACTTTGACCTCCTGCTTACCGGCCACCAGCACATGACCGTCCACGGTCAGACTTTGAACCACACCTTTGTGGTCCAGCCCACCGACCGGGGGCAGGAGTTTCTCCGCATCCAGGCCGTGGTATCCGACACGGAAAAGCACTTTTCCAGCGAAACCATTCCCGCCGGCGGACCGTGCCGCAAGGACTGGATAGACGAATTCGCCGGCATGGAGCACGGCGCGCAGGACTGGCTGGACCAGGTGGTGGGCCATCTCCCCCACCCGCTGCAGCCGGACACGCCGCTGCGGATGGCGGCCCACGGCAGCGGCCTCCCCGATCTGTTCAACGCGGTGCAGCTCTGGGCCAGCGGCGCACAGCTGTCCGCCGCCAGCCTGGCCAACGACGTGGCAGGCCTGCCCCAGGTGGTGCGCAGGCGCGATCTGCTGATCGCCTACCCCTACACCAACACCCTCTCCGTGCTGGAGATCACCGGCAAGATCCTGCGGCAGGCCATGGAGCGCAGCGCCGAGTACTTCACCCGGGACGCGGACGGCACGCTACGCGTTTCCGACTGCTTCCTTGTGCCGAAGGTTGAGCATTACAATTACGACTACTACGCCGGTGTGACCTACACCTACGACGTATCCCGCCCGGTGGGCCAGCGGGTCACCTCCCTGTCCGTGCAGGGAAAGCCGGTGGCCGATGACGACCGGTTCACCATCTGCCTGAACAGCTACCGCGCCAGCGGCACCGGCGGCTATGACTGCTACGTGGGCTGCCCTGTGGTGCGGGAGATCGGCACGGAAATGTCCGACCTGATTCTGGATTACTTCAAGCAGTTTGGCGACGATATACCCGACATTCACGGAGATTTCCATGTTATATGACAAAAGCCCCCGGCTCTTGCCGGGGGCTTTTCATTGCTCCGTTACTGGATGGAAATGCTGCTGCTCTTGGGCAACTGCTTCTTCACCGCCTTGGGCACGGTGATGGTCAGGATGCCGTCCTCAAACTTGGCGCTGACATCCGCTGGCTCAACGTCGTCACCCACATAGAAGCTGCGGCTGCAGGCGCCGGCATACCGTTCCTGACGGATGTACTTGCCCTTCTTATCGGAGGTGTCCTTATCCAGGCCCTTCACCGCCTGAATGGTCAGGCAGCCGTCCTTCAGCTCCAGTGTTACCTCGTCCTTCTTGAAGCCGGGCAGATCCATATCCAGCTCGTAGGCATCCTCCGTCTCGCGGACATCGGTGCGCATCAGGTTCTTGGCGTGCTTGCCGTACAGCGGATCACGGCCGCGGGGCATCATGCCGAAGGGATCACCAAAGAAATCATCAAACAAATTCTCACCAAAAATGCTGGGCAACATATGTCATACCTCCATTCGTATCGCGGCTTTGCTTTTCGCTGCCGCCCACTTACATTACCCTCATTGTATTACATCATATCCCTTTCGGGGGGCTTTCACTTCCCTCTCTCAAGGTTCGCCTTTATTATAGCGCTGTTTTTAGCACTGTCAATATGAGAGTGCTAATGTTCACAGAAGAAACCATGTTTGTTCACAAAATATGCAAAAAGGAAGCCCTGTTTCACGCAGAGCTTCCCTCTTGTGCTATTTGTCCAGCGTTTCGCGGTATACATCCTCGGTGAGCACGTCCTGTATATCCGCCAAGCACTCTACCAGCAGCGGATCAAACACGCCGCAAGCCCCGCTGCGAATCATCTCCATGGCGCGCTGCGCCGGATAGGCGGACTTATACGCCCGGTCGCTGACCAGCGCGTCATAGACATCCGCCAACCCTACCACATGCACGCTGATAGGTATCTCGTCGCCCGCCAGACCGTCCGGATAACCGCCGCCGTCGACACGCTCATGGTGCCATCGGCATATCTTCGCCGCCGTCTTCAGCAGCGGCTCTTTTTCGTACATCTCCATCCCCTTCAGGATGGACTCGCCGATAACCGTGTGGGTCCGCATGATAGCCTTCTCTTCCTCGTTCAGCGGCCCCGGCTTATTCAGGATGGCATCGCTGATGCCCAGCTTGCCGATGTCATGCAGCGTGGACGCCATTCCGATCAGTTCAATATCCTGGGGAGACAGCCCATACCGGCTGGTTTTTCTGGTCAGCTGCTCCAGCAGCAGCGTGGTCACACGGCGGATATGGAGCATATGCGCCGCGCTCTCCTTGTTGTGGTAGCCCACCACACCGCTGAGGATGCCGATCATCACCCGGTTGTCCTTTTCCCGCGCCTGAGACTGCTGGGAGATAATGGAGATCAGCCGACGCTGCTTGGCATACAGCTTAATGGTGTTCACCACCCGGTGATAGACCACCTCCGCGTCAAAGGGCCGGCTAATGTAGTCCGACACGCCCATCTCGTAGGCCATCCGCGTGTTGTTGTCGGACGCATCCACAGAGATCGTTACCACGGGTATATCCTCAATATAGTGTGCTTTATTCATCTCCGCCAGTACAGTGAAGCCGTCCATCACCGGCATGATCATGTCCAGCAGCACCAAAGAAATACCCGTGCCGTACTGCTTTAGCTTTTCCATGCACTCCTTGCCGTTGGATGCCTCCAGGATACGGAAATCGCTGCCCAGCATCTCCGTCAGGATAGCCCGGTTCATGGCGGAATCGTCCACCACCAGCACTTGCCCCATACGGGGCGTCTTCTTCTCCGGCAGTTGCCGCTCTTCCATCACTGTGCGGTCTGTGACCACCGTGTTTTTCCGCATTTTGGCCCGGTACATCAGCCGATCAGCCCGCAGCACTGCGGCTGCCGTCGTCTCCAGTCCTGCCGACACGCCACCGATGCTCACCGATACCTGAAGCTCCTCGCAGCCCGGTATGCGCAATGCCTTGGTACGGCTGCGGATCAATTCCAGCGTTGCTTCAAAATAGTCGTCCGACACCGACGGCATAAGCAGCAGGAACTCATCTCCGCCGTAGCGGATCACCGTGCCCGCCCGGCCCATAGCGCCCATGATCACCTCTGTCACCTTGGACAGCGCCATATCACCGACGTTGTGGCCATAGGTGTCATTGTGCAGCTTAAAATCGTCCAGATCAATGACGGCCACGCCGCCGCTGGCCGGCGTATCCTTAATATGTAGCTCATAATAATTACGGTTGTACGCGCCCGTCAGCGCATCGTAGTACCGCTCGTCGTACATATCCTTGCCGGTGAGCAGGAGCAGCTCGTCACTGACGCACTCCATATGGACAGAGTACCACTTCTGTTCCGGCCCGTAATTGCGGAAGCGGAGCTGAAAATCAAATCTTTCCTGCCCTTGGCTGAACCACTCCCGCATATCAGCCTCATTGACCCGCGCTCCGAACATATCCGTGGCATACGCACCTTGAAACCGCGCCCGCACATCCTCCACCGGCAGCCATCTCCCGGTATCCTCCGGCTTGCTGGCATCGTGGTAGATAAAAAAACGCTGGTTTTTCCTGTCGTATTCCGCGATCAGATCGCAATAGTTCTCCAGCGCTTTGACCGCCCAGTTCTCTGCTTGCATGGTTCGTTCCCCTAACTGCCCACGCCTGCGGCACTTTTCCGGTGTCATACAGACAACAAGCAATAATATTTATGATAATATTATAGGCCTGTGCCATTCCTTTTTCAACAACAACTTCCTACACTTTTAGCGCAAAAAATGCCCGCACAGCATTTTGTACGGGCATTTCCACTAATTATTCGTGCAATTATAGGCGTATGCATACTTCATAAAAGGACGATCCATATACCGTGTCTTTTGTCACATAACACCTCGATTACACCTTGCGCCGCCAGCGCTTTTCGTGTATACTACAATGTAATACTACCAAGTCTGACTCAGTTTCCCCCGGAAAGGAGTTGCCCCTATGCGTATCCGCACCGCTTCCCCGTTTATTCCCTATTCACGGCTACTGTAAAGTGTATCTCTTTTACACGCTTTTCCTGTATTCTGGCGAGAGGAGGCCAAAATGTACTTGCCATCTGATATGACCTTCCAGTACTTTTTCTTTGATACATATTACGGCTACCTTCTGCAAGCGCTTCCCATCGCGCTGCTGGCCGGCATCGTCTATGTCATAATAAAGCGCAAACGCCGGCCCCAGCTCTCCCTTGGCCGCACACTGCTGTCCGCCCTCTTTGTCTGCTACCTCGCTGGGCTCTTGTGCCTCACGCTTTTCTTCTACGTCCTGGGCGATGCCTATTACTGGCTTTTCTACCATATGCCCAGCGGCGGCGGCAGCTATTGGTTCAGCTTCGAATATAACTTTATGCCGGACTTTTGGAATGATCTTACCTCCGAACGTCTCGGCAACATTCTGCTCTTCCTCCCATTCGGCATCCTTTATCCCCTGTTTGATCGTAAAGCCACGTGGACACGTACCCTCCTAATCGGCGTTGTCACATCCCTTGTTATTGAACTACTGCAGCCTATATTCGGGCGCAGCTTCGACATCAACGACATCATCCTCAACAGTATGGGCGTGGTCATGTCTACTTCCATATTCTTTATTCTCCACAGCGTTATTTCCAATACACGAAAGTAAAAGCAAGGCCCGCGGCATAGACGCCGCGGGCTTTACTTTTATCTCCTCACACGCATACAGAAAACAGACTCACTTGCAAAAAGAACACCGCTCTTTCAAGCGGTGTTCTTCGTGTTGGCGCTACCTATCTTCCCGGGCCGTCTCCAGCCAAGTATTGTCAGCAGAAGCGAGCTTAACTTCCGTGTTCGGG
>ERZ824978.2507-NODE-2507-length-15971-cov-3.440500_pt1 | contig 15971 bp, 21 predicted proteins | sample MGYA00519860_ERZ824978 | MGnify/ENA primary metagenome ERZ824978 (study PRJEB31778, sample SAMEA3449184) | human gut metagenome | biome: human gut; feature: human-associated habitat; material: faeces | place: United Kingdom | collected 2010/2012 ... | reverse complement strand
TTTCAGAAAAGTTTTTAGTATGTGGTTTTGAAGGAACATAAAGAGAGATAATCTTTAGATAATACCTATCGTAGAATAAATTCCTCGGTAGGTATTTTTTTTATATAACAGCAAAAATCGGTCGAAAAGATAGAGAATCCCACAGCTGTCATCCGTGAATCTCTACCCAAACAACGGAAATGTGCAAAAAAGGTAGAGAATTCCAAGCTCGCGGCCTAGAAATCTCTACCCAAATGGTGAATAACACCTTATCTACTCAATTTTTTATTTTGCAAAATCGTTAAGGATAAGACCTTTATTTCTGTCAAGCACCATTCCGATACTCCATTCATTTACAAATAAGAGGAGAGGACGGTCTTTAAGGTCTTTTATCTTCTTCATATCAGAAGTTCCGACAATCCTGTCAAGATCAATTTCTGTAGGATTTCCAATCCATCTGATATATTCATAAGGCAGAGTTTCAAGCCTTATTTCAACATTGTATTCCGATTCCAGACGATATTTTAGAACATCAAACTGGAGAACACCTACTACACCGACAATAATTTCTTCCATGCCAGTGTTATATTCCTGAAAAATCTGGATAGCACCTTCCTGTGCAATCTGGTTAATTCCCTTGATAAACTGTTTACGCTTCATGGTATCAATCTGACGGACTCTGGCAAAATGCTCAGGAGCAAAAGTCGGAATACCTTCAAAAGCAAATTTTTTATTGGAAAGTTCTAAGGTATCGCCGATTGAGAAAATACCTGGGTCAAATACACCGATAATGTCGCCTGCATAAGCTTCTTCGATTATCTTACGCTCATCAGCCATTAACTGCTGTGGCTGGGAAAGCTTAACCTTACGTCCACCCTGCACATGATTAACTTCCATTCCGGATTCAAATTTTCCGGAGCAGATTCTCATAAATGCAATTCTGTCACGGTGGGCTTTGTTCATATTTGCCTGTATTTTAAATACAAATGCTGAAAAATCTTCAGTAAATGGATCAATAATCCCTTCGTTGGAATTACGAGGCAAAGGAGATGAGGTCATCTTAAGGAAATGCTTTAAGAAAGTCTCAACACCGAAGTTAGTTAAGGCAGAACCGAAAAATACGGGAGTAAGTGTACCGGCACTGACTTCATCCATATTAAATTCAGCACTTGCACCATCTAAAAGCTCAACATCTTCTATTAATTTATCCTTGAAATGGGTACCGATTTCCCCAATAAGCTCATCGGAATCAATGTGGAGGTCACGCTCGGCAACTTCCTTTTGTCCGTTCATTGCGGCTGTAAATGTAGACACTATTTTGGTGTTTCTGTCATATACACCTTTAAATTCTTTACCTGAACCGATAGGCCAGTTAATAGGACATGTTTTGATGCCGAGAATACTTTCTATCTCATCACAGAGTTCAAAAGGGTCATTGGCATCCCTGTCCATTTTATTAATAAAGGTAAAAATAGGGATATGACGCATTACACAGACCTTGAAAAGTTTGATTGTCTGCTTTTCAACACCTTTGGAACCATCTATAACCATTACCGCCGAATCGGCAGCCATGAGTGTACGGTAGGTATCCTCTGAGAAGTCTTCATGACCCGGCGTATCAAGTATGTTAATACAATAATTATCATAGTTAAACTGTAATACTGAAGAGGTAACGGAAATACCACGTTCCTTTTCAATTTCCATCCAATCCGAAACAGCATGCTTTGCTGTTTTTTTTCCTTTAACGGAACCTGCAAGATTAATGGCACCGCCATATAAAAGAAACTTTTCGGTTAATGTGGTTTTACCTGCATCCGGATGGGATATTATAGCGAATGTACGTCGCCTTTTAATTTCTTCATTTAAATTAGCCAATGTAATTTCCTCGTTTTCATAGATATGACTGAATTGCTCCATTGTTGCACAATCTCTGCAATTCCCGAATACTTCGGATTATAACATATAAGAAAGGGGAATTTCAATAGTGACGGGGGAGAGTAACGATTATTCCTCAATGAATACAACTATGTCAGAAATAGTACAATTAAGAATATTGCATATTTTTTCTGCGGTCAGCATTGTAATATTCTGGTTATGCTTTAAGTTGTGGAGAGTACGGTTATCTATACCATGTTGTAAAAGGTAGTATGTTGAAATATGATTTTTATTTATAAAGTCAAAAAGTGGTTTGTAACTTAACATACTTCATCTCCTACTAAACGTAATAAAACAATGGTATTCCATATATTTAAGTATATGTAATTTTTGGTAATTTAATATTGTGAAAGTATTCACTACAATATTAGCGTGATAAATTGTGAAAGATACAATTAAAGGCAGAATATCGAGGCTTAACAGTAAACAGAAGAACAGGATTGCATTTTGAATTAAATACGGATATTCCATTTTCAGGCAATATGTGGTATTGTCTACATGGAAGATTCGTATTTTTTTTTGACTATTGAAGTGGAATTAGGTAGGATATGCAAATTATGAAGACGATATTAGTAGTTGATGATGACAGCAGGATGTTAAAGCTTTTAAATATGTATCTGGCACCGGTTTATAAGGTATGTTCCGCAAAAGGCGGGAGCATAGCAATTGAATTTTTGAAAAATCATAAACCTGACCTGATTATTCTTGATTATAAGATGCCGGGATTAGACGGACCGGCAACTTTTGATATAATAAAAGGTATGGATGGATGCGATAAAATACCCGTGATATTCCTTACGGGAGTTACGAACAAACACCTTATTAAAGAGTGTATGGACAAGAAACCGGCAGGGTATCTTGTCAAACCTGTGGCAAGGGAAGAACTTCTTGCAAAAGCCGGTGAGATTTTAGAAAAATTTATTGACTAATTTTTTTTATATGATTATAATTAACGCATATAGATAAAACGTTGATGAGACGAGTAGCATAATATGAAGTGTCAGAGAGAAGCCGGGTGGTGTGAGGCTTTACGGATGTTATGTGAAGACTACCTCGGAGTGGCACCAATCCTGCCCGGTGATTCCGTTATAATCATAAGAGATGCCTGTGTTAAGGCGAACCTTGGGTGGAACCGCGATAATTATTGCCCCTTGCATTTAGCAAGGGGTTTTTTTGTATAACACAGGCACAAAAAGCGCATTATACATATTAGTATCTAAGGAGGCAATTTTTATGAGCAAAATCAAAGAAGGAACCAAAAAAGTAGCAGAGCTTATCGAAGCAGAACAGACAAGAACCAACAAAGAGTTAATCATTGCAGCCGCAGTATGTACTTTTGTCGGAATAATAATCGGATTTTTTATTGGAAAAACAACCACCAGCAAAAATACTGTAAAGAAATACAATCAGTGTTTTTCATATGATTTTGGTGATGAAGAAGAGAAAGAAGAGGCATAGAAATGATAGTAACATTAAAAGATGGCTCTAAGAAAGAGTACAGTGAAGCAATGTCGGTAATCGATATTGCGAAAGATATTAGTGAAGGACTTGCGAGAAACGCCTGTGCAGGAGAAATTGACGGTAAAGTCGTTGATTTAAGAACAGTTGTTTCAGAAGATTGCAACCTTAATATTCTTACATTTAATGATGAAGCAGGTAAAAAGGCATACTGGCATACAACCTCCCATGTACTTGCAGAGGCGGTTAAGAGACTTTACCCTGATGCAAAGCTTACAATCGGACCATCCATTGACGAAGGCTTTTATTATGATTTTGACTGCCCTGCATTTGACAGAGCAGCCCTTGATAACCTTGAAGCAGAGATGAAGAAGATTATAAAAGAAGGAGCATCCCTTGAAAGATTTGAACTTCCAAGAGAAGAAGCAATTAAGTTCATGGAAGACAGAGGAGAACCATATAAGGTTGAACTTATTAATGATCTTCCGGAAGATGCCGTGATATCATTCTACCGTCAGGGCGACTTTGTTGACCTTTGTGCGGGACCACATCTTATGAGTACCAAAGCAATTAAAGCAGTGAAACTGACAGCTTCATCTGCAGCATATTGGAGAGGCAACAGCAACAATAAGGTACTTACAAGAATTTATGGTATTTCGTTTACCAAAAATGATGACCTTAAAGCATACCTTGAGCACCTTGAAGATATTAAGAGACGTGACCACAATAAACTGGGACGTGAGATGGAACTTTTTACAACAGTAGATGTTATCGGTCAGGGACTTCCTCTTATAATGCCTAAGGGTGAAAGAATCATCCGTACACTTCAAAGATGGATTGAAGACGAAGAAGATTCAAGAGGATATGTAAGAACTAAGACACCTCTTATGGCAAAGAGTGATTTATACAAAATATCAGGACATTGGGATCATTACAAAGACGGAATGTTTGTACTGGGTGATGAGGAAAAAGACAAAGAAGTTTTTGCTTTAAGACCTATGACATGCCCATTCCAGTATTATGTATATAAGGCAAGCCAGAAGAGCTACAGAGATCTTCCTTTAAGATATGGTGAGACATCCACACTTTTCAGAAATGAAGATTCAGGTGAGATGCACGGACTTACAAGAGTACGTCAGTTCACTATTTCAGAAGGACATCTTATTGTAAGACCTGACCAGATGGTTAAGGAATTTAAGGATTGTATCGCACTTGCACAGTATTGTTTAAGAACACTTGGAGTTGAGGAAGATGTAACATATCACCTTTCAAGATGGGATCCTGCGAACCCTGGCAATAAGTACATTGGCAAGCCTGAAGTATGGGAAGATACAGAACAGCACATCAGGAATGTTCTTAATGAACTTAAAATTCCGTTTGTTGAAGATATCGGTGAAGCTGCGTTCTATGGTCCTAAGGTGGATATTAATGCCAAGAATGTATATGGCAAAGAAGATACAATGATAACAATCCAGTGGGATGCTCTCCTTGCCGAACAATTTGATATGTATTATATAGATGAAAAGGGCGATAAAGTAAGACCTTACATCATTCACAGGACAAGTATGGGATGCTATGAAAGAACACTTGCATGGCTTATTGAAAAATATGCCGGAATGTTCCCAACATGGCTTTGTCCTGAACAGGTAAGAGTGCTTCCTATATCTGATAAGTATGCAGATTATGCAGATTCTGTTGCCGCAAAGATTCGTGAACACAAGATATATGTAGAGGCAGATCACAGAGCTGAAAAGCTTGGTTATAAGATTCGTGATGCAAGACTTGCAAGAGTTCCATATATTCTTGTAGTTGGAGAAAAAGAGCAGGAAACAGGAGCAGTTTCCGTTAGAAGCAGATTTTTAGGAGACGAAGGACAGAAGCCGCTGGAACAGTTTATTAACGATATTTGTGAAGAAATCCGTACAAAGGCAATTCGTAAAATCGAAGTAACTGAATAAAATTATATACAATATAACACTTGAAATTTTTGTCTGAATATGAGATTATAAGACTAATTGTGGAGTTGTATTATGGCAGATACTAAAGTGCTCCGCAAAGTGATTTTTTACAATTCGAAAGGAGTTACATAATGATTTACACACAGGAAATCAAGAATATGTGCCCAGTAGCACAGGGCGTTCATCATGGCGCTGCACCTTGTCCTACAGAAGGTAACTGGGTTCAGTACAAGGAAATCAAAGACATTTCAGGCTTTACACATGGTATTGGCTGGTGTGCACCACAGCAGGGAGCCTGCAAGCTTTCTCTTAACGTAAAGAACGGAGTTATCCAGGAAGCTTTAGTTGAGACAATCGGATGCTCAGGTATGACACATTCAGCAGCTATGGCAGCAGAGATTCTTCCGGGTCTTACTGTTCTTGAAGCAATGAACACTGACTTGGTATGTGACGCAATTAATACAGCAATGAGAGAACTTGCTCTTCAGATTATCTACGGAAGAACACAGTCAGCATTCTCAGAAGACGGTCTTGCAATCGGTGCAGGTCTTGAAGATTTAGGAAAGGGACTTCGTTCACAGGTTGGTACAATGTACGGAACACTTGAGAAAGGTCCTCGTTACCTTGAAATGGCAGAGGGTTATATTCTTTCCATGGGACTTGACGCCGACAACGAAGTTATCGGCTACAAGTTTGTTCACCTCGGAAAAATGATGGATATGATCCGCGCGGGCAAAGATCCGAAAGAAGCATACGAATCCAACATCAAAACTTACGGTCGCTATGATGACGCTGTCAAATATATCGACCCGAGAAACGAATGAGGGGGTATGTGAAATGGCACTGTTTGAAGGATATGAAAGGCGGATTGACAAAATCAACGCCGAACTGCCCCAATACGGATTTAAAAGCATAGAGCAGACGCGCGACTACTGCCTGGAGCACGGCGTGGACGTCGCCTCCATTGTGCGCGGCATTCAGCCCATCGCGTTCGAGAACGCCGTCTGGGCCTACACGCTCGGCGCGGCGATCGCGCTCCGGTCGGGAAGCAAGAGCCCGTCCGAGGCGGCGCAGAAGATCGGGGTGGGCCTGCAGGCGTTCTGCATCCCCGGCTCTGTGGCGGACAGCCGCAAGGTCGGCCTGGGCCACGGCAACCTCGCCGCCATGCTGCTCGACGAAAAAACCGAATGCTTCTGCTTCCTCGCCGGCCATGAGTCTTTCGCCGCGGCGGAGGGCGCCATCGGGCTTGCGCGCACGGCCAACCGCGCCCGCAAAAAGCCCCTGCGCGTCATCCTCAACGGGCTGGGCAAGGACGCCGCTTATATTATATCCAGAATCAACGGTTTTACCTATGTGCAGACCGAATACGACTTTAAAACCGGCGCGCTGGCAGTTGTGAAGGAAACCGCGTTTTCCGACGGCGAACGCGCCAAAGTGCGCGTTTACGGCGCGAACGACGTGCTCGAAGGGGTCGCCATCATGGAGCTGGAAAAGGTGGACGTTTCCATCACCGGCAATTCGACAAACCCCACGCGGTTCCAGCACCTGGTGGCCGGCACCTACAAGAAAGTTTCCCACGAGAAGGGGTTCAGCTACTTCTCCGTCGCCTCGGGCGGCGGCACGGGACGCACCCTGCACCCGGACAACATGGCCGCGGGCCCGGCCTCTTACGGCCTGACCGACTCCATGGGCCGCATGCACGGCGACGCGCAGTTCGCCGGCTCCTCCTCCGTTCCCGCGCATGTGGAGATGATGGGCCTGATTGGCGCGGGCAACAACCCGATGGTCGGCATGACGGTCGCCTGCGCGGTCGCCGTCAGCGAAGCGCTGCGTTAAGAAAACGCACAGCCGCCCGTTTCGGGCCGCGCGTTCCCTGTTTTATGTTCTGCGCGATTGAAAAGGCGGAGGACGGCCATGGGCCGTCCTCCGCTTTATTTTTCTTATGCTAGGCCTGATACCCTTGGGAATACAGCGTTTCCGGAGAAATATCAATTTCCCCATCCTGCCACACGGGAAAGCCATAGTCGACATAAACGCTGTTGAACAGGGATTCGTCTTTCAATGAGACATAACACGGGGCTTCCAGCAACGGCTTAAAATCAAAAATCTTTTCCACATTGTCGCTAAAGCGGACCCAAAGCTTATAATCCGCTAAAGGCCGCACACTTTTTACCCGCACCTCGGGAACAGGCTCCCCGGCATAGGCAATACCATCTCGAATATACATAACCCTTCCCGCCTCCTTTATTGCCGTCCAGCTATACTGTATCATATACAAAACGGCAAGGCAAGCGTTGAATCATTCCGTCCGAGGACAGGCCCGGATTTTTTATGCTTTGGGAAAGGGCCTGCGCTCATCGCTGACACCGCAGATATAGTCCATGTTTACGTCGTAGAATTTCGCCAGCGTGATCAGGCTTTCCACCGGAATACGCGTCCTCCCGATTTCGTAGTCCGAATACGTCCGCTGTACGACATGCAATAAAGCGGCGACTTGAGTCTGGGTTAGATCCCTGTCCTCACGCAGACAGCGGATTCTCTCGTAGTAAGTCATGGCGTTGTTCTCATCCACTCCTAAAATTTCAGCTCCGGGGAAAGCTCTTTTTCTCATCGCTTGCACCTGTGATATAATCCAGACTTACGTCGTAAAACTCCGCAAGCATAATAAGACGCTCGACCGGAATACGGATATTTTCCAATTCATAATCCGAGTAGGTTTTCTGGTTGATATGCAAATACAGGGCGATTTGGGTCTGGCTCAGTCCCCTGTCCTCCCTTAACATGCGGATACGTTCATAACAGCGCATATATACTTTCCGCCTACCTTTTGGGATACGTCCCCCGCAAATCACTGACTCCAGCCATATAGTTCATACTGACATTGTAAAGATACGCCAACTGAATCAGGCTTTCCACCGGAATGCGGGTTCTCCCATTTTCATAGTCTGAATACGTGCGCTGCCCCACATGCAGATATTCGGCCACCGTACTCTGGGACAAGTGCTTTTCATTGCGCAGCAGGCGCATCCGTTCGTAAAATTTCATATGCACTCCCGTTGACTTTTAGAGTTATATGCGCTATAATTGCCTTGTCGGGAAAGATTTTTTAATTCCGCTTATACCGCAGATATAATCCATACTTACATTGTAAAAGCGGGCGAGGACGATCAGCCTGTCTATCGGGATGCGCGTTTTCCCAATTTCATAATCCGAGTATGTACGCTGCACCACATTGATCACTTTGGCTATTTCCACCTGCGTAAAATCACGATCCTCACGCAGTTCCCGAATCCTTTCGGAACAAGTCATAAAGCCCCCACCCATCTTAGTGTATTTACACCTAAGCCAATTATACAACAGCGCAAAACTATTTAAGCTTTTTTATAGTTATAAACTCTAGAACATCCTGATTATACAACAGTGGGAATTGTTTTATTAAGTTTTATAGTTATAAACTCTAAGCCTGCGACAAAATTCAGAAAGTACGGGGACTGGGATGGGCATGACTTATGCGGAACGCATTCGCTGTTTGAGAGAAGATCATGACTTGACGCAAAAGCGTATAGCCGGCGTGCTATATATCCACAGGCAGACATATGCCGATTACGAGCATGGAAACGTGCGCATTCCGATTGACAGCCTGATTACCCTTGCCAGATTCTACAACGTAAGCATGGATTACATCAGCGGCGTGAGCGATATAAAAAGCGAGTTTCCCAAAGCCTGACGAAACGGAGGCGGACGCATGGTCTTTCCGAGAATCAAGCAGCTCCGGCTGGAACACGGCCTGGAGCCTGCGCAGATGGCGGAAACGCTCCGCATGAGCCTGCGCGTATACGCCGCGTATGAATCCGGCGCGCGGCCGCTGGACGTGGACACGCTGACCGCGCTGGCGCGCTATTACGACGTGAGCGTCGATTACCTTGTGAGCATAACGGACCGGCGGGAACCGTATCCGGCCCGCTGACCTTTCCCCGCAGCGCCGTCCGCCGGGGGGCGCGAGCCCCCCTCGGACAGGCACGGCTTTTCCGGCCCCGCGCCCGGCTGCCACCTCAGACGGGCGCGGTCTGTTCCGGCCCTGCGCGCAGCCGTCCCCCCGGACAGGCGCGGCCTGTTCCGGCCCTGCGCGCGGATGCCCCCCGGTGTTCCGGCGCAAAGGCGCGCCCCTCGGCGGGCGGCGCTGCAAAACGCACAAACAAGCGCAAAATATAAGCGAGGCTCATCTTGCGATGAGCCTCGCTTATATCAGGGTGATGATATAACAAGACCTGACCTTTCGGTCGGCCGGGTCCCTGAAGGGAATGGACCGCGCCGCAGAACGGCTGCGGACCATATGGGGAGACGTCCGTCTCCGGCGGGATGCGGGGCGTACCCCGCGGGCATCCTATCTATGATGCTTAAACGGCGCGCTCGACTTTACCGGAACGCAGGCACCGCGTGCAAGCATATACATGCTTGGGAGAACCGTTCACAATCGCTTTTACGCGCTGGATGTTCGGGCGATATACTCTATTCGAGCGCCTGTGCGAATGGGACACCTTAATGCCAAACGCCACGCTTTTTCCGCAAATATCACACTTCGCCATCACTACACCTCCTACGGCCTCAAACCCTGTGAATCTTGAAAGCTGAAGGCCCGACAGCTATTCTGGTATGCACTCATGCTAGAATCATACCATATCGAAAACAAAAAAGCAACAGGAAAAATAAAATTTTTCTCGCAAATCACAGAGTTTTTTGCTTTTACGCGGGGATAATTCCGCGTTCAGCCGCCGAAACGCCCCATCAGAGCGCGCGCCTCGGCGTCCGATTCGCACGCGATGACATACAGCATGCCCTCCGGGTCCAGCTTATCCAGCATAATATCCAGCTCGTCCGGCTGCAGCACGACCTGAACGACCTTGCCCGCTTTCTGAATTACCTTCTTTGATATATATTTTCTCCATGTTAGCACTCTTTACCGCAGAATACAACCTTTTTTATTTTTAATTCTTTATAAGGGAAAATATTTGTATACCGGACTGTTTTATAGTATAATAAGATAAATACACTGGCGGCAATCGCCGGGCGGTCCGCGCCCGGTACCGGACACGACCCGTCCGCCCCGAAAGGAGCCTGCCGATTGGACAAGAAATTCACCATACCCGTGAAAAAAATACTGCGCGCGATCCCCATGGAGCACATCTACATCCCGCGGGGCGGGTTCGACCTGCCGGTCTCCAGCACCGACCTCAACCGGCCCAGTCTGCAGCTTACCGGCTTTTTCGCCTATTTCGACAACCGGCGCATACAACTGTTCGGCCGGGTCGAGATGGCCTACCTTGCCACGCTGGACCCCGACGCGCGCAGGGAGGCGGTGCGCGGCGTTTTCAAACGGCGCATCCCGCTTGTGATCGTCACCCGCGGCATGGAGATTTTCCCGGAGATGCTGGAGCTTGCCAAGGAATACGGCGTGTCGCTCGTGCGCAGCCAGGACGCGACCTCCTATGTCACTTCCACCCTCAACGCCTACCTCAACAAGGAGCTTGCGCCGCGGATCACCATCCACGGCGGCCTGGTCGAGGTCTACGGCCAGGGCATTCTGCTGCGCGGCGACAGCGGCATCGGCAAGAGCGAAACCGCCATTGAGCTGATTAAGCGCGGGCACAGGCTCATCGCCGACGACGCCGTCGAGATCAAGCGCGTGTCCAGCATCACCCTGCTCGGCAGCGCGCCCGCCATCATCCGCCACTTCATCGAGCTGCGCGGCATCGGCGTGGTCAACGTGCAGAACCTGTTCGGCATGGGCGCGATCAAGGAAGTGGAAAAAATCGACCTTGTCATCCAGCTCGAAAACTGGGTGGAAAACAAGCAGTACGACCGGTTCGGACTCGAACACCAGGAGACGGAAATCCTGGGCCTGAAAGTGCCCATGCTCACCGTGCCGGTGCGGCCGGGACGGAACCTGGCCGTCGTCATCGAAGTCGCGGCCATGAACCAGCGCCAGCGCATGCTCGGCTACGACGCCGCGATTGAACTGAACAAGAGGCTGCTCAGCAATTTTAAGGAGAACTCATGATACGCATAGAAATCGACACGCACACGCACACTTCGGCGAGCACCCACGCCTACAGCACGCTCTGGGAAAACGCCGCCTACGCCAAAAAAATCGGGCTGAAAGGCCTGTGCATGACAAACCACGGCCCCGCCCTGCCCGACGCGCCGCACCTGTGGCACTTCAACGCGCTGTACAACCTGCCCGAGTTTGTGGACGGGGTCCGGCTGGTGCCGGGCATTGAATCCAACGTGCTCGACGCAGACGGAAACCTCGACCTGCCCGCCGACCGCGTCCGCAAAAGCATCCAGGTAGTGCTGGCCGGCATCCACTTCCCCGTCTACCAGCCGGCCGACCCGCAGACGCACACAAGGACCTGGCTCAACGTGGCGAAAAACCCGCATGTGGACGTGATCGCCCACTGCGGCACGGACAGGTACGCCTTCGACTATGAGGCCGGGATCAAGGCGTTCCGGGAATACGGCAAGATCGTCGAGATCAACAGCCACTCGTTCCATGTGCGCGCCGGCAGCGACAAGAACTGCTATGAAATCGCGCGGCTGTGCAAAAAATATGAGGTGCCGGTCGTGCTCTCGTCCGACGCGCACTTCTGCACGAGCGTCGGCGACGTGGCGGATGCGGTCCTGTGCGCCGAGGCCGCGGGCATACCGGAAAAACAGATTCTCAACACCTCGCTCGAAGCTTTTCTCGGCTACCTTGAAACCAGGCAGGCCAATCAATAAACATCACGGAGGAACACCTGATGCTCGACCTCAGATTCGTTATCGACTACCTCGCCTACAACGGCATTTTCTACCTTGTAAACGAGCCCATGCAGCGCCACACCACCTTCCAGATCGGCGGCGTGGCCGACATTGTCGCCTACCCCACGCGCAGGCGCGAAATCTGCGACCTGACCCGTATCTGCAAAACCACGGAGACGCCGCTGACCGTGATCGGCAACGGCTCGAACATACTCGTAAGCGACAAGGGCGTGCGCGGCCTTGTCATCATGACCGACCGCCTGCGCCGCGTTTCCGTTTCCGGCACGAACACGATTGAGGCATGGGCCGGCGCGCCCATCGCCAAGGCGGCCAACCTCGCCCGCAACTACTCGCTCGCCGGGCTTGAATTTGCCTACGGCATCCCCGGCACCGTCGGCGGCGCGGTGTACATGAACGCGGGCGCGTACAACCGGAACATGGACAACGTCGTCACCGAGACGGAGTATGTGGACAACGAGGGCAGGCTCAAAACCATGAAGGGCGACGAGCACCAGTTCGGCTACCGCAAAAGCGTGTTCCGCGACACCGATTTCGTCATTGTAAAAACCGTGCTCACCCTCACCGAGGGCAACAGCGCCGAAATCACCGCCAAGATGAACGAATACACGCGCCTGCGCGCTGAAAAGCAGCCGCTCGACATGCCCAGCGCCGGCAGCGTATTCAAGCGTCCGCCCGGATTCTTCGCCGGCAGGCTCGTGGAGGACAGCGGCCTGAAGGGCTACCAGATCGGCGGCGCGCGCGTCAGCGACAAGCACGCCGGGTTTATCGTCAACACCGGCAATGCGACCTGCGGCGACGTGATCCGCCTGATTGAAACCATACGCGAAACCGTCCTGCGCAAGTTCGGCGTGGAGCTGGAATCGGAAATCCGGGTCATAGGAGAAGCCTAAGTGGAACTGATCATTGTTACCGGCATATCCGGCGCGGGCAAGAGCAAGACGCTCGACCTGCTGGAGGATATCGGCTATTACTGCGTGGACAACATACCCCCCGACCTCATCCCCAAATTCGCCGAGCTCTGCCGCGGCCAGGAGGGCGGGATGGACAAGGTCGCCATCGGCGCGGACGTGCGCACCGTGCAGAACTTCCAGTCGCTGCGCGACGCCATCGCCGCGTTCAGCCCCGACGTACACTGCCGCGTCATCCTCGTCGACGCGTCGACCTCCGTGCTCATCAAGCGGTTCCAGGAGACGCGGCGCAAGCACCCGCTTGCGGGCAAGGTGGACGGGCCGATCGAGGACCTGATAAAATATGAAAGACGGCTGCTCGAGCCGATGTTCTCCATCGCCGACTTTATCATCGACACGTCCACGACGACGACGGCCCAGTTGTGGAACATCCTGATCGCTTACCTGCTGGGCAGGGAGCGCGAGCTTGAAATACAGATCGTATCCTTCGGCTACCGGGGCGGGCTGCCGCCCGAGGCGGACATGGTGTTCGACATGCGCTGCCTGAAAAACCCCTACTATGTCGACGAACTGCGGGACCTGACCGGGCTTGACGGGCGCATCGAGCGCTTTGTGCTCGGCGCGGACGGGACGATGGACTACCTGGGCCGGATTCTGGACCTGGTTCGGTCCAAACTGCCCCGCTTCGCCCGCGAGGGACGCGGCACGCTGGTGCTCGGCATCGGCTGCACGGGCGGCCGGCACCGCTCGGTCGTCGCCGCGCGCTGGCTTGCCGACCGGCTGCGAGAGGACGGCAAAAACGTCGTGCTGCGGCACCGGGACATCCGGGAGGAAGCGGAGAAATGACCAGTTTCGGCCAGGCGGTGAAAGGGGAAATCGCGCAGGTGACCAGCGGGCCGTGCTGCCGCCGCGTCCAGCTCTACGCGCTGCTGCTCACGGCGGGCCGGCTGGAGCCCGGAGCGCTGACGCTGCGCACGGAAAGCGACGCGGTGCGCGCCTATGCCGAGACGGCCCTGCAGGACTGTTTCGGGGTCCGGCCGCAGTGCCGGAGCGCGGAAAAGGGGGACGGGCACATCCACACCCTGCGCGTCTGCGACCCGGACGCGGTGCAGGAGATATACGCCGCCTACCAGCTCGACCCGCGCGCGCCCGCCCTGCGCGTCAACGGGCACCTCACGGCCAGGGACTGCTGCAAAACCGCATTCCTGCGCGGCATGTTCCTCGGCTGCGGGACCGTGCCCGATCCCGGCAAGGGGTACGGGCTGGAATTCGACTGCAAGCGCTACCACCTCGCGCGGGATATGGGGCTGATTCTGGCCGAACTCGGCTACCCGCCCAAGACCGGGCGGCGCGGCGGCGGCTACGTCGTATACTACCGCGAGAGCGGCGCGATCGAGGATCTTCTGGGCATGATGGGCGCGACGCGTTCAGTCTTTAAGCTCATGGACGTGAAAATAGAAAAGGAGATCCGCAACAACGTCAACCGGCAGAACAACTGCGACGTTGCAAACGCCGGCAAGCAGGCCGCGGCCGCGGCCCTGCAGCTTCAGACCGTGACGGAGCTGGACAGGCAGGGACGGCTCTCCGCCCTGCCGCCACAACTGCGCCGGCTGGCCCTGCTGCGCATGCAGCACCCCGAGCTGTCCCTCACCGAGCTGGGCGGGCTGTGCGAGCCGCCCATCGGCAAGAGCACGGCGCAGAGACGGTTTGCGCGCATACGGGAGTTCGCACAGCAGGACAGGCACGGACAACGCAAAGGAAAGGACAAGGACCAATCGCATGACTGATTTTGTACACCTGCATGTACATACTGAATACAGCCTGCTCGACGGCGCCTGCAAGATCAAGGAACTGGTGCAGCTTGCGTCTTCGCTCGGGCAGAAAGCCATTGCAATCACCGACCACGGCGTCATGTACGGCGTGATCGACTTCTACAAGGCCTGCAATGCGGCCGGGATCAAGCCCGTGATCGGCTGCGAGGTATATACCGCGCCCGGAAGCCGCTTTGAAAAACAGCGCCGGGCAGACTATGACTACGCGCACCTGCTTCTGCTTGCAAAAAACAACACCGGCTACCAGAACCTGTCCAAGCTCGTCCCATCCCCCTCCACCGAGGGCTTCTATATCAAGCCGCGCGTGGACGAGGAGCTGCTGCGCCGGCACAGCGAGGGAATCATCTGCCTGTCGGCCTGCCTTGCCGGCGAGATCCCGCGCGCCATCATGCAGAACGACATGGCGGGCGCGGAGAAGCTCGCGCTGAAATACCGCGAGATATTCGGCGCGGAAAACTTTTACCTGGAGATCCAGGACCACGGGATGGAGGAGCAGAAAAAGGTAAACCGCGGCATCCTGGAGATCAGCCGCAAGCACGGGATTCCGCTGGTCTGCACCAACGACGCGCACTACCTGCGCCAGGAGGATGCGGAGGCGCAGAACGTGCTGATGTGCATCCAGACCAACCACACCGTGGAGGAGGGGTCGGGGCTCGCCTTTGAGACGCAGGAGTTCTACATCAAAAGCGGCGACCAGATGGCCGAGCTGTTCGACTACGCGCCCGAAGCGGTCGCCAATACGGTGAAAATTGCGCAGGAGTGCAACGTGGACTTTGAATTCGGCACGCTGCGCCTGCCGAATTTCACCGCGCCCGACGGCATGGAAAACTTTGAATACCTGACCCAGCTGTGCACCGACGGGCTGCAAAAGCGCTACGATCCCGTCACCGACGGGCACAGAGAACGCCTGGAGTTTGAACTGAACACCATCAAGCAGATGGGGTATGTGGACTACTTCCTCATCGTGTGGGACTTTATCAACTATGCGCGCTCGCAGGGGATCCCGGTCGGGCCGGGCCGCGGCAGCGCGGCCGGCGCGCTCGTTTCGTACTGCCTGGGCATTACCAACATAGACCCGCTGC
>ERZ824978.2502-NODE-2502-length-15997-cov-11.859804_pt1 | contig 15997 bp, 17 predicted proteins | sample MGYA00519860_ERZ824978 | MGnify/ENA primary metagenome ERZ824978 (study PRJEB31778, sample SAMEA3449184) | human gut metagenome | biome: human gut; feature: human-associated habitat; material: faeces | place: United Kingdom | collected 2010/2012 ... | reverse complement strand
CGGCGGCGCACTCCACCGACAGATCCATCGCGCTGTCGGAAACGGAGATAAACAGTGAGCGCAGATCGTCTACCGTGGTCTCCGCGACGATTTCCAGCAGATCGAACAGACGCACGACCTCAGAGGCGCGCATCGGTTCCGTTGTGCGATAGATCACGCCGCACTCCGTGCCGCAGGCGGTCAAGGCTCGCACGGCTTCGTCCACCGTCAGCCGCAGCTCCTGCTGCGGCAGCCACTGGTACTCGCTGCTGAGGAAGTACAAATTGGCGCTGCGCTTGATGTAGGTGCCCAGCAGCAGCACCTTCTTCAGCAGGCTTCGCCTCTTGGCGGGTTCGGATTTCTCGCATTGGGCAAGCATCTGCCGCATCTGGGCTGTCTGTCTGCTGTGCTTTGCCTCCAGTTCATTGTATATGCGGTTCTTTTCGGTCAGCTCATGCAGACTTTTCTGAACAAGATAGGCGTCCTTCAGCTTCTTCTTGTTGCGCTCCATTTCCTCCTTGTTCGCATTCAGCCGGGTACGCAGCTCCGCCAGCTGGCGCACATTGTCCTGCCAAACGGCGTAGCCGCCGCTGATGGGCGCCGAGGAAATACGCATGCCATCAGGGCGAACGATCCGCTGCCCCTCCTGCGGGCAGGTCATATCCTTGCCTGCGGCACGGGAGCGCAGGACGATCCGGCCGCTGCGATCCGCAATACAGGCCGCCAGCGTTGAGGCCTCAAACAGTTCCACATATCCCGTGTTGGACGGTATCATACGGCAGCGGATACAGCTTTCATAGATGGCGGCATACAGCAGGCAGAACATCACGTTCATATCGCCGAACCACCACCGGACAGCCGGAATACCCGACAGATAGAGAATACCGTACAGGAGCATCGCACAGCCCAGCACAAACGGCGTTATCCGCTTTCCTTCACCACTTGGGATACGGCTCTTCCGGAACAGGCAGACAAGGGAAAAAGCCATGCAGACCACCATCCAGCCAAGGCAGATAAAATACAGCGGGCGGTAGGAATATGTGCCGGAAACCGGCAAGCCGGGGACGCCGCTTTTGAAGGCAAATACCTGCTGATGCAGGTCGTTGGTGATCACCAGCAGAAACAGTGCCGCAGGGATGATCGACAGCATACCGGTCCCTCGGCTCAGGCGGTAGTCCTCTGACTTTCCCATGGACAGGGCGATATACACCCCCAGCAGCGGGAGGAACAGCATCGGAAGATAGTAGAGATACCATATGTACCGCCCAGCCGCCGGGCCGGTGACAACGCTGTATTTCAGCGTCCGCAGTATGAGCCACAGCAGCATCAGCGCCGCCGTCAGCCGCAGGCAGTGCAGCGTCTGCCGCTGGATAATGCGCCGGTCGAGTGAAAAGCTCCACAGGGCGAAAAGCAGCAGATAGAGCGCCGTCCGGATATGGTTCACGGCGGGGCCGCCGATGTCGAATTTCGCCAGCATCCGGCAGGCATAGGCTATGGCGATTACCGTACATACGAAGACCGTCGGCAGCAGATGCTTGGTGGTTCCTTTCAAGAGGCAAGGCCCTCGCTTTCTTCAGGCTGTATCCGCAGACACATTTTAATATATAGCATAAAACGCCGTCCGCCGCAACTCTTTCCTACCGGACGGGAATAGCAAAATCCGCCCAAACCTTTCGATTTAGGCGGAAAATGTTGGAGCTGCTGGGCGGATTTCCCCCTACGGGGATAAACTTCGACTCCGCAACGCAGCTTGCCAAAACAAAAAACCACCCTGCCGGGTGGTTTCCGTTTTGTCATGCTGTACCACTGTAGATTTTTGAACCCCCGGCTCAAAAATGCCATGTGCAAGTCGGAATTCTCCGTTCTTTTTTGACTTTTCACAAACTTTTTTAATGGGTGCTTTCAGAAGCTGCCAACTGGTCACATGAAAAATGGTTATGCGAAAACGCTATTTTTCTTCTGGCATCTCGCTCATATCCGCGGCTGCCCCTTCCAGAAGGTCAGTCACGACTTGATTGAGCTGCGCGGCGTTCTTCGGGGAGATGACCGGCGTATTGGACTGTGACTCAATGTCTTTCCTCGTTCGCCCGGCAACCTGTCCGCCAGCTTTAGCAACTTCCAGATTCTCTTGGAAGGTCGAGGGCTTTCGATCCTTTGAAAACTGTGTGGTGGTTGCCTCCGCCAACATATTCAGCACCAGCTCCAGCGTGGTCATGTTATCACGGAGGTTTTCCTTTTTCAATCCCTTCAGATTTTTGTACTGGCGGGTGGACATCCCCGACCATGCGCGGGAGATCTCATCGGTGAGGATGGCGTACTCCACGCCCTTCTGAACGCCGCGGGCATCCCATTCATCGGTCAATTCTTTGCGAACTTGGATGGCTTGCAGCCGCTGATTGATCCACTCACGGCTGTATCCCTTCTTGAGATAGGTTTCCAAAGCCCGATCAATGGTCAACTCCGGGTCGATGGTCTCCTCAATGCGCTCTCGACCGACCTGTGCTAACCATGCTCGGAATGGTTCTGCTTTTGGCGAGGGAATGGATTGGACGATACGGAGGAGCTGCTCCGTGTCTGCCACATCGGTATTGTATCGCTTGCCATCCGCAGAACGCATTTTCAGTTGACTACAATTTGTAGTCAACTCACTGCCCTCTTTTTTCAGGCGCGTCTTGAGGACACTCCAATACTTCGCCGCATGACGCTGATCTGGCTGGTCGGTTAGAACAGCCACCACATCAACAATGGAAAAGTACAATTCTTCCTTTTCCTCATCCCACGCAGTACGAATGCGCTTGTCCTCGAATAGCTGGATCTTATCGTTCTGTGCCATTCTGTTCACCTCACTCCTGCAACAATTCTCTCAGCAATCCCTGGCAGCCCTCCAGCACATCCCGCCAGGTCGACTCGAAGTCCTCGGTGTACCACGGGTCGGCAACATCGCGGGGGTGACCGGTGTAGTCCATCAGGAGGTGCAGCTTGCCTGCAAAGTCGCCGCCGCAGATGCGGTGCATATTCCGCAGGTTCGCGCCGTCCATGCCGATCAGCAGGTCGTACTTGTCGTAGTCCTGATTGGTGAGCTGCCGCGCCACATGGCCGTCGCAGGAGATCCCGTGCTCCGCCAGCTTGCGCCGTGCCGGAGGATAGACCGAGTTGCCGATCTCCTCCCGGCTGGTGGCCGCTGACTCGATATGGAATTGTGACGCCAGCCCAGCCTTCTTCACCAAGTCCTTCATCACGAACTCGGCCATGGGGCTGCGGCAGATATTGCCATGGCAGATGAATAAGATTTTTGTCATTGCTTATATATCCCTTCAAAAGCCTCCAAGCCTTGATATTTCAGGGCTTTGGGCGCTTCTTTCATTTTTGCTGTCATGCCGGAAACCTACGCAGATTTCCGTAACTCTACACAGATTTTCGGGCAAATGGTGTAGTAATTGGTGTAGTGACTGCGATTGCTTCAACCTGATTTTCTCTGCGGCTCCGGTGCGGCAAGCCCTTTGAAATCAATGATCTTTGCCATCTGCTCGGCAGCGCGGTCATAGCTCGCATGGGTGTAAACATTCAGTGTGACGCCCACATCGGAATGTCCCATGACATACTGCAAGGTCTTGATGTCCATGCCAGCGTTCGCCATGTTTGTACAGAACGTGTGCCGGAATACATGGGGCGTGATGTGCGGCAGAGGCTTGTCCGGGTGCAGTTTTTGATACTTCTTCATTGCCCAGCGCATTTCATTCTCGATGTGCAGGGCAACCTTCGGACTGTCGTTTTTGTCCAGCAGAAGGAAACCGCTGTACCCGTCGATGATCGTTTCCGTTTTCACGCGCTTGCGGCGGGAAAGAATATTTTGTAGGCTTCGGTAAACCTCATCCGTCATGGGAATGTAGCGGCAGCCGCACTCGGTTTTGGTTTTCTCTACATAATACTTGCCGCCGCGCTCTCGGACGAGCTGGTGATCTACTCGGATTTTCCGCCCGGTAAAGTCCAGATCAGCCTTTGTCAGCCCGCAGAACTCGCTGACGCGCATCCCGGTTCCCAGCAGCACCACAAACTCGTCGTAATACTTGCAGTAGGTCTTGTCCTCCCGGATGAAATCCATCCAAAGCGTCTGCTGTTCCTCTGTCATGGCAATGCGCTTCTGTGAATCATTGGAAACTACATCGACCAGCTTGAAGTCAAAGGGATTCCGACGGATCACATCCTCATTGTACGCCATCTGGAAAGCCGGTTTGACAACGCCCCGAACGCTGGTGAGGGTGCTGTATCCCTTTCCGTCCTCGTGTAGCTTCATGATCCATTTCTGCGCGTCCGAAACCTTGATGTCTCGGATGGAACGGTAGCCAAAATCTTCTTTCTTCACCAGATTCAGCACGAAGTTATAGCCAACCTTGGTATTGTAGCGCACGCCCTGTTTGATGCTGATGTAGCGTTCCAGCAGTTGAATGACGTTGATTTTGCCAGCCGCATAATCAATGCCATCGTCGAGCTGCTTCTGGATTTCCTTTTCTTTTTCCCGCAGTTCTTTCAGATCGGAGGAATACACTGTCTGCCGTTTGCCGCGAATGTCTGTGTACCGATATTGATAAATCAGGTCTTTTCTCTGGCTCTCTCCTGTCCGCAGGATGCGTCCCTTGTTGTCTTTTCTCTTTTCGGACATTGTCAAACTCCTTTCCGTGATGGAAAGAGCCTTGATATGACACACTTATTGTATCATATCAAGGCTCCGATTTACACCACAAATTTCAAATAGAATACGCCTGCTCGATGAACTGATCGAACAGGCGGCGTTTAATCAGGCGCTTATTGCCCACCCAGAGGACAAATTTGCACCGGTCCTCGTTGGTGATCTCACGCAGCTTGTTAATACCAATGCCGGAGTAAGCCGCGGCTTCCTCCAAGCTCAGATTGCTCTTTTCCCAAATTGGGATTTCCTTCATAGGCAGTTTACCCTCCATACAAAAATAGCCAGACAGGGCGAGGCGGCAACGAAGTCCGGCAACGGACTTCCAAAAACCTCGAAACATACCCGGTCTGACGGTTGATTTACGATTATCCCTTTCTTCTATTTTTCTGTTGTTTTGGTTGTCAAAGGCAGAAAAAGCCTGACAGGACAGGGATTTCTCCGGCAACCAGCCCGGCAACAGGATAACAACAGACTTTGCAACCAGCCGTGCTTTTCAGAACGGCATCTCGATCTGCTCTGTAATCTCTACAAAGCCGTCCGGGATTTCTGCGGCATGGTTGTCGCTGCCGGTTGCAGATCTTTCACGCTTCCAGCCCTTTTGCCTGCCGTACCCTGCAAAGCTGCGGGGATTGGAGAAATACGTCCAGCCGGTCACACACTGGTTCATAATCTCGTTGATCTCGCGGATCTCCCATTGCTTCGGCTCGTCAAAAGCATGGTTCAGCGCCTCCTTGTAAAGCTGCTTGGAACAGACGGTATCGCCCGTGCAGCTGTCCAGAAACACCTGAATCATGCCCGCTTTCGTGTCCTCCGGCATGAAGTCCTTCTGATGTTCCTTGAGATAACGTACCATTTCCGGGCTGAACGTCAGCTTCCAGCCGCCTGCCCGGTAGATGGTCATTGCCTCCGCCCACACCTGCTGCAAGTAGGCTCTGGATGCGGCTTCATCCTCCAAAATGTGAACCTCTGCCTGTTCCGGGCAGACCTGCACCGGCAAAAAGCGACGATTACCGGAGCGGTCGAGGGGCAGGAAGTCCATTGCGTTTGACGTACCGCCGAACACGCATTGCCGCAATCGATCTGCCGGATGGGTTTCATACGGGATTTTATAGACCTCCTTCTGGCGGCTCAAAAAAGATTTGATTTCTTCAATGCTCTTGGCATTGGCGGTGGCAATCATCTCGGACATTTCGATGATCCAGTGACCTTGCAGCTTGCGGTACACGTTTTCATCGTCCAGCTTTCGCAGATCATCAGAAAACCACTCGTCCTTGCCTGCCAGCAGCCGGAAGAATGTGGATTTTCCCGCGCCCTGACCGCCCACCAGACAGAGCATGACCTCAAATTTACAGCCCGGACGGAATGCCCGATGAATCGCACCCAGCAGGAACAGCCGCAGCGCCTGAAAAGTGTACTCGTCTGCTTCCGCGCCGAGGAAATGATGAAGGCAATAGCGAATGCGCTCCGCGCCGTCCCATGTGAGGCTGTTCAGAAAGTCCCTGACAGGGTGATAGCTGTTCTGGTGAGCGGCGAGATCGGCAGCATCTATGATCTTCTTCTCGCTTGTCAGGTCGTAATTCTCTTCCAGATACAGCCGGATGTACTTCATATCCGTGTCGGTCATGGAGGCGTTGGGGCTTCGGTCATAGCCGATGGGCTTCACAATGTCGGTGCGGTCGGTCAGCAGATTGTAGGCAATCGCGCCGGAGAGCAGCGGATCATGCTGAAACACTGTCAGGCAATTCTTGATGCTGTTGCGGACGCCGCCTTTTTCCGTGGTGTCCAGCATGGCTTTTACTTCTTTAATGCTCATCGGCGGAGCTATACTGCCCGCCTGAATTTTGAGTTGCTGCCTCATCTGCGGCGGCAAGCTCTGCCATTCGCTGCTCAATTTTCCTCACTTCCTCTCCATATTCGATCACAACGGATGCCCGCGCCTGCATATCCCCGCCCAACAGCTCGTCCAGCAGATATGCAATCAACGAGAGCTTCTGTAATGCTTCTACAAAGTGCGGATGATAGCCGTCCTCCGGCGTCTGCGGGGCATAATCCTCCTTCCAGCGGCATAACAGCCGGTAATAGTCCAACAGCACACGGAAGCAGTAGCATTCCATGTGCTGATAATTCTGTTCGTCGGTATTTTGTTGTCGCGGCTTGCTCGTCTTGCCCGTGCCATTCTCATACGGAATAGCAAAATCCTGTGCCAGCAGAATTGCAGCTTCCTTGCTGCCGATTCCGCGAAGCCGGGAAACGAAGTCGATTACGTCCCCGGTAGCACCGCAGCCGAAGCAGTAATACCGGCGATCCAGCTTCATGCTGGGCGTGCTGTCCTCGTGGAACGGACATCGGCACATTCCGTTTCGCTCCACCCGGATGCCGTATCGCTCCGCAGCCTGCCGGGTGGTCACAGACTGCTTGACGGCTTCAAAGATACTCAATAGGCAATGTCCTCCTTAGCGTTCTATTTCCTGCTTTTTCTGCCGCGTCGCGGTGTTCTGGCGCTCCTGCTCATGCTGCACCTCGTAGATGCTGTAATGGATCGCCCAGAGCTTTTTCGCGTCTGCATGGAGTGGCGAAAGCTCCGTCTGAATGTCTCTATATTCCTGCTCCAACTGCTCGCGCTCCCTACGCCATGCGGTGATGGGCAGCTTGCCGTCCTTAAAATACGGTTTCAGCTTGCGCTCTGCCATGTAGAACATCCGCAGCTCGTTATCGTGTTCCGCTTTGTACTTCTGCCGTGATTTCTCAAAGCGGATGGATTTCAGCTTATCCGCAGCGGGCTTGCCAGACTTGTAATAGTCCACCATGCGCAGCAGTTCATTCACCTCCTTGATGTGGGCTTGCTTTGCCGATGCAGATTCTTTCAAAGTATCGATCTTGTCCTGCATGGCGTGAAGCGTGTTTTCCAGATCGTCCACGGTGTAAAGATTTTTGGATTGCAGGAAGCTGAACGCCTCTGCATATCGCTGCAAATTGGCGTTCTTTGCCTTGGTGCTGTACGCGCCCTTGCTACGATTGGCGCAATGCAGCGCCAGCAGATCGTTGAGCATGGGCGGCTGTGGCTTGGCGAGCTCGGCTTTTACGTCCCTGAGCCAGCCAATCAGCGCGGCGATCTTTTCCTTTGCCTCCCGCATCAGCGCGTTGATTTTCCGAATGAGGCGGTTGAGATCGCCCTTGTTGGTACGGATGCCCTTTGCCTCCATCGCCCGGACGGTGGGACCTTCATGCTGCGCGGGGATCTGCTCCACGCCCTGACGGGCAAAGCTGCGGTGGTCAATGCGACAGTCTAAGCCTTTTTCGGCAAACTTGGCGTTGCACAGGTCAGCCCACGCCTGCCGCCATGCTTCCAGCGTTTTGGGCTTTCCCCAATCTGTCGTGGGAACGGCGTTGAACACATAATTGCCTGCCTCGTCCAGAACACGCTCGCCGTGTTCGTCCAGCACATATTCCCGCCGCTGTTTCTTGCCCCACTTGCCGTCCGGCTCAATAGGGCGAATCGGACACATGACGTGAAAATGCGGATTAGAAATGCCGCCGTCCTCCTTGTCTGGCTGATGTACGGCAAAGTCTGTCACCATGCCCCGGCTCACGAAATTGTCCAATAAAAATTGCCTCGCAAGGCCGATGTTCTCATCCATGGAAAACTCATTCTGCAAGGCAATGTCAAAGCTGTATGCAAGCTGGGCTTTCTTGCTGCGCTCGGCTTTTTCCACGGCGTTCCAGAGCGTTTCGCGGTCTGCGTATTCTGGCGGGGCGTGTGACGGGAGCAGAATTTCAGAGCAGATCACGCCGCCCTTGCGGGTGTAATCACTGTCCTCGCCGTAATACTCACTGTGCAGCTTTTCCCCAGCACGATAGGCGGCAGAAGCCACAGCAGATTGTCCCGCGCTGCGCTTGATCTGCGTCACATGAAAATGAAAGAGTGCGATGGTCAGTCACCTCCTGCGTGATGGCTGACGGTTTCCGTGAGCAGCCTTTGCGCGTCTGGCAGAGCAAAGACCTGTTCCGCAAAAGCGTAAAACGCGCTTTCGCTCAAATCCTTTGTCTGCGGTGCGACGCTCTCGATGGCTGCGCCACGGGTGATGAGCCGGTGCGCCCGCTTGCGCCGTTCTCCCTTTTCGTAGTAGGCGGCGCGGTTTTCGAGACGCTGGATTATGTGCTGCTCCTGTGCAAGCTGGCGCTCCACCTTTTCTTTCTCAGCTTGCAGTTTCTCAATTTCTTTTTCGTGCATGATTTTGACCTCCTGACTGATAAATGATGGGATGGATAGATACAAAAAGACCGCCTACATTTTCGGTAGGCGGTCTGACTCATGGTATGGGATTTTCAGACTTTGCGAGGGAACAGTCTGCGCCAGCAGACTGTTTCCGCTGCAAAGTGCGCTGGGATAGCTGCTATGGCAGCGCAAGGGGTGCAGCCCCTTGTACGGAACGGAGTGACGCAAAGCAGCCCGGACTTCCAAGTGTCCGGGCTGTCTGCCTCGCATAGCGCACATACTCCCGTCAGGAGAGTATAGAAGTGCGCCCTTTGTTCCAAAGGGATTGTTTTGATTGTGCTTTTCAGTACAAAAGGCTACCTCCCTCACGGATGGCAGCCTTTTATAATGCAGAGTTTCGCCGAATTTACGGAGTTGTTTTCCGTGCATTACTGCACGGGGAGGCAACAGTTTACCTCCTCATTGTCGGCACCACAATTTGTTGTATCCGTAGTGACCACTGCAGCCAAATCACTATTTAAGCCTGTAATTTTCTAATCGGCAACCATGCACAGGCACATAACGCCGATGCATAGAATTAGAGCCAAGATTTTCTTGATACGCCTCTTGGCTGCTTTCTGGTGGCGCATCTCGGTTTTCTTTTTCTGAAACTGCTTGACCAAGAAAACAAACAATTCATCGATTATCGCTTTTAGTAGGGAATCGAAACACTACTTGCCCCAGATGCATAGCATCGAGGCGATTCCTTTTGCATTATTCATGCTACTCGTTCAGTTTGTTACACCGCTATTGCGGAGCGGAGGCTACATCATTTCTGTGTAGCTCTTATGGTCGCCCATAAGTTCAGACTGTGCCTTCATCCGCTTGGGATGCTCCGTGTCCAGTCGTTACACCTTCCCATATAGGGCTTGGCTCGGCGTTTTCTGCAACCTCATTATAGCATGACCCTCATAATTTTGCATCATAAAAAACTTATAAAAACTCCTGCGATAATTATTAGAAATACAATCCATAGAAAATCGCCCAAAGTTTTGGGATCTTTAAGACTCATATATTGCTCCCATCAAATTCTGTCTTCGATTTGCTGTTTCATCTTGGCAGCTTGCAGATTTTTTGTGAATCGAAAAATTACTGTATTCTCATCTTTCATTGCAGAAAACACATTTGATGGACACCCGTAACCGTTTTCGACAATGCAAATGTAGCCGTTCAATACTGAGCCTGGGACGACCTCCACATCACTAATATTGCCGTATGGAATTTCAATTTCTCCTGCGTTGTGAAAGGTTGTTGCAAGCATATTTTCTCGTATAATTGCGACTCCGGTTGGGCGGAGAACAAGTGTCCCGTTCAGTCCCTTAAATGATTTCATTATATTTCACCCTATCGAGCAATTTCAATTTGCTTAAGTTTTTTCAAAGATATGCGCCACAACGCCATCTGGACAGCAAGCAGTACGACGCAGGGGATGATTAACTCTTGGAAATTTGATGCTGAATTATATAAAAAAGTCAAAAAATATGTTGGAAAGAATCTGCCGAATGAGAAAAGCGATAAAATGTCTGGTGCGGCAAGCACAAACATGATGACTGTTATAACTGCTGAAATTTGGTTTTTACAGATGACCGACAGCGATATAGATATGGTCGTGACAAAGAATACTGAGACAGCCAACACGATAGAATTTCCCAAAGCAATTAAAGAAGCATAATTGTCTGTAATCAATAATGAACTGAGTGCGTAGTAGAGGTTATAGCCAATAAATGTTGGCAATGCTGTGCAGATACCATAGATGAGCATCTTAGAAAATAGCAGATCCCCTTTTGAATAACCTGCCTCTATTGGTAGAATCCATTTTCCGGCTTTAATCTCAGCTGGTATCAGGTTGCAGCATATCAGAGAAATCACGATAGTTGAAAAGATCACTACATCCGATGACCAAATTCCCATGTTTTCTCTTGTGGTTTGCGGAAACAATTTTTGCATAACTTGCAAAATTTGAGAACCGTCCTCAATAACATTTGGAACTTTTTTAGTCAATGCCTCAATCAAAGACGGATAGGCAAGTGTGGTTCCTAATACCATGATTGACACGGCAAGAATCAGAACATTAAAAACCACCGTTCGCTTTTTGCGGGTTAGTTCGCGGAGGTCTTTCTTCACACACAAGACGGTTTTACTCATTGACAGACCTCCTCGAACAAGTCATCCAAAGTAGTTGCCTTATTCTTGATAGATACAATCGTCTCAGGCAGTTGGGACAAATAAAACAGCAGCCTTTTCTGGTCATTTGACTGAAATGTGTACTTCGCTTGACCAACTTTGGAAATAACGATCGCTGAATCTTGAGGCACATCCGATAACTCACAATCAAAAGTTATTTCCCAAGTATCATCCCTGCCCGACAGGAGGTCATTAATGCGAACCTCCCTTTGGATTGAACCATTGTGTAAGAAACCGACCTTGTCGCAAACTCTCTCCATATCTGCTAAAATGTGTGTTGAAAGAATAATGGTTTTTCCGTCTTCTCTTAGCTGCTTCATTATCTCCATCAGTTCATGACGTCCCATCGGGTCAAGTGCAGAAGTTGGTTCATCCAGAAGTAGTACATCCGGATTTGTCACCAATGCTGCCGCTATTCCCAAGCGTTGCTTCATTCCTCGTGACATTATCCGAATTCGCTCATTGCCCTTCAACCCAACGAGTGTCAGCAATTGATCTCTTTTTGTGTTTGTCTTTCTCGTGTTCATGAGCAGAAAATCAATGTACTCTTTTGTGGAGAGATAATCAAAAAATGATGGTATATCTGGTAAATATCCAACTCGCTTTAATGGGAGATCTTCTTTCCCAACAAAAAATGAGCCAGCGTCTGCCGCGGAAAGACCTGAAATAATATTCATAAGAGTTGTTTTTCCAGCGCCATTTTCCCCTATCAAACCATATATCTCTCCTTTGCCAACAGAAAAAGAGACATCTTTTAGGACACAATGATCCCCAAATGATTTTGCAATTCCATTGATACAAAGCATCTGTCATTTCTCCTGATCTATCTGTGCGTTTTTCTTACACATCGCAGTATCCCCCAATAGATAATGCTGCCTGCAAGATAGAAAGCAATATCTATTGGATCGGTAATTGCGGTTGCCTTTATATAAGGTGCGCCAAATTCCCAAAAGCAGCTCGCACAAAGTCCAACTAAGCACGTCAGCCAAAGTTGGGTTATTTCCTTATCTACTGTCAACAGCAAAAGATTTGCATAGGAAAAAAATAATAATGGGCAAATCAAATCATTGAAGTAGCATACTAAGAAATATCTGGTTATTCCGGTTGTATGCGATTTGAAATAGTTGTTATTCAGCAGATATAGCACCAAAACAGTAAAAATCAGTACCGCGTTTAATGGTCGCCGCTTGATGCTTTTAACTATTTTGTGTATCACAGTCACACGGTGAGACCTGAGCAAAAGGCACTGCCGACTTTGCAGTACAGCAGTGCCTATCACACATCATCCAAGGCTCAGAATAAGGACAGCTACGATGATGGCACCTACTACGCCCCAAAAGCCCACCTCATATTCCTCCTTCGTCAATTATTGTGCAGCTCAAGTCATCCGATTTTTCAATGTGTACTTTTTGAAAGTTACGGCAGAAACTAAAAACAACTGGTTTTTAAGCCGCTATTAACCTTGATTTTTGTCAAAAACTGATATATAATTTGTTTGTGCAATTTGTAAGGTAGAATTCGTAAAAGTACACATTTCCAAATTATCGGCATGATTTGTTTAGGTGGCATTTTCAAACGTTTGTGCCTTGCCGTAGAAAGTGCCGACGGGCATATTGCAAGCTGCCGCAGCTTGTTTCAGCGTCAGCTTTTTTGATCGCCACGCTCGGTGTACTTCGTGGAAATTATCAGGCAAGGGGAGCGGCTTTCTTCCAAATTTAACGCCCTTTGCTTTCGCCGCAGCGATACCCTCTGCCTGCCTCTTTCGGATGTACTCACGCTCGTTCTGTGCCACGAAGGACAGAATTTGCAGCACAAGGTCTGCGATGAACGTACCCAAAAGGTCTTTCCCCTGCCTGGTATCCAGTAATGGCATATCAATGACGCAAATATCCACTTCTTTCTCCTTTGTCAGCACACGCCATTGATTCTGTACTTCTTCATAATTGCGTCCCAACCGGTCGATGCTCTGGATCACGAGCAAATCGCCCGGTTTTAGCTTTTTCATCAGCTTCTTGTACTGCGGGCGGTTGAAATCCTTTCCGGATTTCTTGTCGATGTAAATGTAATCATCCTTCACGCCCCTGCCATGCAGCGCAATGAGCTGCCGATCTTCGTTCTGATCCTTGCTGGAAACGCGGATATAGCCGTAAATTTTGCTTTCTATAATTACGCCCTCCGCTTCTGCCATACAATGTCATACCCCAGTGCGTCCGCCAGCTCTACCGCCTCGCCGTAGCGAAGCGAGCCGCGTTTGAGTTTGCCGGAGAGGTTGGGGACGCTGCGGCTCCAGCCGTATTCATCGGAGAGGTAGTCCACCACCTCGGTCATGGTCATGCCGGTGCGGACGATATAGGACTTGATCTCATTGCGATAAGTTTCAGATTTTCTCATATTAAAACTTCCTCCTGTTTTTTCGTTGCGCTCTATGGTAAAATGGGTTTGTCAAATCGTGACACCTATTCGCCATAGGGCGCTGATTTTTGATGCACGGCTTTTCGCTGGAAATGCCGCCGATGATACGTTGGTCACGGGCAACACCCGCAGCTTTTGCCGTTTGATATGCCTTTGCGTGAAACGGCGAAACATCATTCTGAATGGCAAACGCCGTTCGCTGCTGAATAGCACTCTGTTCCGTGCAGATAACCGCACAGAGCGGAAAACTATTTCGCCGTTTTCACTTGCTTTGACTTTGACTTTCGATTTTGCCGCTCTTTCCGAACGTCGTTCCTGCCCGGAGGATCGCTCCCGGCGTTTCGTTCTCCTTGGTGCGCTGGATGCGGCACTTCGCCAGAGAACATATCCCGTTCGGACGGTCATGCAATTTTCAAGGTTCAGGTTCGATTGCAAGACCATTTTAGCGAAAAAAATAGCCCTCTCCCGTATATCCAAGAGGTCGGAAAACGTGCCAAAATGAGCAGATTTCCACGCTTATAGACAAGACCGGAAAAGGGCAGAAAATTGAAGGGAGGACACCGCTATGCAGCCAAAACTCACCATTCAGGAGCGGCTCAAAGACCTGCGCGTAGAGCGCAGCCTGACGCTGGAACAGCTATCTGCGGAAACAGGCATCTCAAAATCCGCGCTGGGAAAATACGAAGCCGACGATTTCAAGGACATCAGCCCGTTCAGCATGGTGGAGCTGGCAAAGTTCTACGGCGTGTCTACCGATTACCTGCTGGGACTGACAGAACAAAAAAATCACCCAAACACAGAGCTGGACGCTCTGCATTTGGGTGATGATGCAATCGAAGTATTGAGGACGCGCAAGTTCAACCACCGGCTGCTGTCGGAGCTGATTTGCCACAATGACTTCCTGCGTTTCATGCTGGACGCTGAGATTTACGTTGACCGGATCGCGGATATGCGGGTCAACGACATGAACGCCGTTCTGGAAGCAGTCCGGCAAATGGCGTTGATGAAAAACGGCGGCATTGAAAATGATCTGCACCTGCGGACGTTAGAAGTGGCACAGATTCGGGAGGATGAGTATTTCGGAAGCCTAATTGCAGATGACCTGAAAGGTATCCTCCGTGATATTCGGAATGAACATCGCCCTGATACCATGACGGCAGATGAAACATCCCTTGTCGCAACCGTACAGGGGCAGTTGCAGGATGCGATGAGCTTTGAGGGCAGTTCTGAGGAAAAGAAAATCCGTGCATACCTTGCGACCATCGGCCTTGACTATGACGCCCTCACGAAGGAAGAATTTGTTTCGCTGATTGGGATTCTAAAAAAGTCCAAGTATATGAAAAATCCAATCAGTCAGCGCGGGAAAGCACGACCGCAGGTGTCTCATGGAAAGGGCAAACGAAAGAAGAAATAATAATGGTTAAACAGAAAGTAAACAATCTCGCTGTGTGGAGGTCAATATGGACAGATTTAACTCTTTGGATGCTCTTGTAGCTGAAAGTAAAAAGAAGTTCCATATGCTAATTAAATTTGGATCGTTAGAAAACCTCGAGCGTTTCCAAAGCGGTTCATTATACATGAAGAATCTTCGCTTTTACAATGAATTGGAATGCGAGCATGGCAACGGAAAGCCCGACAAATATGACGGGAAATGGAGAATGAATGGAGGGCAGTTCGTTCTCATAGACCCCAGCACATCTACGCTTGTCGCAAGTGGTACCGCCAGAGAAACCATATTTTCTTTTGGTTACGAAAAATATCCGGTATTTTGCCTTTTTTGTTGTGATGAACGTAATTGTGGAAACTATCAGGTTGATAAAGGTGCATGCGTTATTCCTGTTTCGTTCTCTGCCGAGCAAGTGCAGAAATTGAAAACGGCTCTCGGTACATATGCGTTAATAATCTTAGATACTGACGAATTTCTGACGCGAGTAGATAAAGCGTTTTGTCAAGAAAATATTAGCTATATGAAAAGCTGTGTTTTGTATAATCAAGGAAATTGTATTGAGCGCGTCAATTCAATTCTATCTAATCGAGACAATATTGCATTCAATAAAGACGCTGCGGATTTTTCTTACCAGCAGGAGTTTCGATTTTTAGTAACGAACCGTCCTGTTGAGGATCATTTATCTTTATTCATTGGAGACTTGCATGATATAACAAAAATTGTGCCAACTGACGAACTCTTAAAGTACCGTATAGAACTGCGGCAGGATTTTACGCAAATAGCCGAATAAAGATAATGGCGCCATTCTCTGAATCAAAGCAGGAAATGGCGTCATTAAATTAGTTTTTCAATTATATATAAACTCTGTCACATCAAAGCTCTTTCGCAAATGGTGTAATTGTGGTGTAGTAAGCGCCGTTTGAGCGATGAAAACCGTTGATATAACGGGCTTTTTCGAGGCTTCTTAGGATATTGCCGTGACAGATAAACAGGATCCTCTTCATACTGCGTTCTCTCCGAAATCTCATCGTTG
>ERZ824978.2490-NODE-2490-length-16079-cov-3.189653_pt1 | contig 16079 bp, 15 predicted proteins | sample MGYA00519860_ERZ824978 | MGnify/ENA primary metagenome ERZ824978 (study PRJEB31778, sample SAMEA3449184) | human gut metagenome | biome: human gut; feature: human-associated habitat; material: faeces | place: United Kingdom | collected 2010/2012 ... | reverse complement strand
CAGCGGCAGCCCCGCCTCATAGCAGAAGATCGTCTTATGCTCCGCGCCGTGGTACATATAGGTTCGGCGAATGTCCTTCATCAGTGAAGTCGCCCACACATAGCCCACGAACAGCGCAATTTTCAGAACGCCTTCGAACAGCGCGCGCAGGAAATAGTTGTTTGCAACGCTGCCCGGCAGAATCGGCTGAAGCCATTTCCACAGCTGCGCCGGCATCCAGAAAAACAGAACGAACGCGAGCGCAAACGCCAGCGCCGTCGCAAGCGGCATCAGCACGGCGTTTATCAGTTTTTCCGAAAAGGAAGCGCCTTCGAGCGGTGGAAGCCCCTTCTTTGCGCGCTCCGCATTCTTCTTTTCGCGCTTTGCGCGCGCCTTTTCCTCTTCCTCCGCGTCCGCGCCGCAGATTTCAGCGGAGCGCATCAGGTATTTATAGCCGCCGACAAGCGAATCAATCATGCCGAACACGCCGCGGATGATCGGCAGTCTGCAAATCTTCGGCCGCGTCTGACCGCGCGTCGGTTCCTCCTCCAGAACGATTTCGCCCTGTGGATTGCGAACCGCCATCGCCGTGACCTTCGGGCCGCGCATCATGATGCCCTCCAGCAGCGCCTGACCGCCGATGCTCGTCTTTTTCATATGTCCAACTCCTCTCGCGGGAGCAATTCTCCCATATTTATATTATACATGATTTTTGCCCAATATGAAACACATTCAGAAGTACAAATTTGTAAACCTTTTTGCGTGTTTCTCATTTGTTACCATATTGTTATGTAAAACGCGATTCAGCTGCGAAAACGCATTCGGGTGTAAAACTTGATTGGCATACTTGTAATTTGCGAATGGATATGCTATAATTTAGTCAAAAGCGACAGAGAAGAGAGATTCGTCGCGATTCGCGTTAAAAGGGCGCGAGTGGCTTTGATCATCTCTTTTTTTCATGTCCGAATATAAAGGAGGAAATCATCATGGCAGGCAGAGTCGTCGTCGATTGGAAGACCATTACCGATTTCGTTACCGAAGCGTTCATTAAGTACGGCATTCCGGAAGAGGATGCGAAGATTTGCACGGACGTGCTGCTCGAGTCCGATCATCGTGGCATCGAGTCCCACGGCGTCAACCGCTTCAAGCCCGTTTATCTGGACCGCATCAAGGCTGGCATCCAGAACCCCGTGACCAATTTTGAAATCGTCAAGGAAACCGAGACCACCGCGGTTGTGGACGGTCACGACGGTATGGGTCAGGTCATCGGCTACAAGTCCATGCAGTTGGCAATCGACAAGGCGAAGAAGTACGGCATGGGCATGGTCGTCGTTCGCAATTCCTGCCACTACGGCATCGCGGGCTACTACACCTCGATGGCGACCAAGCAGGGCTGCATCGGCATCACCGGCACCAACGCGCGTCCGACCGTTGCGCCGACCTTCGGCGTTTCCGGCGCGTTCGGCACCAACCCGCTGACTCTGGGCGTTCCGACCGACGAGCCGTTCGATTTCAACTTTGACGGCGCGACCTCGATCACCCAGAACGGCAAGCTCGAGTACTATCAGCGCATCGGCGAAGAGCTGCATCCCGGCACGGTCGTCGGCGAAGACGGCAAGCCTGTAACCGGCGACGCGGGCGCGGCGCTGAAGGCAATCGGCAGCGGCAAGGAAGCTCTGGCGCCTCTGGGCGGCATCGGCGAGGCGCTCGGCGGATACAAGGGCTACGGCTTTGCGATGTTCGTTGAGTTCCTGTCCGCGGTTCTGCAGGACGGCAACTACGGTCATATGCTGACCGGCAAGGGCGAGAACGGCGAAAAGGTTCCGTTCCATCTCGGTCACTTCTTCATCGCGATCGACACCAACCACTTCCTGGGCGAAGAGCTCTGCCGCAAGAAGGCTGGCGACATCATTCGTGCGGTTCGTCAGACCAAGAAGGCGCCCGGCGCTGAGCGCATCTACACCGCCGGCGAAAAGGCGTATGAGATCCGTCTCGCGCGCAAGGACGGCGTACCGATCAATGAATCCGTTCAGCACGAGATGAATCAGATCCGCGACGAGCTGGGTCTGACCAAGTACGTCTTCCCGTGGGAGAAGTAATTTAGAAACCTGATTGCAGCCGCAGCGGTAAACCGCTGCGGCTGCTTTTTTGTGTTCGTCTCCACCGGATATTTGTGCGGCAATCCCGCTCCAATCAAATTTGCCCGCGCTGATGCGCGCGGTATGCGCTCGGCGGCATCCCGACCCTTTCCGAAAAGAACCTCGACAAATAAAACGGATCGCAGAACCCCATATTTTCCGCAATCGCGCCCACACTTTCTTCCGTCCCCATCAATCGCCGAATCACGTCCTGAAGCACCATTTCATCGATATATCGTCCGAGCGGCGAACCGAATTCGCGCCTGAACCGCTTTGTCAGCGCACTTTCCGACATATTCATTCGCCGCGCAACCTCCGCGATCGTAAGCGACGCGCTCAGACAATCCGAAACCGCCGCGAACACCGCCTTCAGAAACGCCGACCGATTCACCTCCAGCGTTCGCTCCAGCCCCGCCTGAATCGCAAATCGAGCGACGTCCGCCTCCACCCGACAGCGCGTCAGCGTCTCCCGAAGCACCTGTCCGGACGCGTAATCTGCCCCCAGATCGCCGATGCTTTCGCCGCATTCCAGAATTCGATCCAACCTTCCGAACAGGTCGTACCCGTCCGGCGCGCGCACGGACACGTGAAAATACAGCTGCGTCATTCGCCCCGGGCAGCCGTAATGCAGCGTAAGCCCCGCCGGAATCAGATATGTCTTTCCCGAAACCAGTGAAACCGTCTCGCGCCCCGTTTCTACAAAGCCGCCGCCGTTTAGAATATAATACAATCGCGAATACGACGGCCGGATATGGCGATGATTCCATTCGCCGTCCAGTTCCGCCAGCCCATGATCGAGTATCTCAATCCCCGAAGCGTCCGCCACGCGGTCGAACGCAGTGCTGCAATGAACATTCATGCCGTTTTCTCCATATTTGATGCGCTTTTCTCCATGTTATTGTACCGTTTTATCCATTATACTGAATACAGACGAATTTGTCGCGCAAAAGGAGGTAAATTCAATGACCAGCTATATAACCCGCAAAACGCCCGGCGACACCGCATGGTTCACCCGCGACCGCTTTGGAATGTTCATTCACTGGGGGCTTTATGCGATGCCCGCGCGCCACGAATGGGTCAAGACCCGCGAGCGCATTTCCGAGGAAAAATACGACAAATACTTCGAGCATTTCGATCCCGATCTGTTCGATGCGCGCGAATGGGCGCGTCAAGCGAAAGCGGCGGGCATGAAATACGCCGTTCTGACCACGAAGCACCACGAAGGCTTCTGCATGTGGGACACTCAATACACCGATTACAAATGCACGAACACACCCGCCGGCCGCGATCTCGTTCGCGAATACGTGGACGCATTCCGTGCCGAAGGTTTGCGTATCGGCTTTTACTATTCGCTGATCGACTGGCATCACCCCGAATTTCCGATCGATCATCTGCACCCGCGCCGCGACGACGAAAACGCGGAGGCGCTCAACAAAACCCGCGACATGCACAAATACGCCGAATACATGCGCAATCAGGTCACGGAACTGCTGACCAATTACGGCAAGATCGACATTCTCTGGTTCGATTTCTCGTATTCGGAGGTTCCCGCGGACGCGAAGCCGTGGATGAAGGGCAAGGGCAAAAACGATTGGGAAGCGGAAAAGCTGATTGCGCTCGCGCGCCGTCTTCAGCCGGGCATCATCATCGACAACCGCACCGAGATTGAGCAGGACATCTGGACGCCCGAGCAGTTCCAGCCGACTGAATGGGTAAAGCATCCTGAGACCGGCGAGCTGGTTGTATGGGAGGCGTGCCAGACGTTCTCCGGCAGCTGGGGCTATTATCGCGACGAGCAGACGTGGAAGAATCCGGAAATGCTGCTGCGGATGCTGGTGAACACCGTTTCTCTCGGCGGCAATCTCCTGATGAATGTTGGACCGACTTCGCGCGGCTATTTTGATGCCCGCGCGCAGGCGGCTTTGAAGGTTTACGCCGACTGGATGAAATTCAATTCCCGTTCGATTTACGGCTGCACGATGGCGGAGCCCGAATTCGTTGCGCCCGTCGATTGCCGCTACACGCAATCCGCAGATGGCAGCCGGCTATATCTGCATCTATTCGCGTATCCGTTCGCACACCTTCAGCTCAAGGGGCTTACCGACAAGGTCGAATACGCGCAATTTCTGCACGATGGCAGCGAAATTCTTTTCACCGATGGCAAGATGGATCATTTCGGCGAAGGTCTTCCCCAGAGCCCCGACGATTTGACCCTTTATCTTCCCCCCGTAAAGCCCTCCACTCTCCTCCCCGTAGTAGAACTCTTCCTCAAGGCTGAGCCTTGACGCAGTTGCTGCCGCGTTTGGTCACGGCGATTTTGAATCGGGAAGCGATTCAAAATCTGGGATGATTGCAGTTCGGACTTTGTTCCCAATTTACCGCAAATCGAGTCGGGTAACGACTCGATTTGCTATGATTCTTCGTTTTGAGAATGCTAAACAGGCGGTCGCAATTTTTCATGCGATCGCCTGTCATTTATCAGCGCGTACAAATTCCAAACTTCCGATCAAGCAAAGCGCATTGCGCCGCTATCCGGTGCAATGCGCGTCAAATTGGGAACAAAGACACCATCTCGAATACACAAAGAAATCGGGTCGCTTCCCGACCCGATTTCGTCGTGACCAAGTGCGGCAGCAACCGTCTGCGGACACCGCCCGCCGCGGCAGCAAATAGAGTCGAGAACTTAGTTCTCGGCAAGTTTGGTGATTTGCTGCATGCCGATAATTTTCCATTTGCCGGATTCGTTGATCAGGGTGATGTTGTAGCGCCCGCCTTGCCACTTGGGCACTACGGAGGAAACCTCGTTTTTGCGGCTGGAAAGAACCGTGCCCGTGATGCTGGGCACGCGTTCAACCACCGTGCAGGTCGCGTAATTCTCCCACGGCCAGCACCAGAGCTTTTCAATCGTCAGCTTGTAATCGAAATCCGTAATTACGTAATCCACATACGCGCTCGTCCCGTCGAACGCACCGGCAAGCGCCGTGTCGTTGTTCAGGAAATCATAGTGAAAATACTTGTTCAGCTCCTCCGCGTCCTCGCGCGTCAGAATGACCTCCGCGCGCTTTTGCATTCCCTCATCCAGCACAACGTAAACGTTCGCCATGTTCAAAGCCATGAAAAAACCGCATAAAAGCATCCCAAGAATCACGCATAGTATGATCAGCCGCGTCGCGATAAACCATACCAGCCTGCGAAAATAGACCATGTCGATTCTCCTGTCGTACGTTGATTACGGCGCCAAGGTCGCATCCGGTTCCACCGTCGGCTCCGCAGACGGCGCGTCCGTCGGCTTCGCGGTCGATCCGCTTTCCAGAATGTTCTTGAGCTGATTGATCATCTGCTCGTCCGTCAGCCGGAACTTGAATACCACGCGGCGCGACGCGTCCATGTTCACGCTGCCATCCTCGTTCAGAACCGGATCGCTGTACGAACGACCGTTGACCGTGACCAGCGGGCGCAAGCTGTCCATCATCCTGCCGCTGATCGTCGGATACCCGAAGCCGCGCGTCAGTACGTGCTCCGCAACCGCATATGCGCGCTGCTGCGAAAGCTGAAGATTGCGCATAAATCCGCCTGACGTGTCCGTGTGTCCCTCGATGATGATCTCGGAAACATACGGCAGGTATTCGTCGCTCAAAAGCACCTTCAAATAAACCGGCAATACCTGGTCGATGTAGTTCAGTCCCGTCGCGCTCAGGGTCGAATCGCCGGTCGGGAACAGAACGTCGGATTCCAGCACGATTGAGCCGTTGTTCGGATCCACCGTTGCCGGAATGTTCGCGTCGTGCAGCGCCGTGCTGATCGTTTCAATGATTCGCGCGCGCATACCGACCAGCTGCTCCAGCTGCGATTGCTGATCGTCCAGAAGCGCCTGCTGGGAAACGAGCTGCGTTCGCTGCTGCTCAAGCTCCGTCTGCGCCTCGGTCAGCTGCGTCTGCTGAATGCCCAGCTGCGCACTGAGCGCGTCGAGCTTTTCCTGCTGGGACGCAATCTCCGCTTCCTTGTCCGAAAGCTGCGTCTGCGCGTCGGCGAGCTGCTGCTTCTGATCGGCGAGCACGTCCTCGGCACTCTTTAATTCGTCCTCCGCAGCGTTCAGGCGAATCTGCTGCGCGATCATCTTTTCTTCCGCCTCGGTCAGCTTCGCCTGCTGCTCCTCGAGCGCCTTCGTCGCGTCCTCCAGCTCGAACTGGCGGCGCGCGATTTCCGCGCGATTGATTTCATACATGTCGAAATACTGATACATGATGTAGAACATGATCAGAATGATAATCAGCAGAAGCGAGCTCATCAAATCCGAAAAGCTCAGCCAGAAGCTGCCGTTGTTTCGACCTCCGCGGTCAATATGCTGTCTTCGATAGCTGCGCATGGCACACCTCCTGCGCGCCTCAGCGCGCGTTCAGGCGGTCGATTGCATCCTCGAGGGCACGCTGCGCCTGCTCCATCGCGGCGGAAAGGCGATCCACCTGCGCGAGGAATTCGTCCGCGGTATCGTTGACCGCCTGCGGCATTCCCTTCAGCGATTCCGTGATTCCCGACGCGAGGTAATCCACGCGCTGGGTGAACTGATTGACATAATCGCGATACGCGTCGAGCGTGTCCTGAATTTCCTTCTCAATCGCCTTGACCGCTCCGCTCTGAACCGCCTGAATCTGCGCGCCCGCCTGATTCAGATCCGCCGCCGCTTTCTGCATCGCCTGCGTCGCCGCGGCGTTATCCGCGCTGAATTTCTCGCCAAACTGCTTCACCGCGCCGGTCATCGCATCCACCGAGCGGGTAATTTCGCCCTGCATCGCGCTGATCGTCTTCAGATAATCGTTCTGGCGGCGGCTGACGAGATCCATCTGTTCGACGCTTTCCGTAATCTGCTGATACGCGCCGGCAGAATCCTTCTGTGCCCTGCGGAGATCGTCTACATAGCCGCGCGTGGATTCAACCATCTCCTGCGCTATTTTCTGAACGTTTTTCAGATCGCGCACCGCCGCGGCGGATTCAACCATGCTCATCCGTACCGCGGAGAACGCCTCTTCCTGATTCTTCGACGTTTCATCCAGCACGCGCGCAAAATCCTTCAGCTTGCCGGACACCGCGGAATCCATATGATCGATGAACCGCGAAACGACCGCGTCCAGGAAGCGCATCTGTTCCTTAGTGGACACGGTGATAAAATTCTGAAGGCTCTGCTGGAGCGGCTCCACCGTTTCCTGCATGATTTGGGCGATATTGTCGGTAAACGTGCCGTTCAAATCCTTCGCCATCGTCTGAATCAGCGCGGTCTGCTCCTGCTGATAAATCGCGACCTGCGTCAGCGGATCAACGCTCAGCACGCCCGCATTGCGGCGAAGCGCGCCGTAAAACGTCTTGATCGTATTCTCCGCCGAGCCGTAAACCGCACGGGTAATCACCGTAAACAACACCGAGCCGAGCACGCCGAAAATCGAGGTCACAAAAGCGTATTTCATGCCGGGAATCAGCGTTGTGATCGAATTCTGAACCGAATCAAAGTCCGTCATGTCAAAGCCCGCCAGACCGCGCGCCAAACCGATCAGCGTGCCCAGAAATCCGAGCGAAACCAGCAGGCTCGGCACCGCGTCGGCAAATGCCGAGCGCCCAGGACCGTAAATCACCGTATCCTCATTGATGAAATCCTCGACATTGCTGGCGTTGTGATACACGCCGTCGGCGAAGAAGAGATTGTTCATGTAAGCGCTCCAGTGCGCAAGCAGGGATCCCCTGCCGAGAAAATTGTTCTCCTGCCACGAGCGCTTGGATTTGTCGCCCGCGCGCAGGTCGCGAATCGCGCGCCTGAGACGGTTTCTCGTATCGATAACCGGCGCGATGCACAGGAGCAGCCCCACTATAAACACCACGATGATGATCGCATACACCACAATATCCGAAAAGCTGCCCGAACCGAGCATCGTTAGAATCGCTTTCATGTGCACCTCCGTTGCCAATGAAATATAATTATTCATAATCAGTATAGCACGTTTCATAGCCGCAGATATACCGCAATCCTGTGACGAACAAATGACGAAAAATAGACAAAGCAGGTTTTGAAATGCCTGCGGACGTGGAAACTGCTTCCTCCATCAGGCTTTCAGCCTCCTGCTCCCTCTGAATAGACAAATCCCCGAATCGCAAACGCAGTTCAGGGATTGAAACGGGATTTACATTTCGAACTCGTCGTCGCCGAGGGTTTCTTCCTCTTCCTCTTCGTCCGGCGCTTCTTCCATATCCATCGGAATTTCGTTCGGATTCGCCATCAGTTCGGCGCGGATCTTCTGCTCCAGCTCGTCGAACATCTCGGGGTGCTCCTTCAGGTAAATGCGCGCGTTATCGCGGCCCTGACCGATGCGTTCGCCGTTGTAGGAATAGAACGCGCCCGCCTTCTTGATCATGTCGTGCTCCACCGCGAGATCCAGCAGCTCACCCGCGCGGGAAATGCCCTCGCCATAAAGAATATCCACCATGCAGGTTCTGAACGGCGGCGCAACCTTGTTTTTCACGATCTTGATCTTCGTGCGATTGCCGATCACGTCGGTGCCGTTCTTGATCGCCTCGCCCTTGCGGATATCGATGCGGACGGACGCATAGAACTTCAGCGCCTTGCCGCCGGTAGTTGTTTCAGGATTGCCATATACCACGCCGACCTTTTCGCGCAGCTGGTTGATAAAGATCGCAATCGCGTTCGTCTTTGAAATCACGCCCGCGAGCTTGCGCAGCGCCTGCGACATCAATCGTGCCTGAAGGCCGACGTGGCTATCGCCCATATCGCCCTCGATTTCCGCGCGCGGAACCAGCGCCGCCACCGAGTCGATGACCACGATGTCGATTGCGCCGGAGCGCACCAGCGCTTCGCAGATGTCCAGCGCCTGCTCGCCGTTGTCCGGCTGAGAAACGTACAGCTCATTGATATCCACGCCCAGCTTCTGCGCGTACATCGGATCCAGCGCGTGTTCCGCATCGATGAACGCCGCCGTGCCGCCCGCCTTCTGTGCTTCGGCAATCGCGTGCAGCGCGAACGTGGTCTTACCGGAGGATTCAGGTCCGTAAATTTCAACGATGCGTCCCTTCGGCAGTCCGCCGACGCCCAGCGCGAAATCCAGATGCAGGCAGCCCGTCGGGATCACTTCCACCTGAAGATGATTCGCCGCGTCGCCCAGACGCATCACCGAGCCCTTGCCAAAATCCTTTTCAATTTTGCCCAGCGCAACTTCCAGCGCGCGCTTGCGATCATCGCCCGTCTTCGGCGCGGCAACCGGCTTCTTTTCCGCCTTCTTATCAGCCATCGGTCAATCCCTCCGTAATCTGCAAAGTTCGTTTGTTGCTTCTATTATAACAGATTCCGCCCCAAATTGCTATCGAACATATGTTTATTTTTCGATGACGTCCTTCCTGCGATACAGCTTTCTCTCCAGCGACCAGATTCGGTCGGTGAAGCAGCCGGGCTGGACGGTTTGCAGCGCGCGGTTCATTTCAAACATTCTCGCGTCCAGAAGGTCGAGGATATGCAGCGCTTCCGCCTCCGGGAACATCGGCGGCTTGGGGCTGCCGTATTCGGGAAGGTCGTGGTGCGAGAGAATCATGTGTTCGAGCATCATCAACAGTTCCTTGCGCGTGCCGAGCTCGCGGCCGACGCGCGCGATTTCCGATACGCCCTCGACCAGGTGCCCGATCAGCATTCCTTCGACCGTATAATCGGAAACGATGCCGATTTCGTCGGAATCCATTTCGTCAATCTTGCACAGGTCGTGGAGAATCACGCCCGCGGCAAGCAGATCCGCGTCCAGCATCGGATAGTTTTCGCAGACCGCGCTCGCCATATGGAGCATACTGCTGGTATGATGGAGCAATCCCGAGCGCTCCGCATGGTGCAGCTTCGACGCGGCGGGATAGTAATTCAGCTTGTCGCCGCATTCCTCAAGCCGCGTCAGCACCAGCTGCTTGAGCTCCGGATCGCGGAACGCGTCCACGCGATTTAAGATAAAATCCAGCATTTCGCTCGCCGGCAGCGGCGCGCACGGCGCAAGAACGGACATATCATAATCGTCCGAATCCGCTGCGACGCGCATCTTGTCCACGCGCAGCTGGGGCTTTCCATTGTATTCGGTCATCATGCCGCGCACGCGCAGCACGTCGCCGACATTGGGCGCGGGGGTGAATCCGTCCCAGAGCTTGGCGTTGACCTCGCCGGAAATATCGCACAGGGTCATATCGAGGTATTTGCCGCCGTTGGACGAGGTGCGCTGCGTCGCGGCGCGGGTGAGCAGGAAGCCGTCGAACATCTGGCTTTTGATCATATCTGCAAGCTGAGGCTGCTGTTTCATAGAAAATTCCTCCCGAACTGAATCTGATTTTATGATAGGCGGTCGGGCGCGGAATGTCAAGAAAAAAGCGCCGCGGGCGAAAAATCTTCCTCGGAATGAACATATCCGCCGCGCACTGCGTCTATTCATATAGAGACATTATTTTACAGGGAGGAAAATGGCATGAACGGGAAACGGTTTTTCATTATGCTGCTGGCGGTTCTGACGGCGCTCGCTTCGCTGTCCGCATTGGCGGAGGGCTCGACGCTCCGCCACGTGGTAAACTGTGAGCAATGGATTTCGCTGCGCGAGGAACCGAGTGTAAACGCGGCGCGCATCATGAAAATCCCGCTGCGGGCAACGGTTTATCTGCAGGGCGAGGACAAAGACAACGGCTTTGTGCGCGTCTATTACGGCGGCTACGGCGGCTATGTTCTGGCGCAGTATCTTTCCGAAACGAATCCCGAAACCGGCGAAGCGTTTGCGACGCCGATGTACGTCGCAAATTGCAGTCAGTACATAAACTTACGCAAATTTGAATCGACAGACGCGCCGTCGCTCGCGCAGCTGCCGCTGGGAACGGCGGTGGAATGCCTGGAGAATCCAAACGAGGAAAGCGATATGGCGCTGATCCGCTGGACGAACCCCGTCACAGGCGAGAGAATCACGGGGTATGCGCTCCGCAAATACCTGAGCTTTGTGCCGGCAGGCGAACCGCTTGAGCGCGTTACGCTGAATGTCAGTCTGCCGGGCGATCAGACGCGTCAGCAAACCATTACGGATCGAAAGACGCTGATGGAGCTGACGAGCCTTCTGCGCAACGCGGAGTCGGGATACATCGGCAAATGCCCGCTGGGCGCGCAGCTGGTGTTTGCGCTGAAGGATGGAAGCCTCCAATATTTCGCATATCCCGTGGACGGATGCCCCGATTTCGAGGCGGAAAACGGCGAAGCGTTCAGGCTTTCCGAGCGGGATACCAACCGCCTGCGCGAAATCTTCGGGCAAACATTCGATTCGCTCGAATAAACGGAAAAGCATTCAGGCTTCCCGCAAAGCCGTTCGGCAAATCGTTGAACGCTGCTGAACAGCGCTCCTTTCGCGCTTTCTGCGGAAGCATTCGCCAAAACAAAAATCGCCCTGCCGGCTGATTCCGACAGGGCATTTGCTTTTTTTACTTCTTTTCGTTTTTCGCTTTTTCCAGCTTGATCTGGCGGCGATTGACGACTTCGGCGCTCTTGGGCTGAATGTCGCCCGCCTTCATCAGCGCGTCGCGCGTGAGCGTCGGGCCGATCAATTCATAAATCAGCACCGCGAACAGCACGATATTGCGGATCAGTGCGCCCTGCGTGGCGCCCAGCTCCATTGCGGTCAAACACATTCCCAGCGCCACGCCCGCCTGCGGCAGCAGCGTAATGCCGAGATATTTGGTCACCTTTTCATCGCAGCCGGTCGCTTTGCAGCTCGTATATGCGCCCACATATTTGCCCAGCGAGCGGAAGAGGATGAACACCAGTCCGATGCCCACGATCGCGAGGTCGCTGAACACGCCCAGCTCCAGCTCAGCGCCGCTGATGACGAAGAACAGCACGTAAAGCGGCGCCGTCCAACCGTCCGCCTTCTCCATCAGATCGCCGGAGAGCGGGCAGAGATTGCAGAAGATCGTGCCCAGCATCATGCACACCAGCAGCGACGAAAAGCCGATATTCACGCTGCCGATTTTGAACTCGAGCTTCGAAAGCGCGACGGTAAAGAGCACCATGCCGATCGTGAGCGACAGGCGGTTCGAATTCGAGTTGAACAGCTTTTCAAGCTGCGTTAAGATATAGCCCATCAGCGCGCCCAGGCCGAGTGACAGCACGATTTCGAGCAGCGGCTCGACCAGAATCGAAACCATATCGAACGCGCCGTATTCCAGCGCGCGCGCCACGCCGAACGACACCGCAAACACGACCAGACCCACCGCGTCGTCCAGCGCAACGACAGGCAGCAGGATGTCCGTCAGCTTGCCCTTCGCCTTGTACTGGCGAACGACCATCAGCGTCGCCGCCGGCGCAGTCGCCGTCGCAATCGCGCCCAGTGTGATCGCCTGCGGAATAGACAGCTTGTCGTTTCCCAGGATGAAATGCAGCACCACCAGCGCGATATCGACAAATACCGCCGCCATCAGCGCCTGAACGATGCCGACAATCGTCGCCTGTCTGCCGGTTTCGCGCAGCGAAGAAAGTCTGAATTCATTGCCGATTGCAAACGCGATAAAGCCCAGCGCCACTTCGCTGAACATTTTCAGCCCGTCCAGCTGCTCCATGGATTCAAAGCCGATTCCCGGAATGCGCAGCCGGCCAAGGCAATAGGGCCCGATCAGCACGCCGGCTACCAGATACGCCGTGACTGCGGGCAGCGAAAATCGCTTGACCACGCGGGTCATCATCAATCCGGCAATAACCGCCACGGCAAGGGACAGAAGTGTAGTCATGTTTCTCTCTTCTCTCTTGTTTTCTTATTCAAGCTCTGCTATTATAAGAATAAAATATTGCGCGCGTCAACGCGCTGGGGTAAATTTTTCGTGAGAATTCGATAAGGAGGAAAGAAAATGACGAACGTAATCCTGATTGGTGATTCGATTCGATTGGGCTATGAAAACCGCGTGCGCGAGCTGCTCGGGAAGAGCTTCACCGTCTATTCGCCGGCGGAAAACTGCCGCTTTACCAAATACGCGCTCTGGGGAATGTACGCGTGGATGGAGGGCTGGGGCAATCCGCGCGCGGACGTAATTCACTGGAACACCGGCATCTGGGATCTGCATCACGCGACCGCGGACGGGCAGGTCTTCACGCCGCTGGACGAATACCTCGAAGCCAATCGCCGCCTCGCCTACCAGATGGAAAGCTATTCCAAAAATCTGATCTGGGCGACCACGATTCCCGGCGGGCCAGCATTGAACGACCGCGTAAAGCAGAACGCGCTGATCAACACGGATGCGTCCGCGCCAAAGGTGTTCCTGACCGACGGCGAAAAGCGCTGGAACGACGCCGTGCGCCGCTACAATCGCGAAAACGTGCTCCAGCTCGCCGCGCGTGGCGTCGCGATCGACGATCACCATTCCGCAATCGCCCAGGATACCGCCCGCTACATCAGCGCCGACGGCATTCATCCCTCGGAAGAGGGCTATGAACTGCTGGCAAGGTTGACCGCCGAATCCATTCTGAGCCGATTATAAATAGAAGCTGCGATTGCGGGCAGTTTTGCAATCGCGGCTTTTTTATTCAGCTCACCACGCCGAAAACCGCCACGCCGAACCCGATATTGAGTATAATCAGCACGGCGATTGCGCCCAGAATCCACGCGACGATCTTCCACAGTCTTTTCGCGCGCCGGTTTTTGATCGCAAGCTGCTCGTTGATGCGCGAAAGCTGTTCGATCATCGCATCCGGCTTTTCCTCCGTCGCTGTCTCTGCTTCACCGCCGAGAAGCTGCGCGACCGATACCTCCAGCACCTCCGCAAGCCTGATCAGCAGCTCCGCGTCCGGAACGGACAGGCCCTTTTCCCATTTGGAAACCGTTTGCCGAACGACGTGAAGCCTCAAAGCGAGTTCCTCCTGCGTCATGCCCTTTTTCTGGCGAAACGCCCTGATATTCTCCTGAAGCATTCTCAATTCCCCCTTTTTTTCACCGGTATTATAGCGCAAAAGACGCCGTTGCTGCAAGCAACGCGGAATAACATCGCCTATTTTGTGGCGTTTTCCGTAATGCTCAGGGCTTTCACGTCCAAATCGAACAAATCCGAAAATTTCAGGTATTCCTCCAGCGGCAGATCGTCCAGCGCAGCGCCCAATTCAATGCAGCGATTCACCAGCTGACCAGTAATCGAATATGCATCTCTGAACGGCAATTCCTTCGAAACCAGATCATCCGCGCAGCGCGTCGCATTGATATAGCCGCCCCTCGCCGCGGAAAGCATATTCGCGGGATAGAATTCGGCGGTTTCGACCATCGGCGCAAGCACCTTCAGGCAGGCGTTCGCCTTGTCCGCCTGATCGGGCGCTTCCTCGGGGCAAACGCCCATTTCCATTGAGCTGCTTCATTTCAAATGCTCCATTTAGCATATTCATGCGTTAATTTGCCGTTATAGTACATTCAATTCTCAAAAAGCCAACTCTGAAACGGATAAATAGGTTAAAAGATACGCGTGGACCGAATCCAGTCCATGCGTCATTTTCTTTTGGATTCAAAAAAGCAATTCAACATTTCGCGGCATTCAGATTCGAGCGCTCCGCCGTCCGACGGGCAGAAATGCGAAAATGCCGGATCTTCCGGAATTCGATAAACGCTGCCCGCGCAGCCCTGATTCGGGTCGGGCGCGCCGTAAACGAGCCTTGAAACACGCGCCTGCGAAATCGCGCCCGCGCACATCGGACACGGTTCGAGCGTAACGTACAGCGTACAGCCGTTGAGCCGCCACGTATTCAGCGCCTTCGCGGCGCGCCGCAAAGCCACAATTTCGGCGTGCGCCGTCGGATCGAGCGTCGTCTCGCGCTCATTGTGCCCGCGCGCAACAATCGCTCCGTCCTTCGCGATCACGCACCCGACCGGCAACTCCCCCGCCGAAAGCGCACTCTCCGCCTCGCGCAGCGCTTCGCGCATCATACTTTCATCGAACGCATTCATACTAAAACGCTCCCTCACCCATGCGAATGCAGCTTCATAGTTTTCGCAACGCGCGCTTACACAATTCACGCGCAGCGCTTCGCGATAGCCGTTCCGAACTGCGCAACGCGCACGCTATCCTCTGTAGCAGCCCTTCAACCGCACGCGATAATCTTCCCGTTCCGCGCAATCTCGCGTCCGACGGGCAAATCCCCCACTGCGAGCGCAATCTCCGCCTCGTGTCTCATACTTTTGTCAAACGTATTCACGCCTACGGGGTCTTTTCCCGTGCGAATGCAGCTGGCAGAAGGAGTACCCAGTCCCTCATTCAGCCCCACAGTTCCTTCGCCTTGGCAAACGCGGCTTCATAACTTTCGCGAACGGCGGATTCGGGCACGAATTCAATATCCTCCGCCGCATAGCAGAACTGCACGAGCGGCTCGGTCATGCGCATATCAAACGGCGTCAGGCGCTGAAGCTCGTTCGAATAATGAACGATTTGCTCAAGCGGCGCGGTTCGATATGCCTTCTCCAGCCGCGGAAACAGCATTTGCGCAACCGTCCGCGCGTCGGCTTCCTCGCTAAAGCGAAAGCATCTGCAAAATCGCGTCCTTCTCGCCTTGCGCGCTCTCCAGCGCGTTCAAGCGCGCGTCCTCGGGGTTCTGCAAATACATTTCATCGAGCGCGCGCGAAAATTCGCCGTAATCCGCAAGCCCCAGCGCGAGCAGCAAGCCTCATCCGTACAGCGTTCCTTTCATATTCTCCTCCCGATATGCGCAGAGCCGAACGCGTTTTGCAGTTCGGCTCGGGCATTTATTTCTTTGCGTATTTATAAATCTGTTCGATCACGCGCTCCACGCCGTCCGTCCCCTGCGCGTCGGCAACCATCGCGTCGAACAGCGCGCCGCGATCGTGGTACAGGCTGATAACCTCCTTGACCAGTCGCTCGGGCGTAAGCTCCGCCTGATCCAGCACATGGCTGAATCCGCGCTTTTTGAAGGATTCGGCGTTC
>ERZ824978.2480-NODE-2480-length-16142-cov-4.320134_pt1 | contig 16142 bp, 13 predicted proteins | sample MGYA00519860_ERZ824978 | MGnify/ENA primary metagenome ERZ824978 (study PRJEB31778, sample SAMEA3449184) | human gut metagenome | biome: human gut; feature: human-associated habitat; material: faeces | place: United Kingdom | collected 2010/2012 ... | reverse complement strand
CAGCAGGCCGCCGCCGTTTCGGCCATCCGCAGAAAGCGAAGCCGCAGGAACCGGCAGGGAAGCATCTCGGTCCCGTGGTCGTAATAGTCGCCGTCGAGGCAGGCGAGCGCCGCGTCCCGGTAAGCCCGCACGGCCGACGGGCGCGACCCGACGCGGAGAAAGAAATCGCCGAGCCGCTCCCACTCCACGCTTTCGGCAAAGGCGCGCCGGTCGGCGCAGCATTTCAGCCCCTCCGCCCTGCGGACGGCCCGGAGGTGTTCCTCCTCCACGGCTTTGCGAAGATCCGCATCCAACAACAGTTCGTTTCCGCGCAGGCGGGCTGCAAGGCGGTAATTCGCCTTGCCGGTTTGCATTGTTTTCATAAAAGCACATTTTGAAATTAGACAAACGCCGGAGCCTGCCGAAGCGAATCAAAGAACGCAACAGGGCGTAATATCCCCGTCGATGCGGTCTTCGACAGACTGCCGATTTTCAAATGTGCGAATGATATGCAGGTAAAAGAATCACATAATTTCCGGACAAACGGCCCGGGTCATGCCGGAGATAACCGTTGCGGGGACAAATATAAGGCAAATTTCGGCTTCCTCCAAAAAAATCCGCATCCCCTCCGGCGCACCCAGACCCCGCATCGGAACAATAATTGGCTTTTTCACGGGGTTTTTCAATTATTTTTTCTTATTTTTGCATCAATTGGAAAATAATGAACTTAAATGCCGAAGTTTTATGACAAGGTAGATGTACTGAAAAAACCCGGATGGCTGAAAATCCGACTCCACCGCACTCCCGAATGGGGCGAAGTGCGGCAGATCGTCGAAAAGCACAATCTGCACACGATTTGCAGCAGCGGCAGGTGTCCCAACCAGGCCGAATGCTGGAGCCGGAGGACAGCGACATTTATGATTCTGGGAGACATCTGCACTCGGGGCTGCCGTTTCTGCGCAACCAAAACGGGCCGTCCCCTTGCTCCCGACGCCGAGGAGCCACGACAGGTGGCCGAAAGCGTCGCACTGATGAAACTGCGGTATGTCGTCGTAACTTCCGTGACGCGCGACGACCTCCCCGACGGCGGAGCAGCCCATTGGGCCGCAACCGTGGAGGCCATCCGCACACAGAACCCCGACGCCGTAATTGAGCTTCTTATTCCCGATTTGGACGCACGGCCCGACCTGCTGGAGGTGATCGTCGCGTCGAAGCCCGACATCATCGGGCACAACATCGAAACCGTCGAGCGACTGACCCCCGTGGTGCGCTCCAGAGCCAAGTACCGTACGAGCCTGGAGACCCTGCGCTGTCTGAACAGGCAGGGCGTCGTAACGAAAAGCGGACTGATGGTCGGACTTGGCGAGAGCGATGATGAAGTTTTGCAAACCTTGCACGACCTGCGCGACGCAGGCGTGCGGATTGTGACACTCGGTCAGTACCTTCGGCCCACTCTGGAGCACTACCCCGTTGCGGCGTACATCACTCCCGAAAAATTCGAATGGTACAGACTCCGGGCGCTGGAAATGGGTTTCAGCTACTGCGCGAGCGCACCTCTGGTCCGCTCGTCGTACATGGCCGAAGAAGCCCTGCGAAGCGTAAAAAGTTTGTAGCGATGAAAGCCTACTGCCGGGACCTCGGACGCATGGACTACAAAACCTGCTGGGATTTGCAGCAGGAGCTGTTCGACGCCGGGGTAGCCCGAAAGCGCACCGGTCCCATTCCGGTCCCGGGCGCAGACGGCGCGGACGATGCGGGCACGGTCCTGCTGGTGGAGCATCCGCCGGTTTACACGCTGGGCAAGAGCGGGCATGCCGAAAACCTGCTCGTCAATCAGGAAGCGCTCGAAGCGATGGGCGCACAGTTCTTTCACATCGACCGCGGCGGCGACATCACCTTCCACGGCCCCGGGCAGCTGGTATGCTATCCGATCCTCGACCTGGAGCGTATCGGCATCGGCCTGCGGGAGTATATCGAAGCGCTGGAGGAGGCCGTGATCCGCACGGTCGCGGAATACGGCATCGCGGCGGGACGCATCGCCGGAGCCTCGGGGGTCTGGATCGACCCCGGAAAGGCACGGCCGCGCAAGATCTGCGCAATAGGAGTCCGTTCGTCGCGTTATGTCACCATGCACGGGTTCGCACTGAACGTGACGACCGACCTTGAGTGGTTCTCGCGCATCAACCCCTGCGGATTCACCGACCGGGGCGTCACGTCGATCGCCGCCGAAACGGGGTCGCAGCCGTCGATGCAGGAGGTAAAACAGCTGGTCATCAGGGAATTGGCCACAGCCTTGCAGTGTGAAATAACGAGCGGTTCGTGAAAGAGGGCCGGCAAAAGGGTCTGGCATCTCACACATCTCCCACCCTGAAGGAGGGCCGGAGCGGAGATTTTTAAACGACGCCACAGGCGGCGGCGACAGCGGCGGACAGCGCCGAAACGATATAAAGACGCAATAACGATAATTGGAAATTAAATGTTAAAATATATAAATAACAATTCGTATGCCTATAGAAAAACGCTGGGTAGTGAAGCCACAGGGCGACCCCGCGACGGCAGCCATGCTGGCTGCCGCTCTGCGGATCTCGCCAGTACTGGCCAATCTGCTCGTACAGAGAGGCATAGACACCGTAGAAAAGGCGGAGAAGTTCTTTAAACCGAGCCTCGCCGACCTGCACGATCCGTTCCTGATGAAGGACATGGAGAAGGCGGTCGAGCGGGTCGAACGGGCCGTTGCGAACCAGGAGAAGATCATGGTTTACGGCGACTACGACGTGGACGGCTGTACGGCCGTCGCGCTGGTTTACAAGTTCCTGCGCCAGATCGGGCACAAAAACCTGATGTTCTACATCCCCGACCGTTATACCGAAGGATACGGTATTTCGATCAAAGGTATCGACCTCGCCGCCCGCAAGGGCGTGGGGCTTATCATCGCCCTGGACTGCGGCATCAAAGCCACGGAAAAGGTTGTCTATGCGAAGACGAAAGGCGTGGATTTCATCATCTGCGACCACCACCTCCCGGCCGAGGAGATTCCCAAGGCCGTAGCCGTTCTGGACCCCAAGCGGGTCGACTGCTCCTACCCGTTCGACGAACTGTCGGGCTGCGGCGTGGGATTCAAACTCGTGCAGGCCTACGCCCAGAAAAACCGGATTCCCTTCGAGCAGATCAGCCCGCTGCTGGACCTGCTGGTGGTGAGCATCGCCTCGGACATCGTGCCGCTGGTGGGCGAAAACCGCATCCTGGCCCATTACGGGCTCGAACTGCTCAACCGCGCGCCGTCGAAGGGTCTGCTGTCGATCATCAAGATCTGCGGACTGAACAAGCACTCGATCACCATCGACGACATCGTCTTCAAGATCGGGCCGCGCATCAACGCCGCCGGCCGTATGCGGATGGACGAAAACGACGAAAACGCCGCGCCGTCGGGCGGATACGCCGCCGTGAACCTGCTCGTCGAGAACAACGAGAGCGACGCCGAAGACTACGGGTCGATCATCGACGCCTTCAACCAGGACCGCAAGTCGATCGACCGCCACGTGACGCAGGAGGCGCACGAGATCATCGAGAGCGACCCCGAACTGAAAAACCGCAAGAGCACGGTCATCTACAATCCCAGGTGGATGAAAGGCATCGTCGGCATCGTCGCGTCGCGCCTGATCGAGACCTACTTCCGGCCGACGGTCGTCCTGACTCAGAGCAACGGCTTTGCGACGGGTTCGGCCCGTTCGGTGCCGGGCTTCGACCTCTATCAGGCCGTGGAGTCGTGCGCCGACCTGCTGGAAAACTTCGGCGGGCACATGTACGCCGCAGGGCTCACGATGCGGCCGGAGAACGTCGGGGAGTTCACGCGGAGGTTCAACGCCTACGTCGAAGAGAACATCGATCCGCAGATGCTCGTTCCGCAGGTGGACGTCGACGCCGAACTGCTCTTCTCGGAGATCACGCCCGCATTCCGCCGCGAGCTGAAACGGTTCGAACCTTTCGGGCCGGGCAATGCGGCGCCGATCTTCGCCACGCGCAGCGTCAGCAACCGCGGCGACGCCAAACTGGTGGGAGCCGAGTGCGAACACCTGCGCATGGACCTCACGCAGCGGCAGAAACCCAACACGACGTTGCAGTGCATCGCCTTCCAGCAGCCGGAGCATTTCGAATGGATCCGTTCGGGGCGGCCGGTGGACGTATGCTATCAGATCGTGGAGAACCACTACCGCGGCACGGTCTCGACGCAGCTGCGCATCAAGGACATCAAGCGGGTGGAGAAATAGCGCGAAAGCGCATCGCTGCGAATCGGGGTGCGGATTTGAAATCCGCACCCCGATCGTTTAACAGGAAATCATGCCTCGCGGCCTCTGCTCCGGCGGCAAAGCAGACGCTTCATGCCGTAGAAGATCGCCGTCAGCAGAACGGCCGCCACGAGAGCCGCCACACTCATCCGTCCCGCCGCGAAAGGCTCGTCCGCCGCCCCGCGGCTCAGAAAAGCGAGGGCCGAGAAGAAGTAGAGGCCGACGAAAACATACAGGAACAGCGCCAGCGGCCTGCGCACCGATTCGCGCGGACGCGACACCTGCGCACCCTCGTTCAGTTCGGGATACCACCGCCCCACGACGACATCGTTGAAGAAGCCGAAGGCGAAAGCGGCCGCCAGCGCATAGACCATCGTCCACACGAGCGACAGCCGTTCGTCGGGCTGCTGAGATTCCGACGGCAGAAGAGTCATCAGCCAGAAAAAAAGCAACGCATTGAACGCAAATTCGTAGACTTTGTACGGTCTCTCCATAGCAGAATTATATTTAATTCGGTTCGATCTCCAAAACGAAAGGCTTCGACACAACTAAACTATTTCCAAGGAACTCACTAAAAGCTATGTCATAAGTATCTTTATAAGTATAATTTACAAATTCGTTAATAAGAGATACAGAATAACCTGAACCAAGTGCTAATTGAGTTATTAAATCTGAAACGGATGCAACCGCAGCTGTACCTGCCACAATAGCTGCTCCTGCTTTCCATGCCAAAGGTCCTCCACACCAAAAGCCACGCCCAAAATAACCGATAGCAGCCCCTATTCCTGCTTTGAAATCTTCTGTACCGGCCTGTTTCCAATTAAGGCCCAACCAACCTCTTGTCATAGAACAATTTAATGACACTGAAGAGTTCGAAAAAGGTTTGGTTACAAGAGGAGGTATTACTACTCCTAAAGAGTCGCAAATTCGATCGAAGTTCGCATGCCAATATTGAAATGTATTCTCTGCGATAGATAAACCCATTAACAATATTTGGCGCTCTGTTTTATTTTGCATTTTCTCTACTGAGACCCTTATATCGTTAAGTCGATGATTCAAAGAAACTAAATCAAAGTCATCATCATTAAACATCTGACAAATCTCAGCTTCTCTTAAACGATAAGTAAGTGATGGCGAGAAAGTATTAGTAGTATCAATTAATCCCATACGAACTGAATCACATGATTTAATCAAATAGTTTCTAATTTCAACTTTTTCTTTTGCCGGAATTGCCAAACAATTTATTGCTTCTAATGCCTCAAGTTCAAAACGAATTGGCTTAATTGGTTTGATAGGGCCAATAGGATCGTTTGGATCTGGTTCCGGTATAACAATGCTTCTACTGTCACTCGTTTGTGTCAAAATCCGGTCAAATATATATTCAACCATTTGATTATGATCCACGCCAACCTGTTCGCATATTGCATCTTGAGAATCGATACGATCTACATTTACACCACCTTCATTAGAAGAACATGAAACAATAAAGAAAACAGTCAATATAAATACGACTGATCCGAGAGAGAGAATTTTTTTCATAATTTTTCTGTGTTTAAAATTACTTCGATGTAAGAGAGGCGCCATAAACATCGTTTCGCAAATATAGGAAATCTGTTACATAATTCAAAAATATTTTTAATAATATTTTAAATATTTTATCATTTGCTTTTAATTTAGAATTATTCAACAATAAACACAAACACATACATAAAAAAACGAGAGTTTATACTTTCATATTATAACACTACTCTCCTGTTAAACTAACTTTATCAAATAATACATGCCTTTAATAGCATCTAACCCTTGTAACAAACACAACAAATATACTGTATACCAAGACTTTGCAAAAAAATAAAAAACATCTCGACCTACAAAAATTGTAGATCGAGATGCAATAAATACACTTGTTCTCGAAGAGAACCGACTCCGTAATGCCTTACGGATAAATCCGTCCGCTCCTCCGATCAGAGATTGGGATTGATCTTCGACCACTCCGATACGGGCGGCACGATATTGAGCGTGACGAGCTCGTCGCGCATCTTGCAGAGGTGCTCGTAGCTGGCGTCGAGGCTGGCGACCTCGTCGGCCGTACCCGTCGGAACCTCGAAGTGGCAACCCGTAGCGTCGAGCGTGGTCTTCATGGCCATCATGATGCACTTGTACTTCTCGTTGTTGACGAACGTGCCGGCCGGCCAGCGGAACGCCTCGCCGCCCATGGCCGAACGGATCATCTCGACCGAGAGGTAGGACGGGCTCTGGAACGACGAACGGCCGCGCAGCTCGATGATCTTGGCACCGCCCTTCGTCACGTCCTGCTGCATCTGCTTCCACTCCTCGACGGGGAACTCCGCCGTACCGATAATCTCGCTCAGCGGCTTGCCGGCAACCTTCACGGCGCTGCCGAACACGGCCATCTGCTCGCCGTGGCCGCCATAGGTGGCGCAACCCGTGATCTGGTTCTGCATCACGCCGAACTTCTTGGCCAGCGCACTCTGCAAACGCGTCGAGTCGAGCGCCGCGAGCGTCGTCACCTGCGAAGGTTTCAGACCGGAGTAGAGCAGCGTCACCAGACCCGTCAGGTCGGCCGGGTTGAAGATAATCACCACGTGCTTCACATCGGGGCAATAGGTCTTGATGTCCTTACCCAGCTGCTCTGCGATCTCGCAGTTGCCTTTGAGCAGATCCTCGCGCGTCATGCCGGCCTTGCGCGGTGCGCCGCCCGAAGAGATGATATACTTCGCGTCGGTGAAAGCCTCCTTCACGTCGGTCGTCGCCGTGATGTTCACGCCGTCGAAACCGCACTGGCGCATCTCCTCGGCCACACCCTCCGGAGAAAAGACATCGTACAGGCAGAGATTGGAGGTCAGACCCATCATCAGGGCGGTCTGCGCCATGTTCGAGCCGATCATGCCGGCAGCGCCGACGATCGTCAATTTTTCGTTTGTCAGAAAAGCCATAGCTACAATATTATTGTTAGTGAATTAACAGTGATCGCACCACAAAAGTAATACTTTTTTTCAATTAATGTACACTTTCTTTACAATTTGTTCGAAAAATCGCCCCGTTTCTGCGACGGATGTCGTATCTTTGGGCCGCTTTTCCGCAAAAGAGAGCGGCGAAGAGATCCTCTCCGGACGGAACCCGCCGCGCCGGAAGACGACTGCGCAGGATCGGCGACTGGAAATCCGACGCAGGCAGAACGCCGGAACAGGAGTCCGCCGCATCTCCTCTTCGACCGATCCCGCAGGCGGACCGAATCGCAACGTCGAACTCATACACGAAAGACTATGTTCTCTGAAAAACACGGAAACATCCTCCACGGCATCCTGCTCATCGCACTCTTCTCGTGCGCAGCGTTCTACCTGGCCGACACGCAGCCGGCACGCAGTCTCTCGTTCAGCCCGCTCATTCTGGGCATCCTGCTCGGAATGCTCTATGCCAACAGCCTGCGCAACCATCTGCCCGAAACGTGGGTGCCGGGCATCCTGTTCTGTTCGAAACAACTGCTGCGCGCGGGCATCGTGCTCTACGGATTCCGCCTGACCTTCCAGAGCGTGGCGGCCATCGGCGCGCCGGCCATCGGCATCGACGCAGCGGTGGTCGCGGGGACGCTCCTGCTGGGCGTATTGCTGGGCCGTGCGCTGAAAATGGACCGCGACCTGGCGCTGCTGACCTCGACGGGCAGCGCCATTTGCGGCGCGGCGGCCGTGCTGGGCGCCGAACCCGTCGTGAAGGCCGCGCCGCACAAGACGGCAGTGGCGGTCTCGACCGTAGTGATCTTCGGTACGGTCTCGATGTTCCTCTATCCGGCGCTGTGGCGCGCCGGCATTCTCGGCCTGACGCCCGAACAGATGGGCCTTTACACGGGTGCGACGCTGCACGAGGTGGCCCACGTCGTCGGGGCGGGCAATGCCATGGGCGCCGAAATCGCCGACGGCGCGGTCATCGTCAAGATGATCCGCGTGATGATGCTGGCGCCGGTACTGCTGGTCATGAGCCTGCTGCTCGCCCGCCGCACGAAGGGCGGTGCGGGCCGCGCGAAGGTCACGATCCCGTGGTTCGCGTTCGGATTCCTGGCCGTCATCGGATTCAATTCGCTCGACCTGCTGCCCGAGGCGGCGGTGGCGGGAATCAATTCGTTCGACACCTTCCTGCTGACGATGGCCATGACAGCGCTGGGGGCGGAGACCAGCATCGAAAAGTTCAAACGCGCCGGCGCGAAACCCTTCCTCCTCGCCGGACTGCTCTACCTGTGGCTGCTGGGCGGAGGCTATCTGCTGAGCCGCTGGATCCTATAAACCCAGCAGGCGGAGCGACAGACGGCCTCCCGCCGTGAAGGAGGGTATCCACCGCCGCGCCATGCGTCCCACGGCCCAGGGAATGAGGACGCCCGACAGGAAGAGCAGCGCCGAAAAGAGGGCGGGATCGACCGCCAGACGGGGATAGAGCAGGCCGCGCAGGAGGCCGACAGGCAGCACGTGGAGCAGGTAGACCGTAAAGGTATACCTGCGCAGATCGTCCGCGAGCGGCAGGCGCAGCCTGCGGTCGACAGCCAGCGCCGCACACGAGGCGACGAAAAGGATGCCCGCCGCCGCATAGAACGGTGCGGCGGCGTGCGACGGGAACCGAAGCGTCACGAGCGACGCCGCACCCCAGAAAACGAGCGACGAGGGGCGGGCCAGCCGCGGCCACAGCCACGTGCGGCCGTCGCAGGCGACGGCTCCCAGCAGGAAAAAGCCGGTATACCACAGTACGTCGGGCAGCATCAGCAGCTCGCCGCCCGTCGGGGCGATCAGCCGGTTGGCGGCGATGCACGTCCCCGCAACCGCGGCGAGCGCAGCCGGCCGGCTGCGGACGATCCGGTCGACGGCATATCCCGCAAGACTCACCTCGAACAGCACTTCCAGAAACCAGAAGGGACGGATCGGATTGTCGGCCGGATAGAGAAAGGCGTGCAGATAGGCTGAAAAACTCAACTCCGACGGCCGCATGGCATAGGCGCTCAACAGCCCCTTGGGGATGAATACGAGCGTCGTCCACACGACAAGCGGCAACAGCAGCCGCAGCGCACGGCGGCGTGCGAAAGTCCCCGCACCGACCTGTCCGCTCCCTCCGCCGTAACGGAACAGATAGCCCGAAAGGGCGAAGAAGAGCGGCATGTGGAAGGCGTAGATCCAGCGGAACAGCGCCGTCGAAGCGAAACGGGAATCCACTCCCGAATGGCCCGCTACGACCAGCAGGATCCCGATCACGTAGCAGAGATCGATCCGACGGTCGCGCGGGAGACGATCCGCCGGTCGGGACGTCGGGATCGGACTACTTTTCATAAATCGACTCGGAGCGGGGCGTATCGTGCGAATGTTCGTCGTTCTGGCGGCTGACGCTCAGGATCATCCCCAATGCGATGACCGTGAAGAGCACCGACGAGCCGCCGCGCGAGATGAGCGGCAGCGTCTGTCCCGTCTCGGGCATCAGGTTGACCGTCACCATGACGTGCAGCAGCGCCTGACAGGTAATCATGAGCGCAAGCCCCAAGACCAGCAGTCCCGGAAAGGCGGTGCCGCAGCGCACGAAGATTTCGCGGGCGCGGAAGAAGATCCACAGGTAGAGCATCAGCAGGATACCGGCCAGGATGATCCCGTACTCCTCGACGAAAAAGGCGTAGGCGTAGTCGCTTTCGGGATGGATCATCTCCACGCGCATGGCGCTTTGGCCCGCCCCCTCGCCCAGCAGTCCGCCGTTGTGGATGGCGATCATCGAACGTTCGGTGTCGGTGAGCCGGTCGATCGGTTTCTCGGTCTGCGACGACGTCCACAAGTCGATCCACGTACTCACGCGCCCGCCCGCCGTCTCGCTGCGGCCCAGATTGAGCAACCCCGCCAGCAGCAGGGCAGCGCAGGCCAGCCCCACGAGCCGCACCAGCTCGCTCACCCGCACGCGCCCGATGAGCATCATCACCAGCGAGGTCAGAAAGACCAGCATCGCCGACGACGTATGCGCCGGAAAGATCACCGCACACGACAGCACGACGGGCAGCAGGATGGGCCTCGTCCCCTCGCGCCAGATCTTGCGCTGCGCGGGCCGCCCCCACCGGAAGGGGTTGAGCGACGGGACGATCCGGATGCGGTCGATCTTGCTCTGGCACGACGAAAGGCGGCGTGCCAGCAGCAGGATCGTGGCGACCTTCAATGCCTCGGAGGGCTGGAACTGGAATCCCGCGACGGGAATCCACCGCGCGGCGCCGTTGGTCGTGGCGCCGATGAAGTAGACGGCCAGCGTAAGCAGCAGACTCAGCACATAGACCGGCTGCGCCAGCCGGTTGTAGACGCGGCAGTTGATCTTGTGGACGATGACGATGATCGGGACGCAGAGGATCAGAATCCCCACCTGCTGACGCAGGAAATGCGCCGTCGAACGCGCCGTATGGGCGTCGTAGGCCATTTTGGCCGTCGACGAGTAGACCACCAGCACCGAAATGACGGCCAGCGCCGCAATGATGATCCACAGGACGCGGTCGCCGGTAAACACCGAGCCGACCAGCGCCCGCAGGCCGCTCTGCGGCGCGGAGGATGCAGTTTCGGAAGATCGGGTCTCTTTCATTGTTCAGTCGTCGTTAGCGCCGTGCGACGGGTCTTCCCGCACCGCACGGACTCGTCATCGGAAGGGTCAGCAGTGTTCGCCGACCCATTTTTTGAACAGCTCGCCGCGCTGTTCGTAGTTGCGGAACAGATCGAACGAGGCGCAGGCGGGCGACAGCAGCACGGCGTCGCCCGGACGCGCCGCACGGCGGGCAGCCTCCATCGCCTCGTCCAGCGACGCCGTGGAGATCACCTCCGGCACGACGCCCGTGAAGGACTCGACGAGCTTGCGGTTGTCGACACCCATGCAGACGAGCGTATGCACCTTCTCGCGGGCGAAGGCTTTGAGCGGTTCGTAGTCGTTGCCCTTGTCGGTGCCGCCGGCGATCCACACCACGGGACGTTTCATGCTTTCGAGCGCATACCACACCGAATCGACGTTGGTCGCCTTCGAATCGTTGATCCACAACACGCCGTCCGTTTCGCGCACGGGTTCGAGACGGTGCTCGACCGGCGCGAAAGCGTAAATCGAACGGCGGATACGGTCGGGCGCGACGCCGGCCGCGAGCGCGGCCAGTGCGGCAGCCATGGCGTTGTAGGCGTTGTGCAGCCCGCCGATACGCATCCGGCGCGTGTCGATCTCGACCGAACGATCGCCCACGGCGGCCGTGAAGCGGCCGTCGCGGCTCAGGAAGGCGTCGCCGTCGCTGCCGGCGACGGCAGCCCGTGCGGCGAAGGGCAGCTGCCGCTGCGGCAGCCGATACGACGGCAGCAGCGACCAGATCGTTTCGTCGTCGGCCGAATAGATGAAGTAGTCGCCTGCACGCTGGTTCTGCGCAATGCGCATCTTCGCCGCGGCATACTTCGCGAACGAGTGGTCGTAGCGGTCGAGGTGGTCGGGCGTGATGTTGGTCAGCACACCGATGTCGGCCCGGAACCGGAACATGCCGTCCAGTTGGAACGAGCTGAGTTCCAAAACATACCAATCGTGCCGGCCGGTTGCGACCGAATAGGCGAAGCTCTCGCCGATGTTGCCGCCCAGGGCGACGTTGCAGCCCGCGTCGCGCAGAATCCGGTAGACGAGCGACGTGGTGGTCGTCTTGCCGTTCGAACCGGTGATGCAGATCGTGCGCGCACCGTCGAGATAACGCCCCGCGAATTCGATCTCGGAGATCACGGGAACGCCCCGTTCGCGCAGTTTGCGCACGATGGGCGCCGAGTCGGGGATGCCGGGCGACTTGACGCATTCCGAAGCGGCGAGGATGCGCTCCTCGCTGTGGCCGCCCTCCTCGTAGGGCACGCCCCATGCTTCGAGTTTCATCCGGTAGCGGTCGGCGATGCGGCCGCTGTCGGACAGAAAGACGTCGAACCCTTTCCTGCGGGCGAGGATCGCCGAACCGTAGCCGCTGATACCTCCGCCCAATACAACGAGTTTCTTCATTTCAAAATGGCGTCAGGCGTTGAGAATCCGCTGGTACATCTCGCAGACGAAGTTGAGAATCGGCGCATAGCGCCCTTCGCGCAACGACTCGGAGAGCATCGAATAGTACTCCACCACCTCTTCGATCGGGAAGGGCTGGCAGGTGAAGTAGTAGGCCGACAGCGGCGACGAGGGGTTCTCGCGGATGTAGGCGCAACGGCGCTCCTTGATGCCGCGGTCGAGCAGACGCAGCTCGGCGTTGAGCTGCCGCTGCCGCTCCGGCGACAGGTCGTCCCACTCGCCCGCGAGGTTCTGGCGGCGCAGCGTCGCGGCGCGAAGCTCCTCGCGGCGATACTTCCTGCCGTATTCGTAGTCGGCTTCGAAGACGGGCGAGCCCTTCACGCGCCAGTCGAACGTATCCCCGTCCTGAAACAGGCCGAGGACTTCGAGCTGCTCGCCCGGAAGGATGAAGAAGCTGGCGAGCGCCGGCGCACCGGCCGCATCGTCGCGGCGGTGGAGCGTCACGGCATAGATCTTATCGTCGTCGGGCAGCATGTACCGCCCTTCGAGATCGGTCTGCGCCGTTCGCAGGTCGCCGGAGAAGGCCTTGTCGTACTCCGCATAACTGAGCCGCATGTCGACGCGCGGAACGCTCACGGCGATACGTCCTTTGAGCGGAGCCGGCGCCTGAGCCCGTGCGGCGAAACTGCCGAGCAGCAGCAGGGATACAATCCAGATTTTTTTCATGTCATTCATCGTTTTTTGGTTTGATTATCGGATTTTGAGCGTCGCGAGCGCCGCGAGCGACAGCAGCATGCTCACGATCCAGAAGCGGATGACGATCTTCGTCTCGAAGATTCCCTTCTTCTGATAGTGGTGGTGGATGGGCGACATCAGGAAGATGCGCCGTCCCTCGCCGTAGCGGCGTTTGGTATATTTGAAATAGGAAACCTGCATCATAACCGAAAGACTCTCGACAAAAAACACGCCGCAAAGGATCGGCAGCAACAATTCCTTGCGGATGCAGAGGGCGAAAACGGCGATGATGCCTCCGATGGCCAGCGACCCCGTATCGCCCATGAAGGTCTGGGCCGGGAACGAGTTGTACCACAGGAAACCGATCAGTGCGCCGGCGAAGGCAGCCGCGAAGACCACCAGTTCGCCCGAACCGGGGATATACATGATATTGAGGTAGTCGGCATAGACGATATGGCCCGAAAGGTAGGCCAGGATCGCCAGCACCACCACGATCGGCGCCGAAACGCCCGAAACCAGTCCGTCGAGCCCGTCGGTGAGATTGGCGCCGTTCGATACGGCCGTGACGACGAAGATCGCCACCAGCACGTAGAGAATCCATGTGGCCACGCGGTTGCCGCCCGTGAACCACGCATAGTCGAACTCGTTGTTCTTGACGAAGGGGATCGTCGTCTGCGTGGTCTTGACGCTCTCGGTGCCCATGACCACGCGGTTCGTCGTGACGCTCTCGATCACCTCGCCGTCGTCGTCCACGAAGATCTGCTGGACGGGTTCGACCACCTTGTCGCGCACCACGACTTCGGGCGAAGCGCACATCACCGTGCCGACGATGATGCCGATGCCCACCTGTCCCACGATCTTGAACTTGCCTTTGAGCCCCTCCTTGTTGTGGCGGAAGACCTTGATGTAGTCGTCCAGGAAGCCCAGCAGCCCCAGCCAGACGGTCGAAACGAGCATCAGCTGGATGTAGATGTTGTCCAGCCGGCCGAACAGCAGCACGGGAACCAGCACGGCCAAAAGGATCATCACGCCGCCCATGGTGGGCGTGCCCCGTTTCTGGAGCTGGCCTTCGAGGCCGAGGTTGCGGATCTCCTCGCCGATCTGACGGCGCTGCATGAAGCGGATGATCCCCTGTCCGAAGGTGATCGTAATGAGCAGCGCCAGGATGACGGCCAGCGCCGAGCGGAACGAGATGTACTGGAACATGCCCGCACCGGGCAGGTCGTAAGAACGGTCGAGATATTGGAAAAGATGATACAGCATACGTCGATAAAGTGCCGGTCGGCGCCGGCGGAATAAATGAGGTTAGCGGTGAATGGAAAACTGATGTTCGATCTGTTGACGGTCGTCGAAATGGCGGCGCTCGTCGCCCACGATCTGGTAGGTTTCGTGTCCCTTGCCGGCAAGCAGCACGATGTCGCCCGGACGGGCCAGCATCGCCGCCGCGCGAATCGCTTCGCCGCGGTCGGCGATGCGCAGGTAACGGGCTTCGGGGGGCAGGCCGGCGACCATCTCGTCGAGGATCGACTCGGGGTCTTCGTGCCGCGGATTGTCGGAGGTGAAGATGGCCGTCGCGGCGTACTTCACGGCCATAGCGGCCATTTCGGGACGCTTGGTGCGGTCGCGGTCGCCGCCGCAGCCGCAGACGGCGATGAGCTGTCCGCCGCCGGTGAGCAGTTCGCCGAGCGTCCGCAATACGTTCTCCAACGCATCGGGCGTATGGGCATAGTCGACCACGGCCGTACGGCCGTCGGCCGCACGCACGAATTCGAGCCGCCCGCTCACGGGCCTGAGGCAGCTCATCGCCGTCAGCACCTCGCTGCGGTCGGCGCCCAGCAGCAGTGCGGCGCCGTAGACGGCCAGCAGGTTCGAAGCGTTGAACCGGCCGAGAAATCCGACCCACACCTCGTCGCCGCCCAGACGCAGCAACATGCCGTCGAGGTGCTGTTCCAGTACGCGCCCCGTGAAGTCGGCGGCCGACCGGAGCGAATAGGCTGCCACCCGTGCACGGGTATTCTGCACCATGACGCGGCCGTTGCGGTCGTCGGCGTTCGTCAGGGCGAAAGCCCCGGCGAGCAGACGGTCGAAAAAGAGCTTCTTGGCCTCGATATAGGCGGCGAAGGTCTTGTGGTAGTCGAGATGGTCGTGGGTGATGTTGGTGAAGATGCCCCCTTCGAAATGCAGGCCGCGGATGCGCTCCTGCACGATGGCGTGCGACGACACCTCCATGAAGCAATAGGCGCAGCCCGCGTCGACCATTTCGCGCATCAGCGCGTTGAGCCGGATCACGTCGGGCGTGGTATGCGTCGACGCGATGCGCCGTTCGCCCACGCGATAGACGACCGTCGAAATCAGTCCCGCCTCGTAACCCAGCCGGCGGAAGAGGTCGTAGAGCAGCGTGGCGACGGTGGTCTTGCCGTTGGTGCCGGTGACGCCTACCAGATGCAGTTCGCGGCTGGGATGATCGTAGAAGGCGGCCGCCATGTCGGCCATCGCCGCATGGGTGTCGGCCACCGCGACGTAGCACACCCCTTCGGCCAGCGTTTCGGGCAACTGCTGGCAGACGACCGCAACGGCGCCCGCCGCAACGGCCTGCGGAATAAAACGGTGTCCGTCGGCCGCCGTCCCCGTCACGGCGAAGAAGCAGCTGCCCGCCGCGACCTCGCGCGAATCGCAGGTCAGCGAGCGAACGACCTGTCCCGCCGCATTGCAGACGGCCGCGACCGGCGTCGAACCGATCAGATTGTCGATACGTTTCATATAGTTCATTTATCTCAATTTCAATGTTACGGTTTGCCCCCGCTGTATCTTTGCGCCGGGCGGCAACGTCTGTTCGCGCACGGCCCCCTTGCCGGTGAAAGCGACCCGCAGTCCGCGGCTTTCCAGCAGAAAAACGGCCTCCTTCAATCCCATGCCGCGCACGTCGGGCATCGTATGCGGGTCGTCCGCAAGCGGCGTCACCGTCACCCTGCCGAGCGAATCGACGCGCGTGCGCCCCCAGCCCGAACGGCGCTCGCTCACCACGCGGGGCATCAGTTCGCCCGCCGCCTCGCGGATCTGGGCGATGTCGCCCCCCTTGACCGTGCGGGCGTAATGCGCATCGTCGGTCTCTTCGACGCGGCC
>ERZ824978.2479-NODE-2479-length-16144-cov-3.461060_pt1 | contig 16144 bp, 16 predicted proteins | sample MGYA00519860_ERZ824978 | MGnify/ENA primary metagenome ERZ824978 (study PRJEB31778, sample SAMEA3449184) | human gut metagenome | biome: human gut; feature: human-associated habitat; material: faeces | place: United Kingdom | collected 2010/2012 ... | reverse complement strand
TCATCGGCGGCATGGAGCTCGACACCACCAAGGGCAAGATCGCGGGCTTTGAAGAAGCCGCGAAGTACGTCGCCGAGCAGGAAGGCAAGACCGTCGAGCTGCTCAACGTGCCGTACGCCAACTCCTTCTCCGACGCCCCGAAGGGCAAGGAATTTGCCACCGAGCTGATCTCCCAGGGCGCTGACGTCTTCTTCGGCGACGCTTCCGCCGTTGACTCCGGCGCACGCGAGGCCATCGATGCCGCCAACGCCGCTGCAGGCGAGATCAAGATCTACGACATCGGCCAGCCGGCAGACATCCTCGGCCAGAACGAGTGCATCATCTGCTCGCAGGTGACCGACAACTCTGCCATGGTCGTCGCCTCCATGGAGGCTGTGGAAGCCGGTACCTTCGGCGGCGAGACGCTCTACGGCACGCTGCAGAACGGCACGCTGTCCGCGGGCGCGCTGAGCGATCTGGTCCCGGCCGACGTGCAGGAAAAGTACCTCGGCTACATCGAGCAGATGAAGGCCGACACCTTCATGAAGTAAGCTCCGGAACCAGCATTTTCCCCGGTAAATGACCAGCCCGGCTGGCGCTTGTGCGCCAGCCGGGCTTTTTCTGCTTTTTTGCTCAGTCCGCATGCGCGGACAGTCGGCGCATCCACCTTCTCCTGCGGAAGACGGCCAGAGAGATGCCGAAGCGGAGGCATTCCTCCAGTGACAGCGCAAAGTACACATATGGCACCGGCAGCGCAAACACGAAGGCCGTCAGAAGCCCCGCCGGAACACCGAAGCCCCACGTTCCGACAAGATCGATGGCCATGACGTACGCCGTCCGCCCGCCGCTGCGGAGGATCCCGCCGCCGAGGATCATATTGAGGACCTTGCATGGCGCGACCAGCGCATAGGCCGTGAGGATCTGCCGGGTCAGCTGCTTTACCCCGTCCTCCACCTGATAGATCTCCACATAGACACCGCTGAGCAGCACCACGAGCACGGACAGCAGCGCGGCCCCGGCAGCGCCGTAGACGAGCAGGCGCCTGCCCGCCGCATAGGCGGCGTCTTCGTCCCCGCTGCCAAGCCGCTTGCCGACGATCACGCCCGCCGCCTGCGACAGGCCGCACAGCGCACCGATCACCAGCCCCTGCACGGGCCCGGTCAGGGTCATGGCCGCGCTGGCGTCCGTGCCCATGCGCCCGTAGATCGCGGCGTAGACGTTTTCGCCCAGGCTCCACGTCACCTCGCAGATCAGCAGCGGCAGCAGCATAGCCAGATACTGCCGTCCGCGCCCGCGCACGGGCGGCACGCGCCTGCCGTCCGCCGCGGGAAGCGGCGGCGTCTTCCGGCAAAACAGGAGCATCAGCAGGAAATTGACCCACTGGGAAAGGACCGTCGCGATCCCCGCGCCGGTCGCGCCCATGGCGACAAAGCCACATTTCCCGAAGATCAGGAGGTCGTTCAGGACCGTATTCAAAAGCGCGTACAGCGGCAGCCGCGGCTTTTCCGCGCAGCGGAACGCCGCGGCAAGCATTGTCGCCCCGGCCATGGGCAGATATGTCCCGGCGAGCAGGCGGAGGTAGCCCGCCGCCGTCTGCAGCGTCTGCGCATCCGCCGTATAGGCCCGCATGATTGCCCCGGGGCACGGCAGGCAGAGCGCGGTGAATGCCCCGGCCAGCCCGAACCCCAGCCAGAGATTCGTAAAAAAGCTCCGCCGGACCTCCGCGGGCGCGTCCTGCCCCAGATACTGCGAGATCATGATCCCGGCCACCGCGCCGATGGCGGCGATGACGACCGCGTAGATCGAGGCGAATTTCCCCGCCAGCCCGACGGCCGCCACGCTGACGGCGCCCAGCTGTCCGATCATGATCTGGTCGACCAGGCTGAACGACGACTGCAGCAGCGACTGCAGCGCCGCGGGGATCGCCAGTGTACAGACCGTTCTGAAGAAGCTCTTTTCTCCGCGCATCCCGGTCCCTCCGTTCGTTTTTCTTTCATTGTAACGACCGGATGTGCGGGACGCAAAGGTTAAGCGCGTAACTTTCGACAAAAATAAGATGTTTGATTTGTGCAGAATGCTTATTTCCGTATCCGCGTGCTGCCCCGCACCACAAGCGTGACCGGCAGGATGACCTCCTCCCCAACCGTCCGTCCCTCCCGCAGCGCCTGCAGCTTTTCCATGGCGATCCGCGCCCGGGCTGCGCCGTCCTGCCGGACCGTGGTCAGGGCCGGGCTGACCATTTCGCATACCGGCGTGTCGTCAAATCCCGCGACGGAGATCTCCTCCGGCACCGCGATCCCCTGCCCGCGCAGAAAGCTCATCAGGTCGATGGCATAATGATCCGAGACCGCAAAAGCCGCCGTCACGCCCCGCAGCCGCTCCAGCTGCTGCTCATAGTACGCCCACCGTGCATCTTTTTGCATCGGGATCCGCAGCAGCTCCGCGTGTCCCGGCGCAAAGCCGCGGAAAAAGCCCTCGATCCGGTCGCGGTCGATGCCCGTCTCATTGTCGGACAGGCAAAGCGCGCGCGTATGCCCCAGCGCCCGGAAGTGGCGGCCGACCTGCTCGCCGCCGCCAGAATTGTCGATGCTGAGGTTGACGATCCGCTCCGTCTGCCCGCAGATCCCGTCATACACCACGAACGGGATCCGCATGTGATTGCGGAGCGTCTGGTAGTCCTGCGCGCAGAAGCCGATCACAACGATCCCCTCCATGTTCCACATGGAGGCAAAGCGGAGGATCTGCCCGGCGTCCTTCGCTTTTTTCACCATCATGAACCGGCCGGTCTTTTCGATCTGCGTGGAAAGCTCGTTCAAAGATTCGGCGATAAAAAAATCGCTCAGCGTGCGCCCCTCATGCTTTTCGTGGTCGTTGACAAACACGCCGATGATCCTCGAGTCGTTTTGTGCCAGGAGGATCCCCGCCATGTTGGGGATATACTCCCGCTCCTCCAGCAGCGCCGTCACGCGCTGGACCGTCGCGTCGGAGACCTTCTTCGTCTTCCCGTGGATCACGTTCGATACCGTCGCCGTGCTGAGCCCCAGCTCCTCCGCCAGATCACAGATCCGCACCCGCCGTTCCTCCATTCCCCTCTCCCCTTCCCGCAAAATCCTTCTCCTCCCATTCTATCCCCCCTCCCCCACCAAGTCAAAGGTTATCCGCGGAACTCCATAGAAAACAGCTGCCGTTTTGTCTGTTTTCATCTGAACGTTCTTTGCTGAGTACTTGACAATGGTGTGATGTCGGCGTATAATAACGCAGCGTTATATAACTGAGTGTTATAAATCAAGGAGGATTCTATGCCGGCTGTCAGGAGGATCTCGCGGGATGCGATCGTGGATGCGGCGGTGGAGGTGCTGCGGGAGGGCGGATTTTCGGCTGTCAACGCCCGCAGCGTCGCAAAAAAGCTGGGCTGCTCAACGCAGCCGATCTATTCGTCGTTTCAGAACATGGACGAGCTGAAGGCCGCGCTCCGCGCGCGCGCCATCGCGCTGCACACACAGCGCGTGCAGGACTCCCTGCGCGCCCATGAGGGGAACGACACCCGCTACAGCAGCTACGGGATGGGCTTCGTCAAATTCGCGGCGGAGGAAAAGCAGCTGTTCCGCTGGCTGTATCTGGAGGGCGGGCAGATGGAGCCGTACCAGAACGACATTCTGCTGCCGGAGGTCCTGCGCGCGATGGAGGATGAATTCGGCTACCCGGAAGACGTCGCGCGCCGGTTCCATCAGGACATGATCTACTACTCCTACGGGCTGGCGATCCTCGCGAACACCGACCATCTGCATCTGACCGAGTCCGAGCTCCGCGAGGCCTTCCGCCGGGAGTTCCGCGCGCTGATCGCCATCCACGGCAAGCCCGCAAAGCTGCCGGAATTTGCTGTGAAAGCGGGTGTCGTCCTGTGAATCTGAAGGTATCGTTCTCCTGGGTCGGGCTGGTGGTCTTTGCGCTGCCGATGCTCATCAATCTCGCCTATGCCGCCTTCCCGCCGGCCGGAAAGGCAGAGCCGCCCACACCCGTCACCCGCTGGGTGGAGCTCATAGAGCAGAGCAGCCGCATCGCTTATCTGCTCGCCGTCATGCTGCTTGTCAGCCGCGAGCCGGTCCGCCCGCAGGGCGTCTGGTTCTGCTGGCGGTCTGCTTTCTGGCCTTGTACTACGCCGTATGGATCCGCTATTTCCTCGGCGGACGGGAGATCGCGCTGCTGCAGCGCGCGTTCCTGCTGGTCCCGCTGCCGTTGGTCTTTTTCCCGGTCCTCTATTACCTGTGCGCGGCGCTGTGGCTGCGGAACCTGCCGGCGGTGATCCTGATGCTGATCTTCGGCGCGGCACATCTGACGGTGTCGATCCAGTCGTTTTCTGCGCCGGGCGCGTAAAAAAATTCCTGTTTGCCGCGTCCGCGCTATTGACAAGGCTGCTCCGGCCGCGTATAATGTTTGATATACATCGAATGATGTGCATCGAATGATATATTTTAAAAAGGGGCACGGACCATGGCGCCGAAGAACAAGTTTACAAAAGAAGAAATGGTGGCAGCCGCGCTGCAGGTCGTCCGGACGAAGGGGATCGAGGGGCTGACCGCGAAGACGATGGCGGACGCGCTCGGCACGTCCACGCAGCCGATCTTCACGGCCTTCGGCTCGATGGACACCGTCCGGCAGGAGGTCTGTGCCGCCGCCGTGCGCGTGTACGACCGATATACGAACGCGGGCCTGCAGGAGAAGATCCCCTTCTTCGGCGTCGGGATGCAGTATATCCGCTTCGCGCGGGAGGAGCCGGAGCTCTACCGGCTGCTGTTTCTCACGCGGGTGCAGGGGCAGGGCTGGAGCGCGATGCAGTCGATGAAGCATCTGCAGACGCTCGTCCGGCCGACGCTGATGGAGATCTACCAGATCACAGAGCTGGAAGCGGATCTGTATTTCCGCGATCTGTGGTTCGTGGTGCACAGTCTGTCCACGCTGATCGTGACCGGCGACTGCCCGTATTCCGACCAGGAGATCGGGCAGGTCCTGACGGGGGTCAGCATCAGCATCTGCAAGTCCATCAAGGAGATCACCGGCTTCGCCGCCGGGACGTTTGACCGCGACGCGGCCTTTCGCGCGCTGGTCGGAAAGGGACCCAGGGTACAGGAGGATGATTAACATGACCGAAACGCTTCCGCTCAAATTGAATTGGCTCCGCTGTCCCCGCTGCGGCGGCAAGACGCGGACACAGCTCCGGCCGCACACGGTGCTGGAGGATTTCCCCCTGTTCTGCCCGAAGTGCAGATACACCTGTGTGATCCGGTTTCAGAACGGAAAAACAGAAGAAATTGAAATGCCAGACGCTTAGACGCAGTGCAGACCACAACAGACGTGGAACGCGCTGCGTCTTTTATTTATTGTCAGAAATGAAGGAAATGCCCATGAAAGAATTTATAAAAAAGCACCCCGCACTGGCGGATGTCTGTGATGTGATCTTGTCCCTGCTCTGCGGCAGCTTCGCGCTGCTGGCCTTCGGCATCGTCTGGATCCTGGAAAAGCTCGCAGACGCGCGGCAGGGACAGGAGGGAAGGTGGCGGATATGAAAGAAATCGTTATCTACGTCCACGGAAAGGGCGGCTCGGCGGCGGAAGCCGGGCATTACCGGCCGCTGTTCCCGGACGCGGAAGTCGTCGGCTTCGATTACCGCGCGCAGAGCCCGTGGGAGACCGAAGCCGAATTCCCGCCGTTTTTCGCGGCGCAGCGGAAACGCTGTGACCGCCTCACGCTGATCGCCAACAGCATCGGCGCGTTCTTTTCCATGTCCGCGCTGGATGCAGCGCTGGTCGACCGGGCGTATCTGATCTCGCCTGTAGTCGATATGGAGAAGCTGATCGGCGATATGCTGCAGTGGGCCGGCGTGCGCGAGCAGGAGCTTGCCGAAAAGCAGGAAATTCCCACAGCCTTCGGCGAAACGCTGTCATGGAAGTATCTGACCTACGTGCGGGCGCATCCGATCGCGTGGCATGTGCCCACCCGTATCTTGTACGGCGCGCACGACGATCTGACCTCGCCGGAAACCATCTCGGCCTTCGCCCGGCGCGTCGGCGCGGAGCTGACCGTCATGCCGGACGGCGAGCATTGGTTCCACACGGAAGAACAAATGCGCTTTCTGGACGCCTGGATCACGGAAGGCGCCGGAAGATGAGGAAACATAGATGAAACAGGAAGACATCATGAAACTGGAAGCGGCCATCGCGGCGGACTACGGCAATATCGCCGGGATGGTCGTTCGGAAGGACGGCGAGACCGTCTATGAACGCTATTTTGGCGGCTGCACGGCCGAAAGCCGTCTTAACGTGTTCTCGGTGACCAAGAGCATCGTCTCGATCCTGCTCGGGATCGCGCTGGACCGGGGCTGCCTTGGAAGCATCGACCAGCAGGTCCTGGAATTTTTCCCGGAATACACGCCCAAGCGGGGCGAAAAGACGATCCAGCGCATCACGATCCGGGACATGCTCACCATGACCGCGCCCTACAAATATCGCTCCACGCCCTACACGAAGTATTTTACCAGCCCGGACTGGGTGCGGTTCTCCCTCGATCTGCTGGGCGGGAAGGGGCCAGTCGGCGAATTTCGCTACGCACCGCTCATCGGGCCGGACATCCTGACCGGCATTCTGACGCGGGTGACCGGGCAGTCCGTGCTGGACTTTGCAAAGGAGCGCCTCTTTGCCCCGCTGGGCATCCCCGTGGAGCAGAGCATCACCTTCCGCAGCAGGGAAGAACTGATGGCCTTTTACAAGTCGACCGATCTGCGCGTCTGGGCCGCGGACCCGGCGGGTGTGAACGCAGGCGGCTGGGGGCTGACGCTCTCGCCGATGGATCTGGCAAAGCTCGGGCAGCTATATCTGGACGGCGGCATCTGGAACGGGCAGCGGCTCGCATCGGAACGCTGCCCGGTCCGTCAACAGCTACCCGTTGGACGGCGAGACGAAATATGTCTATCTGAACGCCCAGCACTCCTACGACATGCTGCCTTCGACGGAGCATCTCTCGGTCGGAAAGCTGACGCTCTGCAACAACGGAACGCAAACCCTGCTTGGCAGAGGCGGCAACCACATCGGGGATTATTTTCTCTACGAGATCGACCTGACCGGCTCGCTGCTGGAGCCGGAGGTCAAGACATATGAGGATCTTCGGATCGTGGACCTGCTGCCGGACGGCATCCGCTACGACCTCAACAACAACGGCGAGACCGACGACAAGATCGCCTATGCGTTCTCCGACGCCACGATCATCGCCGCCCAGTCGATGTACGCGGAGAAATTCATCGCCCCGGCCGGGTCGGGCAGCTGGAGCAAGCAGGGACTGCTGGTCAAGGCCGGATCCGACTTCGACTACTTGCTGGAGATCGTCAACGAGACTGCCGCTGTGCATACCGGCCTGACGGTCTACGATACCCTGCCCCGCATCGGCGACCCGAATCTCTTCGGCGCATCCGGCCGCGGCTCGGAATTCCCGGTCCGCCTGCGCGGCGCCATCACGCCGCCGGAGGGCTATACGGTCTATTACACCACCAGCCCGGAGGTCTACACCCACTCCATGGAGGAGATGGTAGACTCCGATATCTGGACGACCTCGGTCACCGACTACGCGTCCGTCACCGCCTTCAAGCTCGTCGCCGGGGAAGGGACCAAGCTGGCCGGGAACTCAAGATTCCAGGTCCGGATCCCGGTATGCGCGCCGAAGACCTTTGACGAAGACTCCATGGCTCTCCTGCGCGCGAAGGTCGATCAGGATCAGGCCAGCGGCACGGTCTCGTGGCTGCAGGCCGTCAATGCCTTCGGCTTCCGGACCGTGCAGACCCCCACGGTCAAGGAATCCAACACGGTCTGGGCCCGGGTGTGCTTCGCGGGCTTCTGCGTGAAAAAGGTGAACGGCGCGACCCAGGCGGCGCTGCCCGGCGCGGAATTTACGCTGACGGATGCCGCGGGGACCATCGTCGGTACGGCCGTCAGTGATGCGGACGGCCGCCTGCAGTTCCGCGAGCTGACCGAGGGTGCCTACGTCCTGCCCAAGACCGGCGGCCGCGGGACCGCTGCCTTCTACGTCCCCGGCGCGTTCCTGCTCCTCTCCGCCGCCCTCCCCGACCTCCGCAAACGCCGCAGCCGGAAGCGCTGAGGCAGCATCCCCACCCAATCCACAACGCCGCCGGCGCTTTTGCGCCGGCGGCGTTTTTCGGCAAAATGCCGGGTTTGTCTGCATCTTCTTGCAAAGTTCTCCTGCATATGTTACACTTTTTACTGAAAAAACGTACAGGAGGCACGGCATGGATCGGTATCGTATCATTGAGGTCAAGCAGAGCGTCTTTGCGGACAACGACGCTGCGGCGGAGCGGCTGCGCAGCGAGCTGGACGCGCAGGGCACATATCTCATCAACCTGATGTCCTCGCCCGGCTCCGGCAAGACGACGACGCTTCTGCGTCTGCTGCCGCTGCTGCAGCGGCAGCTGCGCGTGGGCGTGATGGAGGCGGATATCGACTCCGACGTCGACGCGGACACCGTCTCGCGCACCGGCGCGAAGGTCATCCAGCTGCACACGGGCGGCATGTGCCACCTTGACGCCGGGATGACCCGCGAGGGGCTGCAGCAGCTGGAGGCGGCGGGGCTTGACCTGGTCATTCTGGAAAACGTCGGGAATCTCGTCTGCCCGGCGGAATTCGATACCGGCGCGCATCTGAACCTGATGATCCTCTCCGTCCCGGAGGGGCATGACAAGCCGCTCAAATACCCGCTCATCTTCCAGACCTGCGGCGCGATGATCGTCAACAAGATCGACGTCCTGCCGTATTTTGATTTTGATCTGGACAAGGTCACCGAGTTTGCGCGGCGGCGCAACCCCGATCTTGAGATCTTCCCCATTTCCGCAAAAACCGGCGAGGGCGTCGAGGCGCTCGCCGACTGGCTCTGCACCCGGATCCGCACACACAAAGAAAAGAAGAAGGAGACAAACGCATGATCGATCAGGAACTGAAGCAGCGCGCGCTGACTCCCGCCGCCAAAGGCGAGGCTGCGCCGCGGGAGAAAATTCTGAAGCTTGGCAAAAAGATCACGGACGTCGTCGACCACAAGCTCGGCAAGGTGCGCGCGGAAGACGCGGAATACTGGGGGCTGGCCGGCGTCGTGACCGACGAGATGGCCGACATCGCCCTGACCATGAAGCTCCGCACGCCCTACACCGTCGAGGAGCTCTGGAAGATGAACAAGGTCACGGAGGAGCAGAAGCCGCATTTCCAGGAGCTGCTCGACCAGATGAGCTACATCGGCCTTCTGGAATACGACTACGGCTACCACTATGACCACAACGGGCGCACTGCGCCGCCCTCGGAGCGGCGGTATATCCTGCCGATGTTCGTACCGGGCAGCGCGGAGCTGTTCAACATGGAGGAGGATGCGGAGCTTTCGGGCCGGAACCCCCGGCTGGAGCAGCATCCGGAGCTCGCCAAGTTCTTTGAGCGCATGACCTACGTGCCGCTGGCGGGCAAGACGCATCTGCTGCCGCCGGGCGGCGGCGGCGTGGGCATGCACGTCATCCCGGTGGAAAAGGCCATCTCGATGGAGAACCAGACGCTCGACATCGAGCATCTTTCCTACTGGCTGAAAAAATATGAGGGGCACATCGGCGTCGGCCAGTGCTCCTGCCGCACGAGCCGCGCCGTGCTCGGCGAGGGCTGCGCGGACGACAACATGTGCTGGTGCATCGGCGTGGGCGACTTTGCCGACTACTGCCGCGAGACCGGCAAGGGCCACGACATCACCTACGAAGAAGCCATGCACATTTTGCAGGCGGCCGAGGATAACGGCTTCGTCCACCAGATCACAAACATCGACGGCGAGAACAAGATCTTCGGCATCTGCAACTGCAACGTCAACATCTGCAACGCGCTGCGCACCTCGCAGCTGTTCAACACGCCGAACCTCTCCCGCAGCGCCTACACGGCGGAGGTCGACCGGGCCAAATGCGTGGCCTGCGGCAAGTGCGTGGAATACTGTCCCGCGGGCGCGGTAAAGCTCGGCCAGAAGCTCTGCGACAAGCACGGCAACACCGTGGAATACCCGAAGCATGAGCTCCCCCACGGCCTCAAGTGGGGCGAGGAGCACTGGGATCCCGACTACCGCGACAACAACCGCAAAAACTGCTATGACAAGGGTACGGCCCCCTGCAAGACCGCCTGTCCGGCGCACGTCGCCGTGCAGGGCTATCTGAAGCTCGCCGCGCAGGGCAAGTATCAGGAGGCACTGGCCCTCATCAAGAAGGACAACCCCTTCCCCGCCGTCTGCGGCCGGGTCTGCAACAAGCGCTGCGAGGAAGCATGCACCCGCGGCACGATCGATCAGGCCGTCGCCATCGACGCAGTCAAGAAATTCCTCGCCGAGCAGGATCTGCACGCCGGGACGCGCTATATCCCGCCCGTCGTCGTCGCCTCCAGCCGACTGACCGGCTGGGACCAGAAGATCGCCATCATCGGCGCAGGCCCCGCGGGCCTGTCCGCCGCGTACTATCTGGCCACCCGCGGCTACAAGCCCACGGTCTTTGAAAAGTCCGCCCGTCCCGGCGGCATGATGACCTACGGCATCCCGTCGTTCAAGCTGGAAAAGACCGTCATCGACGCCGAGATCCAGGTCCTGCGCGAGCTGGGCGTGGAGATCCGCTGCGGCGTCGAGGTCGGTAAGGACGTGACCATTCCGCAGCTGCGCGAGCAGGGGTATCTGGCGTTCTACGTCGCCATCGGCTGCCAGGGCGGCCGTCTGCCCGGCGTGCCGGGCGAAACGGCCAAGGGCACCGACATCGCCGTGCACTTCCTGCACGAGGCGCTGGCCGACGAGACGCAGCGGATGGAAGGCAGCGTCGTCGTGGTCGGCGGCGGCAATGTCGCCATCGACTGCGCCCGCACCGCGGTGCGCTTCGGCGCGGAAAAGGTCTCGATGGTCTGTCTGGAATCGCGCGAGACCATGCCTGCCGCGAAGGACGAGATCGCCGAGGCGGAAGAAGATCACGTCGAGATCTGCGCCGGCTGGGGTCCGCAGGAGCTGCTGCAGGACGAAAGCGGCCATGTGACCGCCGTCGTGTTCAAAAAGTGCCTGCGCACCATCGACCCCGAAACGGGCCGCTTCTCCCCCGCCTACGACGAGAGCGAGACGATCACCATCCCGGCCGACCATGTCGTCTTCGCCATCGGTCAGGCGATCGAATGGGGCTCGCTGCTCCAGGATACGAAGGTCGAGTTCCACCGCGGCAACTACCCCGTCGCCGATCCCCTGACCTATCAGACGGCGGAGGAGGATATCTTCGTCGGCGGTGACGTGTATCACGGGCCGAAGTTCGTCATCGACGCCATCGAGGAGGGCAAGTGCGCCGCCGAATCGCTGCACCGCTACGTCCACAAGGGCGCAGATCTGAAGATCGGCCGCAACCGCCGCGATTTCATCATGCTCGACAAGGAGAATTTCTCCGTCAACTGCTACGATCACGCCGCCCGGCAGACCGAGGCCGTCGACCCCGCGGTCGACCCGCATTCGTTCCGCGACGCGCGCCGGACGCTCACGCCCGAGCAGGTCCAGACCGAGACGGCCCGCTGCCTCGGCTGCGGTGCGAGCTGGGTCGACCCGAACAAGTGCATCGGCTGCGGCGTTTGCACGACGAAGTGCGTCTTCGACGCCATCCATCTCAAGCGCGACCACCCCGAATGCTCCACGATGATGAAGGCCGAGGACAAGCTCAAGGGCATCGCCTCGATGGCCGGCAAGCGCCTCGGCGAGACGCTGCGCGGCCGGAAGGACTGAGCCATGCACGAGCTTGGCGTGGTCTTCCACATCGCTGACACGCTGGCGAAGATCGCGGAGGAAAACCAGGTGACGCGCATCCGCCGCGTCACGCTGGAGCTCGGCGAGGTCTCTACCGTCGTGCCGGAGTATCTGATCGACGTGTGGAACTGGAACTGCAAACGCACGCCGCTTCTGACCGGCTGCGAGCTGGTCATCGAGCGCATCCCCGCCGTGACACACTGCAGCGCCTGCGGCCGGGACTACCCCACCGTACCGCAGGGCAAGATCTGCCCCCACTGCGGCAGCCCCCAGACCTGGCTCCTCCAGGGCAACGAATTCACCATCAAAGAGATCGCGGTTCCGGATACATAAACACACCCCCGCCGGTTTTGGCGGGGGTTCATTTACAGGATCTGCAGGATATCGCCCTTGAGGTAGAGAGACTGCTCGGAGGACAGACTGGCGGTGTGATCGCGGGACTGCATCAGCGGCTCGAGCAGGCGCGCGTCGCGGCCGGCATCCTGCGCGGCCTCGCGCAGCATCCGGAGAAACAGCTCCGGCGTCATGAACTGGCTGCACGAGCAGGAGACGAGGAAGCCGCCCGGGCGTACGAGCTTCATGCACTGCAGATTGAGCTCCTTATACCCGCGGTAGGCGCTTTCGAGCACCTTGCGGCTCTTGGCGAAGGCGGGCGGGTCGCAGACGACGAGCCCGTACTGCCGTCCTTCGGCGGCATACTGCCGGGCGAGGTCAAAGACGTTCGCGCAGGTCGTCGTGACGCGGTCGGCCACGCCGTTAAGTTCTGCATTTCGCCGCACGAGGGCCAGCGCCTCCTCCGACACATCCACTGCCTCGACCGACGCCGCACCGTAGAGCGCGGCATGGATGGAAAAGCCGCCGGTGCAGCAGCACAGGTCGAGCACATCCTGCCCGGGCGCGTAGGGCTTCAGCCGCCCGCGGTTTTCCTGCTGGTCGAGGAAATGGCCGGTCTTCTGCCCGTTTTCGATGCAGACGAGCATCCGCGCGTCGTGCTCCCGGATGATGAGCTCCTCCGGGACCGTGCCGTAGACGCAGGCCTTGATCTGCGGCAGCCCCTCTTTTTCGCGCACGGGCAGATCGTCCCGCTCATAGATCCCGCGCGGGGCAAAGATCTCCGCGAGGATCTCCACCAGCGTTTCTTTCCACTGCTCGAGACCGAGGCAGGCGATCTGGAACGACAGGCAGTCGGCAAATTTGTCGACGGTCAGCCCCGGCAGCCCGTCCGACTCGCCGAAGACCACCCGGCACGAGTCGGAAAAGCCCAGCGTCTGCCGCGTCTGCCACGCCGCGCGGATGCGGCGGGCGAAAAAGTCACGGTCGATCGTCTCCTCCGCCCGGCGCGTGAGCACGCGGACGGTCAGCTTCGACCGGGCGTTAAAGAACCCGCGGGCCACGAAGCGCTGGCGGCTGTCCAGCACGTCGACGACGCAGCCGTCGGTGCAGATATCGTCCGCCCAGTCCAGCTCGTTGTCATAGATCAGCTTCTGCCCCTTCAGCACACCGGCTTCCTCCCCCCGGCGCAGGCAGACCTTCGGATAGTCCATAGCTCCTCCTATAGCTCGAGCGTATAGCGCTCGCAGGCATTGATGATGGTGGTGCCGCCGCGCTGCAGCACGCGGGGGATCGCATGGCCGTACTCCGTATGCACGTGGCCGTGGATCAGATAGCGCGGCTGATAGCGGTCGAGCAGCGGCAGGAAGGCCTCAAAGCCGCAGTGGGCAAAGTCCTCCGCGTCGCCGAAGCCGCGGGCCGGGGCGTGCGTAAGCACGATATCGACGCCGCCCGCGCGGCGGATCTTCCAGCCGAGCTTCCGGATGCGGGCTTCCATCTGCCGCTCGGTGTACTGGTTCCGCCCCCCGGAATACAGGGGGCTGCCGCCAAGACCCACGATCCGCAGGCCGCCCACCGTCACGAGCTTGTCTTCGATGCACTCACAGCCCTCCGGCGGGCGCGATTCGTAGTTGTCGTCATGGTTCCCCCGGACATAGAGCAGGGGCGAGCGGCCGAGCGTGGCGAGAAACGTCAGATATTCGGCCTTCAGATCCCCGCACGAGAGCATCAGGTCATACTCCCGCAGACAGCCGGGCTTGTAAAAATCCCAGAGATAGCGGCTCTCCTTGTCCGCAAGCAGAAGCAGCTTCACAGCAGCGGCCCCCTTTTCTTCGGCTGGAGCGCATCACGGTAGACGCCGAGCAGGCGCACCATCGGCTGCGCCATCGGCAGCAGCTCCTCATAATCCGGGATCTTGCCGGTGACATTGCTGCACAGCCAGTCCATACGCAGGATCTTTTCCGGCGAGAACCACTGCTCGCCGTCATTGCGCAGCGTGCCCTCCTGGTCGGTGATGCGGCGGTGGAAGGGGGTCAGCTCGCCGTGCACCAGCGCCTCGCGCAGCACCCGCAGCAGCTCCCGCGGGCCGTCCGGCACGCTGGGGGCCAGCTGCACGTCGACCGCGCCGCTGGCAAAGCCCCACCAGTAATTGACCGCCCCGGCGGCACTCAGCTCGTCCCAGCCGCCGCGCAGGATGCTGCGCGCGAGGCGGATGTAGATCTCGCCCCAGTTGCGGATCGGCAGCGCCTCGCGCCGCGGCTTTCCGTCCTCTACGCGGCACAGGCCGCGCCAGCCGTTCTCCTGCCCCGGCCGCTTGAGGTCGTGGGCGCAGATCATGCCGAGCCCCTCCGCCGCCAGCGCGGCGGCAGGCTCCTGCTCGCAGCACGACCAGCGCAGCAGGATCTGCGCGTCCGGCCGCGTCAGCTGCGCGCCGAGCGCGAACGCGTTGATGGCCGCGGGCGTACCGAAGACCGGCGCGTCGGCGACGTAGCCGATGCGCGCGTCCTCTGCCAGCGTCCCGGCCAGCGCGCCGAGCAGGAACTTGGCCTCATAGATCCGGCTGTAGTACGTCCGGACGCCGGGATACGGCATATCGACCGAGCAGTTGAGAAAGCGCACGCCCGGATACTTGGGCGCGAGCTTGCGGCAGGCGAAGATCAGCGGCACCGTCGTGGTGAAGACGACCTGCGCGCCGTCGGCCGCGGCCTGTTCAAGCGCGTCCTCGGGACTCGGATAGTCCGTCACGAGATAGACCCGCGCGTCGACGGCCTCGCCGAGCGCCTGCACCAGCTGGCGCCGCCCGGCCTCATGCGCGGCGATCCATGGGCTGGCCTCCGGCGCGCATTCGTAGACGAATGCCGCGCGCAGGCACCCGCGGAAGCCGGTCAGACGGCCAAGCAGGCTCTGCGGCTCCGGCGCAGCCTCGGTCTGCACGGCGATCTTGCCGCCCTGGGCGACAGCCTCCAGCTCCGGCCAGATGGCGCGGATGGACCGCTCCAGCTCCGCCTGCGTCAGCACGCGCAGATCGCCCAGCGTGTACGCGTGCAGCCAGGTCAGCAGCGCCTCCGCTGTCGTGACGGGCGGCGCGGACTGCGTCAGCTTGTCATAGGCGGTCTTGAAGGTATAAAAGGCCGTGAGGAACGCGCGGCGCTCGAGCTGCGACCAGACGTGCTCGGCGTCGAAGCCGAGCGCGGCCTGCAGCTTGGGATAGTCGCCCAGACGGTTGAAATGCACCTGATACAGGCCGCAGCGCTCATAAAAATGCAGGAATTCATAGTAGACCCGCACAGCCGGGTCGTCGGAGTACAGCGGCAGCACGCGCGTGACGTACGCGCGGATGGTCGGCGCGCCGAAGCTCCGCAGGACGCTCACGCGCTTGTTGCCCTCCTGCACGTAAAACTGCCCCATATACTCAAAGCAGCGGATGGGGTCGACGATGCCGGTGTCGCCCAGATGCGCCTCGCAGAGTGAGATCCACTTGCTCGCAAACTCCGTCCCCAGGTCCAGCAGCGGCATGAAATTCGCCGCGAAGGCCGTCTGCCGCCCGGCGGTATTCATCCCGACGATCTGGGCGATCGGGATCTCCAGCTCGCCCAGATCCACGCGCCCGGCCACCACGCCGCCCTGCAGCAGCTCCTCGAGGACCTGCGGATAGGGGTCGCGCCCGCGGTGGACGCAGTCGCGGTAGCATTTCTGCCCGGCTTTGAGCGCCAGCTTGAACTGATGCAGCGCTTCTTGTCTGTTGATGCTCGCGGTCATGATCCGGTGTCTCCCTTCTCATTTTTATGTGCAAGAGCCGCCCGCGGTTCGGACGGACGGCTCAGATATGATACTTATATTTCTTGTCTGCCCTCCAGGGCGCGCAGCAGCGTCACCTCGTCGGCATATTCCAGCTGGCTGCCCACGGGGATGCCATAGGCCAGCCGCGTCACCTTCACGTCCATCGGGCGCAGCAGACGCGACAGATACATAGCCGTGGCCTCGCCCTCGGTGTCCGGGTTCGTGGCCA
>ERZ824978.2474-NODE-2474-length-16182-cov-4.050784_pt1 | contig 16182 bp, 16 predicted proteins | sample MGYA00519860_ERZ824978 | MGnify/ENA primary metagenome ERZ824978 (study PRJEB31778, sample SAMEA3449184) | human gut metagenome | biome: human gut; feature: human-associated habitat; material: faeces | place: United Kingdom | collected 2010/2012 ... | reverse complement strand
GGGTATGAGTAGTGCCAAATTCGGGACACAACTGTGCCAATACGGCTTCTATAAAATTTTTTGAAAAAAGTGAGTTTTAGTGTCCCTTTAGGGTAGCAGTTATGCGTATATAAATATTATGCGCATTAATGCGCTCTGTTTACGGAGGAAAGTATTATGAAGAAAATTGTGTCCCTTATGCTTATCATGTGTATTCTATCAATGTCGGCACTTCCGGTGTTGGCGCAACCCGTAGACGATATGGTTCAGCCATATGCGGCACTGTCGCTTAGCGGCGGCATGGCTTATGTTACATCAGTCGGGGCGCATTACATACAAGGGAGAGCATTCGGGGCCAGCGAAAGCAAAACCGTTACCGTAACATTGTATAGGCAGAGCGGTAGCAGCTGGATATATATAGATTCTGTTAGCAAAACCGGAACGACAACATCCGTTACTGCCGGAAAATATGTAACCCTTACACAAAGCGGCACTTACAAATTGGAAGTGAGGGGAACAACAAAAACTTCAGATGGAACCGTACCTTACTATTATGATATAACGATATAACTAAAAGAAGGGAGACCACTTGTGTCTCCCTTTTAGTTAGTTCATAGTCAAATCATTTAAAAGTTCCTGTATAGTATCTGTTTCATGAATGCTTTCAACACAGATCCTGATTACTGTGTATGGAGCAACTGCTACACCTACAAATACCGAGTCGCTGCTTGAATATACTCCATCTATAGCAATACCATTATCAAGTAATACGCTAATAGTTTCCTGCATCGGATTTGCGACAACGTTTTCTTCATGTTTGCCTCCCCAGCTTTGCTCTATTGCAACCTTTATGCCATCGTGCAGCAAATATCTACTTTCTAAATACGTTCCGTCTATCGGGTTGGAAACCATGCATATTCCGTCCAACTCTGCCGCATCATTTTGAAAGCAGAGTATTGGTTCGTCTATCTGTTCCGCCGCGTCACTAACCGAATCAAAGTATGTAATAGCATCTTCAATCGATTCTATTGTCGGTTCGTCTCGGGAAATATCTGCCTCCTCATCCGTTCGAATATACAGTATTCCATCGACCACTTCGACTATGGCGTTATATGCCGCAACTGCCAACGCACGACCAATAGGAGTGCAGGCCATGAATAATGTAAGCACGACAACGATTATAAGCGCAACCGCCGTACGGCGCGACAATGAGAATACTTTCCCGATGCGAATTGGCGTTAACCGCTCGATTTTACGCCGCATCTCCTCGGACGATATTCCGGTATATGCTTCCCACTCAGCTTCGCTCATTCCGGCCCGCACCCGCGCTGCGGATAAAAGCGCATCCGGCGATAATATGCCTTCTTCGTCAAGTATTTTCTGTGCCTCTTCCGCACTTCTACATCGGTACGGGTCGAGTAAATAAGGCTTCCTTCGAATTAACCTTTTTGCCTTTAACCAATTCATAACAATGCCCCCTCTTTATGTTCATTATGATATCAGCATAAGCATAAACAAAAATGTTTTCATATCTTTTTCCGGTATAGCCTGGGCAATTCTGGTTTTCATTCGGCCTATTTGTTTGCGCAAAGTGTCGTTCTTTATGCCATAATACGCCGCGAGCGAGGGTATGGTTTCATCGTCAAGTATATGCGCAATAAAGGCCTCGCGTATTTCTTTCGGATACTCCGCAAGTATTTCATGAAGCAAAACCTGAACTTCTATGTCGTTATACGATTTATCGGAGCTACTTAGTTCGATAATCCGCTTTTCTATGTCATTAGCATCATCAAGTAAATCGATTTGATATTTCCTACGCAGCAAGCTTATTGATTTGTTACGAACAGTTCGGCGCATATAGCATGCGCAGGAAGCCTCGTTTTCAAATTCAAGCGGCCTTTCGAGAACGGCTATAATCGTATCACCAACGATATCCTCTGCCAAATAACTTCTGTCAACATACGTCATTGCCAGCCGCAATAAAGACTTTTGATATTTAAGGTATATGTCAACTATTTCGTCCTTATCTGAAATTTTAGCCATAAATCCTCGATTATTTACGTTCGGCAGGCCACTCGTCAAGAACGTCCTGTGCAAGTCTGAGTATCAGTTTAAGTTGATCCTTGTTGCATTTGTTCAGCAGCCGGTTGATACGGTCTCTTGTTGTATCATCCTCATCACAAATACTGCGCTCAAAAAGCTCACGAGGGTCAGCCGGAAGGTTACGGATAATATGGCTCAGTATGCTGTAAGTTGGTTGCGATTTACCATATTCATAATTCTGGTAATTGCGCAAACTGCACTCAGCAGCGTTTGCCATATCTGACTGCGTAAGATTATGGCTTTCGCGGAGTTTTCTGAGTTGTTCGCTCGATTCTACACATTCATCACGCATTATCGTTCACCTCCTGCGCTAATAGTTTGGCAGAAGCAAGCAAATAATTAAACGATGTATAATTCGTATTTCGTACGCAAAATTTCCAATATTAGTGTTTAAGTCCGATTTAGCTATACATTTCTTGCTTTCTTGGCTTAATAACAATGGCATAAGAATGTCCCTGAACTGGCACTACTCATACCCCTATCGGGTAAATTAGACTAAATATATCAGATATCCCCAAAACTCGGAAGTTAAACAGAAAGCCGGCAGGCTGTGTTTTCTGCTTCCGAAGAACTGCATTCCATTAACCACCATTTCAAAAAAACGTGAAAGGAGAAGGGCTGCATCGCCCTGAAAAGCAAATGAAACGTGCGGTAAAATGTGTTGTAAGCTTTATGTTGGCTATTGTGTGCCTGTTCAGCTACTCTTTGGCTGACACGGCTACGCCTTGTCCAACGAAGTCGGCTACAGAGGATATATAAACTCAGTAGCGGATGAGCTGACGGCTGCCCCGTCAGAGACATTGCCTGATAGTCCGCTTATGTATGAAGATGAGAGCGGCAGGGAAGAAAATATCAAGCGTTTTGTAAGGGAAGACAGAGCCGTAGAGGCTGTAATCTATCCTTACCCCGTCCACTACGACAAAGAAGGGGAATGGGCTGATATAGATAACAGGCTTGTTGCTGAGCAAAGGGCGGACGGAACAAGCGTATATACTAATCAGGCTGCTCACTTCAACGTATACTTCGCGGACAATATCTCAAGCGATGAGCTTGTGCGCGTAGAAAAAGACGGCTATGTTATCTCATGGCGCATGGCTGACAGAAGCGCGAATGCAGTCGCTACAATAGGTTCCCAAGCAAGCAGCCAAATGGCAATAAGCGAAGCATCTGCAAACGACATGCGGATATTGCCCAATCTGTCATCTGTAATTACGTATCCCGGAGCGCTGAACGGAGCTGATATATCATACGTTGTAGGGCCAACCGGCATAAGGGAGCTCATAACGGTGGACAATGCCGCTCAGCTTTCAGCAAACTATACAATGGAAGTTACATGTTCCGGATTAGCACCCATGGCAGAGGGCGGCGAAATAAAGTTCTTTGATGCCGACAGCGACGAGGTGTTCAAAATAACGGCTCCCATAATAATGGACGCTGCCGGAGAAGAAACTTCCGACATAACATTGCAGCTTGTTCTCATGGCGGAGCTGCAAATGATAGATGAGCTTAAGAACTTCTCTGTTGAGGTACAGCCTTCGGAAACGAACGACAATAACCTGTCCGAAACAGAGGATGATATAGCCGGAGACGATATTGCGGAGGAGACTCCTGCTCCGACAGAAGAGACCGGTGAATCGGTTAATGGGGATGACACCTAAAAAGCGGAAGAGACTATTGAAGAAACCAACGAACCGGGAGTAGCCGAGCAGCTTGAGCCGGGTACTGCATTGCCCGTAGATGAAGGCGTGTCTGAACCGGAACCGACGCCATCAGGCAATGAAGATGCTCCTGAAGCCGAGCCTGTATTGCCGACCGAAGAAATCACCGAAGGCGATGAAGCAGAGCCGGTACAGAATACCGATGAGGCCGATTTGCCTGAAACAGGTTTATCGGATGAGCTGATATATGAGCTTGAGGAGCTGCAGGAACGCATAAATGCAGGCGAAGCTATAGATCGCATAAGCGGACTTGTCAGCGACAACGGCATAATAAGCTTTGCATACACCATGATACCCTCTCGGGAGTGGTTGTTGTCCGCAGAGCGAGTATTCCCCATAACTATAGACCCGGACGTTCAAACATCCATGGATTCGTCCCAGGTTCATGATACGTTCGTAAGTTCTCTTGACCCCAAGCAAAACAGCTATACATCGTCAAAGCTGAAGATAGGCAACGGATCGTCAAGCGGTATAAACAGGGTATATATAAAGTTCCCTAATCTGCCCCAGCTTGGAGCAGGCGATATGGTAGTTAAAGCACTGCTGAACATATCGCGTAAAAACTCAAATTCATCGAACGATTTGCGGCTTGATGTACATAGAGTTACCGAGGACTGGACAAGTTCAACAATAACATGGAATAATCGGGCCGCTTACGACACAAGCAAGGTCGAAAGCATATCGTATTCTGTACTTCCCGGCTCGTATAATACTTGGGATGTTACAGGACTTGTGAAGCAATGGTATTCAGGCACGCCCAATTACGGCCTCTTAATCAAAGCATATGACGAATCCTGGGGATATATGGAGTATCACTCCGTAGATGCACAGTACTATTACAGTTCGCACCCGTTCGCATCTATCATATATGTAAACTCCACGGGTATTGAAGGCACCTGGACATATCATAGCCAAAGCGTAGGCCGTGCCGGAACTGCTTCGGTAAACGACTACAACGGCAACCTCGTGTTCACTCATGACGATGTGAGCATTGCAAGCGGTATAATGCCGATATCCATCCAGCATGTATTTAATACGCACGATAAGAGCAGCGATATCGGTTACGGATATGGTTGGCGGCTCAACTACGCTCAAACTGTAGAGAACGTCACAATAGGCGGCACTAACTATTACAAATACATAGATGCCGACGGAACCGCGCATTACTACAGGCGTTCAACTTCAAATAGCTCTCTCTACGAAAATGAGCTGGATAAAGATTCAACCTTAACCGTAAGCGGTTCCGTAAAGACGATAAAGGATAAAATCGGCAATCAGCTTGTATTTGATGCATCCGGTCGTTTATATCAGATTATTGATAACAACGGCAATTCGATGAGCATTGCATATAACTCTGCCGGAAGGATAACAAGCATAGTTGACGGCGCTAACCGTACCACATCATTGAGCTATTCTAACGGCAGGCTCTCGTTTATAGACTCTCCGGATGGGCTTGACGCAAGCTATTCATATGATACTTCGGGGCGTCTTACTGCCATAACATATGCCGACAACAAGATTAGCCAATATGCATATGATTCAACAGGTAATCTTCTTTCCGCGCTGAACCATGATGGCTATTACGTTTGCTACACATATACAGAAGCTGCTCCACATCGAGTAGTCAGTATACAGGAATATGCTAACTCTGTTGCCGGAGGAAACCTGAGCATAGCCTATGGCTGGAACAGCACAACATTTACCGACAACCAGGGCAGAAAGAGCATATACCAGTTCAACAACGCCGGTCAGACCGTTGCAATACGCGATGTTGACGGCAGCGCGCAATACTGCTCTTTCAATAGTCAGGACAGAACTGTTACCCAGCTTAAAACCGTATCCAAGCTGCAAAAGACAAGCATAAACCTGCTTCCGAATCACAACATGGAGAATACCGGTGCGTGGTCGCTTGGATCGGGCGCATCCTACAGCACGGCGGATAAGTTCATGGGCAGCAGGAGCATAAAGCTGAGCGGCGCCGGAGCATATGCAGCGCAGCAGCTTACGCTTCTGGCGGGCAAAACATATACGCTATCCGCATACTTTAAGGGAAGCGACGGCGCTCGCCTTGCCGTATCATACGGCACGACAACCATAGAGAGCTTAGGCGTAATGGGCGCATCTTCTGCATGGCAGCGCGAAAGCCTTACTTTCACCGTTCCAACAAATGCCGGCTCTTCGGTAAATGTACAGCTCAAGCTTCCCGGCGACGTTTCCGGCAGCGTATATGCCGATTGCGTAATGCTTGAACAGGCAGACGCAATGAATAGGTATAACCTGCTTGAAAATTCGGACTTTAACTCTAACACAATATGGAGCCGCGGGAGCGGACTTGATTCAAATGACGCGATAGTAAGCGTATCCGGTTCACTTCATCCGGATTCTCTGAGCAGCGCGGTATACAAAATAACCGGAAGTACCACCGCAGACAAGGTGGTATCCCAAACGCTGCCCATATCAGGTTCAACGGGCGACTGTTATACCTTCGGCGGATGGGCGCAGATGAACACCGTACCCGCATTCACGAAGAATGCAGGCACAAGCAGCGAAGTCAACTACGGCCAACGCAAACTGAGGCTGGGCTTTGTAGGGGCAAGCGAAACAAAGTATTACGAGGTAAGCTTTAACCCGGACAACAGCGAATGGCAGTATATCTGCGGTGCGGCAGTAGCGCCGTTTAACTACACAGCCATAGTGTTCAGCTTTGAATATAACTACAACTGCAACGACGCTTACTTTGACGGCATGCAGGTATTTAAGGAAGAGTTCTGCCAAAGCTACACATATGATGACGACGGCAATGTTGTAAGCGTAAAGGGACTTGCCGAAAAGAACAGCTCTTTCGAATACAACGGTTCCAATGACCTGATAAAGGCTACCGACGCCAAGGGCAACAAGTTTAATTATACCTACGATTCCAAGCACAACCTTCTGTCCGCCGTAAGCGAATCCGGCATGAAGTACACCTTCACTTACGACAGCAAGGGTAATGCCCTCACCTCGCGTACGGGCAGTGATTCGGAATACATACAAACATCCGCAACCTACACAAGCGTAGGCAGCTTTGTATCCTCTGTGACCGACGCACGAGGCAAATCGGTAAGCTACGGCTACAATACCGATAAGGGTCTGCGCACAAGCGTGACCGACGCCAACGGCAACGTGGCTGCATACAGCTACGACTCCATGAACAGGCTTTCCGGCCTTACGCAGGGTAACGCGCAGGTCGGCTACACATATGATGACGATGAACTGATAGGCATATCCCACAACGGCTTCAGCTACGGCATGACATATGACCTGTTTGGGCACACGCTGGCGACCAAGGTGAACTCCGATGTGCTTTCGCAGAACACATACGACAACAGCCGCGGCCTGCTGACGAGCGCGCAATACGGAAACGGGCTGAACATACACTACGAATATGATGTACTTGACAGAATAACCGAAGTGCGCTTTGGTTCCACCAAGATGTACAGCTACTCATATGACGGCGACGGCAACCTGCAGCGGATGGTAGACAACCTCAGGGACATAACGACATCGTACTACTACGACCTGAGCGGCAGGCTGATACGTTCCGCATCAAGCGACGGCAGCGAGTATCTGTATGAATACGACCTGAACGACAACCTGACCAAGCTGCACCAGTCTGCGGGCGGCAGCAGCTGGGTAACGGAATACACTTACGACAAGGACAATCGTCCCGTTACCGTAAAGGTCAACGGCAAGACCATAACCGACAGCTACAATACTGCCGGCACGCGGTCATCGCGCGTATATGGCTTCGCAACGCCTTACACGGTATCCTTCGGCTATCTTGCCGGGGCTAACGGGTCAAAGACCACCATGCTGCAAAGCTACAAGAACGGCAGCGACGCGGCCTATACCTATACCTACGACAACAACGGCAACGTGACCGCCATATCCCAGGGCACTAAGAGCGCAGCCTACACATATGATGCGCTTAATCAGCTCACACGGGTAAACGACGGCTTCACGAACAAGACCACGACCTACACCTACGACAATGCAGGCAACATTCTTGAGCGCAAAGAATACGCCTACACCACGGGTACTCTCGGCACACCCACAGCCACATTCGCCTATGAATACGACAGCGAGTGGAAGGACAAGCTGGTAAGCTACAACGGGGAAACCATATCCTACGACGAGATAGGCAACCCCTTAAGCTACCGCGGCTACACCATGGCATGGCAGGGCAAACGGTTGGAGAGCTTATCCGGCGACGGCTTGACCGCAAGCTACACCTATGACGAGCAGGGCATACGCTCGGGCAAGACAATAAACGGAGTAACCACATCGTTCAGCTACAACGGCAGTCTGCTCATGGCGCAGGTAGCGCCTGAAAAATCGCTGTTGTTCAGCTACGATGCCAACGGCCAGGCGGTATCCGTGAACTACAACGGCACGGAGTACTATTATCTGAGAAACGGCCAAAATGATATAGTGGGCCTTATGGACGAAAGCGGCGTGCGTGTGGTAGAATATATCTACGATGCGTGGGGCAAGCTGATATCCACCACCGGCACCTTGGCAACTACACTTGGCGCGGACAACCCGTTCCGTTATCGCGGCTACTACTACGATACCGAAACCGGCCTCTACTATCTCACCACCCGCTACTACGACCCCGAAGTCTGCCGCTTCATCTCCGCCGACGTATATATGTCCACCGGTCAGGGCGTCCTCGGCGGCAATATGTGGGCGTATTGCGGAAATAATCCGGTGAATCGCTATGAAGTTGATGGCAAGTTTTGGAACATCGTTGTTGGTGCAGTTCTTGGCACTGTCGTGGGCGCTGTTACCGCTGCTATAAACGGGCAAAATGTATTGGTTGGCGCCGCAGCGGGACTTGTTTCCGGAACAATAGCCGGTGCGACACTTGGAGTTGGGTTAGCTGTAGCTGCTGGCGCTTCAGCGGCGATAGGAACAGGCGCCACGGCAGTTATTGCCGGACTTGGTTTTTCGGCTGCAGGTGGAGCATTTGGTAGTGTAGTAGGTGAGATTATCAATGAAGTAGGTAATGGTCAAGAGCTTAATGGAGAAGCAATCGCTCGTGAGGCAGCGTTAGGAGCTATATTTAATACTGTTGGCTTTGGACTTGGAAGTTTAAGCAGTATGGCATTTAAGGGCCCGAACATTGTTGGGAAGGGCATTATACAAGGTATGAAAACATCAACCCAAGCGATGTCTGGATGCGAGAAGGCAGTAGCTATGTATACCTCGGCTATGTTTGTTAATACGCCACAAGCAGTTACCAGTTTTGCTTTATCATATACGAAACCACAAACAAACAAAGGCAAAAAAAGCGGAGGCGGCAAAATGGGTATTAGAGGATCCTTTAGACGTACTGGAACGTGCGCCATGCTTTACTGAAAAAGGAGAGGCATAAATGAATTTTATCTCGAATCTTTACTTTTTCTGGGTAGGCGGTGTGGTAATGCCATTATGTTGCTTAGTTACCATGGGAATTGGTTTAGATGGCATTTTTAATGACAAGGCAGTTGGTTCATCAATTGTACTTATAGGGCTAAGTGTATTGTGGATTCTGCTTATGATTCTGTTATGGCGTTCGATTTACACATACCTGCATGTGGATAAAAGCGGCGTAACAGAAAAGTGTCCATTCCGCAAGAGCGTGGAATATCCGTTTTCTGAATTTGTTGACTGTGGGGTTGTGGTCTACTATGACATTCCGCTGATATATCTTTCGAAGCATGTGCTGACATATGGCCAGAAAGGCGGCAATAGGCAGCAGCATGACCTGATAAAATGGGGAGAGGATGCATTACAGCTTTCGTATACGAAGAAGGCCGTGCGTGCGATTCGGACATATGCGCCGCCTGAACTTTATGAAATGCTGTGCCACGATATAGAAAGAAATCCCTATATACGGAAAAAGTACAAATAAGCGCATAATGCGCACCAAAGCTGGGGCAGTTAAGCAACTGCCTCGGCTTTTATATACGGCCAAAATGATAATGATATAGTTGGCCTTATGGACGAAAGCGGCGTGCGTATTGTAGAATGATGCACCAATAGCCGGGACAGGTAAGCAACTGCCTCGGCTATATTAAAATTTGCTGCGGTGCTATTTAAGCATCGGCAGGGATATCGTCGGCGGCATTATTGTCAGGGGTGCTTTTCAGCGCATCTATTTCGCACATGCAGTTCAATATACGCTTTATCGCACGGGCTTGTATGCGCTTTAGCGTGCGCTCGGCCCGACCGTTCATAATGCCCCATCTTTCATTGTATTCAACTATTACCTTTGCCCAGTCAAGCCCCTGTATTAGGTGCTTTTGAACAAGAAAACGCTCGTCGTCCGGCAGCAGCTCCAACCAACATTCTATAACGTTCTTAATAAACACCAGATTGCAGTATTCTTTTTCCAAAGCATCCCGCTCAAAACAGGCGTATTCCGTGTTCTCCTGCATCAGCAGCGTAAGCATGGACGCTTTCGCACAGATTCCGCGGTAATCGCACAGCGCATTCATTATGGTCAGATTAGTAAGTTCCATTGTACCCTCCTGCGTAGAGTATCTACTATCTTATACGCATAACATAGGCCCTAAAGGGACAAATAACGGCAAAATTATTTGCGGCAGACGGCGTCATGCGCTACCTCACCCTCATCATCCTTGCAAACTTACCGACCACAATAACTGCGAACGCCGTAAGCGCGCCTTCATTCTTCCTTGACCCGCTTTTCACTCAACAAGCTGCGCGGTAACCATATACTTGCCCGGCGCATGTCCCGAGTATCTGAACGGGTAGCAGGTCACAAGCACAAGCGTACTTCCGTCCAGCGTAGGGAGCCGCCAGTCCGATGTGCTTTCGTATATGGCAACATCTAAAACGGCATATGTGTATGCTATGCCGTCTTTAGTTGCCGTAATGATGTCGCCCACGGTGACTTTTTCGAGTACCTTCAAATGATTACGGTTGCGATGACCGTAGACAACGCAAATACCATCCTCGCCGGGCAATACGGAGGTCGTAAGCCAGCCGGGAGTTTTCTTGAGCGTTGATTCTTCCACGCCGTACGCCACGGATATGGTATCGTTAAGAATACTGAGCGTGAAGAAAGCCTTGCCGTCCTGCACGGGAGCGGGAGTCGCTGCGGACGGGTAAGCCGGCTGCAATGTTGCTTCCGGCGTTGGTGGCGGCAACGCAGCAGGGGAGGGCAGGGGCGTTGATGAAATCATATTGGTTGCTTTTGGCGTAGGCATGGGCTTGATTTCAACAAAAGCGTCGCTGTTCTCATGCTGCACAGATAAGGCAATGCCTATTATGGCAGCTAAAATAGAAAGAGCGGCAATGAGCGCCGCCCTCTTGGTAGTTTGACTTTTCATTATGATTCCTTTCTTTCAGCTTGTTGGCCTGCCGAAGCAGACCCATTCCCACTCGGAGCCGCTTCTTCCCCAATGCTTGCGTATCTGTACGGAGTTATTACCGCCGGTGCTGTCAATCAGAAATTCGCCGTTGATGTATATGGCAACATGGTGTATTTGCAACCAGCGTTTGCATTTGCCTGTTCCGCAGCGCTGGGTGTCAGTGCAATAACCTTCGCCGCGGGAAGCGTCCTTGCGGGCAAAAAAGATGAGGTCGCCTGATTGAAGCTTTGAAGCGTCAGTAAACAGCACATTCATGTCGCGGCACTTTTGCGCCATACCTGTGGACGTTAATCCATTCATGTAGTGACGATAGTCGGCATGATAGGCGCAATAACCGCCATATTTGCCCAGCTTGGCGTGTTCATAGCGGGCGCGTACTTCGCGCTGAACGGATACGGGCTTACCCCGGGCGCGGTGATACTTTTTGTAAACCTTATGAACTTCACCATTGAGCCGATAGCCTCCCTGCCCGGGCTGCTGGCGGGGCGCAAGGCGGCGCTTGGCCTTGTGGATAAGCTGGCAAGGGCGTGCTGCATAATGTTTCCACCTGGTTTGAGGCGGGCAAGGCATATGCCATAGTTGGTGGTAGCGGTAGCGGAAAATCCACATTGCTCAATCTTCTTACGGCAGCGAATATCGAGTATTCCGGCAGCATAACGCTTGACGGCATTGAGATACGCGACATTGCGCCGGAATCGCTTTACGATATAATATCCGTGATACAGCAAAACGTGTTCGTGTTCAATGCATCCATAAAGGATAACGTTTCCATGTTCCGCTTGTTTGACAATGCGGAGCTTGATGACGCGATACGCCGCGCGCACCTTGGCGAGCTGATAGCGGAGCGTGGGGAGAATTACCTTTGCGGCGAAAACGGCAGCGCGCTTTCCGGCGGTGAGAGGCAGCCCGTGCGCACGCTTAGCTGCATAACGGCGGACGCGCTTTCGGGTATGTGCCCCGCGGGCGGGGAGAACGTTGCCGTGTGCCGGGCGGATTACGAGGCGGGCGTTACCACGCTTTGGCTTGCAGATACGGCTGATGACGCAATAATTTGCGAAGCGAAGCTGAAGGGTGCATGGGCGCTGAAGGAGCAGACGTTTGCGGACGGCAGGTTTGCCCTTTGCAACCGCGATACCAACACATGGAAATTCATGAGCGCGGAGCTTATGGAAATAAGCTCCGTGCAGACCGAAAATGCGGACGGCTTCTTTTCATATGCCGCGGATAAGTATTATTACCTGAGCGATAATGTGCTTTGCATGCAGGATATAAAAAGCGGCGAAAGGGGCGCGGTTCCGCTTTCACCCGATTTAAGGCTATTGTATATTTCTGCGTTTGATAATAAAAGCGGCCTTATAGCGGCGCAGTTTTTCCTTTCGCCATACAGCAGCGAATGCGGCACGGCTATAATCGATATTGCCGCGGGTAGGCCGGTTATGCTGCAAAAGGAGCGGTATCAGGCGTATTTTACGCCGAACGGCATACGGCTGATGTACTTTGATTCGGATGCGATGGCGTACAGCTTTCTGTACAGCGGCTCAGACGGGCGGGCCATGCTTGCGGATTCCGGCATATTCATTGATGCGGGCGGCGATATTTACTCCGTTGCGGATTCGCCGTACGTTATCGGCATAATCGGCGGCAAAACCACGCTTTATTCAATGGATAATGAAATAAAGTCCTGTTCGCTTGCGGAAAGCGGAATAGCCGGGGAAATGTATAATTCGTGCTGTCTTTATGATGCGGGTGTGCTTGTGGGCGCGGCGTATCACGGCGGGGAGTTCCGCTTTTACGCGGCGGATGTGAACGCGCTTGAGTTTGAATACGTTGCGGATGCGGCAGAGACGGCGTCGCCCTTTACTGTTGATGAATCGCTTGCGCAGGCATACTGGACGGCGGACGCGGGCGCAGGTGTTGCCGAAAGCCTGCAGCAGGCGCGGCAGTATGCGGACGAGCTTGAAGCGGAGTACGGCGTGCGGATACTGCTTTCCGTGCAGTGCCGTGAGACCGCAGCCCTTTGCGACCATGCAATAACATTGACTGATACAATGGGGCAAAGCGAGGAACTAAGCGCCGTAAACGCCGCGCTTGGCGCGCTGAAAAGGAGCCTTTCGCTCTATCCGGAAGGATTCTTTGCCCAGTTTAAGAACGGCATGGGCGAAGGCGGCGTGCGCATACTGCTCATTGAGCAAATCGAAAGCAATTACGGCGCAATAGGCTGCACATATGAAAACGGCATATGGCAGAACATTGCGCTGGACGTGCGCACGGGCGAAGGCATGGACAGCATTATTTGCCACGAAATATGGCACGCGACCGAGAATCATATACTTACCAAGGATTATTCCGCCATATTGCCGGACGAATGGAACGCGCTCAACCCCGAAGGCTTTGAATATTACTGGGACGCAACGCTTGTAAACAACGCGCATGAATGGACGCTGTACAGCGGAAACATAGCTAATGTATACTTTGTGGACAGCTATGCGTGCGTGGACGAAAAAGAGGACCGCGCCCGCATAATGGAATACTTCATGACGCATGACGACGAAGCGGAGCTGCTTATACAATCGCCGGCGATACGCAAAAAGCTGGAGCTTATGTGCCGCGCCATACGCAGCACGTTCGATACATCGTCGTGGGAAAACGTGCGCTGGGAAAGGCTTTTGTGAGCCATAAAGGGGGAACGGAGGACGTATGAGGACTATTCTTATAATAGATGATGACATTGCCATAGGCAACATGGAGCAGGAGGTGCTTGAGCGGGCGGGATACGCCACGCGGCGTGCTTATTCCGGCACGGAGGCGCTGCTTGTGCTCAAAACCATGCGCCCTGACCTTATATTACTCGATCTTATGCTGCCCGGCCTTTCGGGGGGGGAGATATCAAGCCATATATATGAACCTGATAGGGGGTGCGCGCAATGATTAAGCTTATTCGGGCGAATTTTTCACGGCTGCTGAAGGACAAAGTATTTTTGATCGCCTTGACAATAATGGCTGCGCAACAAGTGCATAATGGGCCACAGGCGCGGCAGCATATATGCGGCCAACCTTATCGTATGCATTGCGGCGGGGGCGATTCAGATAGATAAGGCGGCGCAGGAACTTATACACCTGCGCGATGAAATAGCGGCAGAGAAAGACGGTATACCGCCGAAAACGCTCATTGTGCTGTGCGCGCTTACAAACGCGGCATACCAACGACCGGACGGCGTATATGTTGTGCCGATAACGGCATTGAAGGATTAGCATTTATAATTAATCAGCCCCACCTGTCTTTTGCGGACGGGAGGGGCTGTTTTTTTAATCGGGATTTAGATTTTTATCACAGCACAAAGTGCAGGAAGCGCATTGCATCGAGCCAATCGGTGCACTCGAACTCTATCGTGCGGGAGCCGGTTTGCTTTGCGCCGGGGTAGAAGCCGCCTTCGTAGGCCTTGAAATGCTCCTTGAAGTTTATTTCAAGGTGATATTTGTCGCTCATGGGGAACATGCAGTCCTCTTTCTTCTTGGTGGCGATGGCGGCGGACACGGTTTCGCGGATGCGGCGGACGGCTACGTCAGGATGCAGCGTAAGCGCGCCTGCGCCGATGCCTTCGTTTATGGGAACGGTGGCAATATTCGGGTTTATCTCGTTCATCCATTCGCACAGCCCGCGGTCGCCGCATACGCAGTATACGGGCACGCCGAGGGAGCTTGCGATGAGGGAATTGAGCATAAGCTCAGGCGCAAGCATGCCGTTCACCTTAACGAAGTTGTTCTGGGTATTCATGGTGTGGGAAAGCGGATTGCCCGGCATCTGCGCGGCGCTGTGATAGCCGGTGAAAACCACGCCGTCAAACGTTTCGTCAAGGCCGAACATCATGGAATACGGATGGCGTGCCCAGCCGCGATATACGCGCGCATATTCGGGCAGCTTTGCGGGGTTGATGTTGCGCGCGCTGTCGTGCGCATCCTTTACCACTATTTCCTCCGCGCCCGCGTCATGCGCGCCTTCGCAGGCGGCGGCGACCTCGCGGGTCATCTGGTTGGCAAAGTAATCGTAATCATGCGGAACGGAGCGCTCTGTCTCGTTCCAGTTAACTATGCCCGCGGTACCTTCTATATCCGCGCTGATAAACAGTTTTTTCATCGGTGTTTCTCCTTAACGTTTTATTATAAAATGCGTGGTTTTGCGCCGCAGGGGCTTAAAAACCATATTTATCAAGAAATTCGTTGACCACGGCGTAATACTTTTCGCGGTCCGTGCTTATGCTGCGCACATGGCCCGCGCCGGGGCAGATGTAAAGCGCCTTTTTGCCGCGCTTAGCGTCATAAAGCCTTAGCGTATTATCATACGGTATCAGCCTATCCGCCGTACCGTGTATGAACAGCACCGGAAGCTCAGGCGCACCGTTTGCGCGTTTGAGTTCATCAAGCGGCGATACATCGGAATATCCAAAGCCCGCCCGCGCGCGCAGTATCCACTCCGCAGGGCCTTCAAACGGCCATGAGGGCAAATGCTTCATGGAGCCAACGTTATACATGAGCTGATCGTGCAGAGTGGCAAACGGGCAGTCCGCAACCACAAAATCCGGCGGATTTTCCCCAAGGCCGCACAAAAGCACCGGAATATGCATCGGGAGCAGCATGGTGCCAATTTGCGGAATCTGGCCCGTCAGCATGGGCAGCACAAGGCACAGCGCCAAAAACAGCGCCGCATAAGCCAATTTTTTGGTATTCTGGTTTTTCACAACATATCACCCTTATCAAAAAGTTTGAACCGCGCACCCTTCTGGGCACTGCCTTCCTGGCTTTTTCATAAGGGCATTCCTGCATCCTTCAAGCCCGCTATAGCGGGAACCATGCAGTTATGCCATAGGTCCGCTTACTATATTACACAAAAATCTCCGCTGTGTCCAGTACAAAATTGCAGCGTGCGGCTGGATCATGGGCAGCAAAATACCCTTCCTCCAGCG
>ERZ824978.2470-NODE-2470-length-16191-cov-4.245724_pt1 | contig 16191 bp, 10 predicted proteins | sample MGYA00519860_ERZ824978 | MGnify/ENA primary metagenome ERZ824978 (study PRJEB31778, sample SAMEA3449184) | human gut metagenome | biome: human gut; feature: human-associated habitat; material: faeces | place: United Kingdom | collected 2010/2012 ... | reverse complement strand
AGTTGCGCGCAGCGCACAACAGACTCCGCATTGCGAAAAAGCGGGAAGAAGAACGGGCGGCGGATGCGCCGTCGAAAACGCGGGCGCGAGCTTGCCGAGTAGCGTTTTAGGTGCATCCGGCGGCCGTTCCCCGAGCTTTTCGCCTGGCGGACACTTTTGGTGCCACCTTTTGGTGTCAAAAGGTGGTAAAAACTGCTGCTCGCAGGAAACGCCGAATCGGAGGTGCGGGATGCTTCCCGAAGTAAGAATCGATTTTTTCTGCGGAAGAAGTGCATTTCCGCAGGCCGGAACCCGCTAAAATACGATTTTAAAAGATTCGCTCTTCGGTCAAAACCCGAAGAGCCGCAGCCCGCACTCCGGAAACAGCCCTGCCGCACGGTAAAAATCCGGCCGCAAACCGATATATCGGATTAAATTCGTTACCTTTGTCGTCGGAATCGCGCACGTGCGCGACACAACCAAGTTTTACCCTGTTCGTCATCCATGATTTCGCTCGATAATCTCACGGTAAGTTACGGCGGCTGGACGCTGTTCGATAATATCTCGTTTCTGATCAATCCCAAAGACCGCATCGGTCTGGTGGGCAAAAACGGCGCGGGCAAAACCACACTGCTCAAACTCATCGTCGGCGAGCAGCAGCCCACGTCGGGCGCGGTCTCCAAAAACGGCGAATGCACGGTGGGCTACCTGCCGCAGCAGATGAAGGTCGCCGACACGACGACGCTCGTCGAGGAGACGGCATCGGCCTTCAAAGAGGTGCTGGCGCTCGAAGCCGAAATCGCCGCCCTGACACGCGAAATCGCCGAGCGCACCGACTACGAATCGCCCGCCTACGAAGCGTTGCTGCACCGGTTGAACGACGCGCAGGATCACTACCACATCCTCGGCGGCGAGACGCGCGACGCCGACATCGAAAAGACGCTGCTGGGACTGGGTTTCAAGCGGTCGGATTTCGGCCGCGCCACCTCCGAGTTCTCTGGCGGCTGGCGCATGCGCATCGAGCTGGCCAAACTGCTGCTGCGACGCCCCTCGATCTTCCTGCTGGACGAACCGACCAACCATCTGGACATCGAGTCGATCCAGTGGTTGGAGGAGTATCTGAAAAGCTACAACGGCGCCGTGCTCGTCATTTCGCACGACCGCGCCTTTCTGGACAACGTCACCACACGCACCGTCGAACTGTCGCTGGGCAAGATCTACGACTACAAGGTGCCCTACTCGAAATACGTCGTGCTGCGCGCCGAACGGCGTGCGCAACAGCTGGCCGCCTACGAGAACCAGCAGCGGATGATCGAGAAGACCGAAGAGTTCATCGAGAAGTTCCGCTACAAGCCCACCAAGTCGAACCAGGTGCAGTCGCGCATCAAACAGCTCGAACGCATCGAGCGCATCGAGGTCGACGAGGAGGACGCCGCCACGCTCAACATCAAGTTTCCGCCCGCGCCCCGCTCGGGACAGATCGTGGCCGAAGTGAAGGAAGCCGGCATGTCGTTCGGGGCGAAACACGTCTTTTCGGGCGCCGACTTCACCATCGAACGCGGGCAGAAGATCGCGCTCGTGGGCCGCAACGGCGAGGGCAAGACGACCTTCGCGCGAATGCTCATCGGCCAGCTCGCGCCGACCGAAGGGTCGATCCGGCTGGGCGCCAACGTCCGCGTCGGGTACTACGCCCAGAATCAGGACGACCTGATGGAGGGCGAATTCACCGTCTACGACACGCTCGACCGCGTGGCCGTGGGCGACATCCGCACCCGCCTGCGCGACATCCTGGGCGCCTTCCTCTTCCGCGGCGAAGAGGTCGACAAGAAGGTCAAGGTGCTCTCGGGCGGCGAACGCTCGCGGCTGGCCATGGCGCGCCTGATGCTCGAACCCTATAATCTGCTGGTGCTCGACGAGCCGACGAACCACATGGACATGCGCTCGAAGGACATCCTCAAACGCGCCTTGCAGAAATACGACGGCACGGTGGTGGTCGTTTCGCACGACCGCGAGTTCCTGGACGGTATCGTCGACAAGGTCTACGAGTTCCGCGACGGCGGTGTGAAGGAGTACCTGGGCGGCATCTACTACTTCCTCGAAAAGCGCAAGCTCGATTCGCTGCGCGACGTCGAGCGCAAGGAGGCGCCCGCACCCGCCGCCGCACCGAAAACCGAGGCGCCGAAGCTGACCTACGAGCAGAAAAAAGAGCAGGAGAAGCTGCTGCGCAAACTGCGCCGTGCCGTCGAAAGCATCGAGACGGAGTTGGCCGAAACGGAACGGCGGATCGCCGATTACGATGCCCGCTTCGCCGCCGCGACCGCCTACGACGAAGCCGACTACAAGGCCTACGACGACCTCAAAGCGCACTACGACCACCTGATGCACGAGTGGGAGAAGGCCTCCTACGAACTCGAAATCACCGAAAACGGCTGACCTCCCGATGAACGTACTGCTGCTCAATGCATCGCCCCGCCCCGCGGGGATCGTCTCGCAGGCGCTCGACGCAGCGGCCTCGACGGCCCGGCAGGCCGGAGCGGAAACGGTCAAGGCCGAGCTCTACCGTGCGCCGATCGCCCCCTGCACGGGATGTATGCGCTGCCGCGCGACCGGCGTCTGTCCGCTGCCGCACGATGCGGCGCACGAGTTGGGCGAAGCGATCCGCCGCGCCGACCTGCTCGTCGTCGGGACACCGACCTACTGGGGCGGGATGGCCGCGCGGCTGAAACTGCTCTTCGAACGGCTCGTGCCGGTCTTCATGGGCGAATCCCCGCGCGGAATTCCGCAGCCGCGTCTCAAAGGGCGGCAGGCCGTCGTCATCGCCGCCTGCACCACGCCGTGGCCCTTCAATCTGCTCTTCCGCCAGAGCCGGGGCGCCGTGCGCAGCGTGCGCGAAGTGCTCTCGACGGGAGGCATGCGCATCCGCTCGGTCGAGATCGCAGGCACCAAAGCGCTCGACGGTCATCTGCCCGAAGCCGCCAGACGCAAAATCGAACGGCTCGTGGAGCGGGTCCTGAAAACGAAATGACATTACGCTATGGATAACAACCTGATTTTCGGCATCCGCCCCGTGGTGGAGGCCATCGAAGCCGGACGAGAGATCGAAAAACTCTACATCCGCAAAGGCGCCGAAGGGCAGCTGATGACCGAGCTGCGCGACCTCTGCCTGCGCCACCGCGTGCGCGTGCAGGAGGCGCCCGTCGAGAAGCTCAACCGGCTCGTACGCGGCAATCACCAGGGCGTCGTGGCGCAGATCGCCGCGATCGCATACGTGCAGCTCGACGATATCCTCGAACGTGTCCCCGACGACGAGACGCCGCTGGTGGTGGTCTTCGACGGCGTGACCGACGTGCGCAACTTCGGCGCGATCGCCCGCTCGGCCGAGTGCGCCGGCGCGCACGGGCTCATCGCGCCGCTCAAAAATTCCGCACCGGTCAACGCCGAAGCGATCCGAGCATCGGCCGGCGCGCTCACGACGATCCCCGTCTGCCGCGTCGGCTCGATCCGCAACACGCTCAAAACGTTGCAGGCCGAAGGGTTCCAGGTGGTCGCCGCCACCGAAAAGAGCCGCAAACTGCTCTACGACGCCGACCTGCGTCGTCCGACCGCGCTCGTAATGGGCGCCGAGGAGACCGGTATCTCGAAGGAGGTGCTCAAACTCTGCGACGAACGACTGGCCATTCCGCTCATCGGCCGCATCGAATCGCTCAACGTCTCGGCCGCTGCGGCCGTGATGCTGTTCGAAGTCGTCCGCCAACGCATCGGCGCAGCGACCGAGTGAACCCTCGTCCGGAAACACCCCTAAATCCGCAATAACCATGAACCGCCTGAAAAAATTCCTGACCGACACGGCCGACTCGCTGCTGCGGGTCGCCCTGCGCTATCCCGTCGAGGCAGCGCTCTGCATCTACGCCTGTATCTTCGGCGCGATCCAGATCGAATGGAGTTTCGACTACCATATGCTGCTCGCGGCCGACGGCGCCGCCACCGAAATGCGGCAGCTGCCCCACGGCGTCTTCACGATGCTGCCGCTGACGATGCTCGCGACGCTCATTGTCCACACGCTCGTCGGCCGGGCCTCGCGGGCATGGCGCACGCTCTACCTGCTGGTACCGCTGCTGCTGACGATCGCCTCGTGGCTGCTGGGCAAGGAGTGGTTCGGAACGAGCCGGTTCTTCATCACCTCGGCCGTTCTCGCGCCGCTCGGACTGCTCATGGCCCGCCGCACCCTGCCCAACGGCCCGTTCGTACGACAAACGTTGGGATACATTCGCGCTGCGGCCGTCGGCGGGATCTTCGCGCTGACGGCCATGCTCTCCGCGATGGCCATCTACCACTCGGTCATCTACATCTTCAATATCCCGGCGTCATGGGAAGTCCGTAATCTCGTCGACTCCTACATCGTCCTCTTCTCGTGGGCTCTGCTCTGGCCCCTGACCGCATTGGCTCGACTCGACGGCTACCTGTCGGATGAACCGCAGGGCACGAAAACGACCGACACGCTGCTCAACTGGATTCTCGCGCCGGCGCTGCTCGTCTACGCGGCGATCCTCTACCTCTACTGCCTGCAAATCCTCTTCACGTGGTCGCTGCCCAAAGGGGGCGTCGCCTATCTGGTCTTCGGCTTCACGATGGCCCTGTTCACGGTCAAGGCATTGCAGGAACTCGTCGTGCAGCGGCGCTACGACTGGTTTTTCGACCGCATCAGCATCTTCGCGCTGCCGCCGCTCGTCCTCTTCTGGGCCGGCGTCATGCAGCGCGTCGGCGACTACGGTCTGACCGACTGGCGCGTCTACCTCATCGTCTGCGGCGCGATCATGACCGCAGCCGTCGCACTCTTCGCCGCACGCCGCACCGGACGTTACTACTACATCGCCGCAACGGCCTTCGTCCTCTTCTTCCTGACGGCCTACATTCCCCGCTTCTCGGCCACGGCGTTCTCGCTGCGGTCGCAGACCGCGCGCGCCGAGCGGCTGGCCGGCCAAACGGGGCTGCTCGACGAATCCGGCCGACTCGATCTGTCCCGCATCGACGAACGCGACACGGCGCAGCTCAAACGTTATCGCGAGCTCTACGCCTCGCTCGACTACCTCGACGACCACGATACGCTGCTGCTGGCCGACCGCTTCGGCATCGCCCGCTCCCGCGAACTCCTCGGCCGCTTTCATAGCGACCGGATCAGAGACTATATCCAGTGGGGCTACGAACTCGATACCGCCGAAGCGGCAGCCCTCACAAGCTCCTACTCGAACTCGGAACTCCGTGCACCGCTCCGCATCGACGGCTACCGGTACTGCTACGCCCCCGTCTCCTTCTCCTACAACAACGGAAGCTCGCGTTATACAACCTCGGGCGACACGCTGCGGCTCTACCTGCCCGACGGACGGGAGCTTTTCCGCCGTTCGTTCGACGAGCTGTTCACGGAACGTTGCGACCAGCTACTCTACTGGCCCGACGACGAGCCGCTCTACACGGCCGACAACCTCTTGTTCTACCGCACCGATTCGCTGCTCATCTCGTTCAGCTGGGCCGAGGTATCGCGCGGGAAGCACCGTTATGTCGCTCTGAACGTCGACAAATTCTATACGAAATAGCCCGGTATTGGAAACCAAACTGCAACACCCCCTGCTGGGTGAAATCGTCCTCTGCCAGACCCGCCGTGCACGCCGCATCTCGCTTTCGGTGCGCAGCACAGGCGGCGTGCGGCTGAGTTTTCCCTGCAACGTACCGCGCGCACGCGCGCTGGCCTTTCTGGAATCGAAAACCGACTGGGTGATCCGGACGCGCGACCGGCTCGCGGCACGCGCTGCGGCGCATCCGGCACCCGCCCCGTGCGACATCGAGGCATTGCGCAGCGCCGCCAAGGCCGAACTGCCCACGCGCGTCGAAGAACTGGCACGGCTGCACGGGTTCCGCTACGGACGGGTGACGATCCGTGCGTCGCGCACCAAATGGGGCTGCTGCACGGGCGACAACAACCTGTCGCTGAGTCTCTTCCTGATGACCTTACCCCCGCATCTGCGCGACTTCGTACTGCTGCACGAACTCTGCCACACCGTCCACCACGACCACTCGCCCCATTTCCACGCACTGCTCGACCGGCTCACCGGCGGCAACGAAAAACTCCTCAGCCGTGAGCTGAGGAGCTATTCGATACCGGCACGGTAGCCGCGCTATTCGTACTGGCCGCTTTTGAGACGCATCACCTCCTCCTTGGTCAGGAAGCGCCATGCGCCGCGTTTGAGATTCTTCTTCGTAAGGCCGGCGTAGTAAACGCGGTCGAGTTTGCGCACCGAGTAACCCAGCGACTCGAAGATGCGCCGCACGATGCGGTTGCGCCCCGAGTGGATCTCGATGCCGATCTCGCTCTTGTCCTCCTTGACGTAGGCGATCTCGTCGGCGTGGATCTCGCCGTCCTCGAGCGTGATGCCCTCCGCGATACGATCCATGTCGGCCCGCGTGAGCGGCTTGTCGAGCGACACCTGATAGATCTTCTTCTTGCGGTACGACGGGTGCGTCAACTGGCGCGTCATGTCGCCGTCGTTGGTGAAGAGCAGCAGCCCCAGCGAATTCTTGTCGAGCCGCCCCACCGGATAGATGCGCTCCTCGCAGGCGCCCTTCACCAGATCCATCACCGTCTTGTCGGCGTGGGGATCTTCGAGCGAAGTGACATAGCCTTTGGGCTTGTTGAGCACCAGATAGACCTTCTTTTCCCCCTCGATGCGGCTGTCGTTGAACTTCACCTCGTCGGTCGGCTTCACCTTCGATCCCAATTCGGTCACGATCACGCCGTTGACCGAAACCAGTCCGGCCTGGATATAGTCGTCGGCCTCGCGGCGCGAGCAGAGTCCCGACTGGGCGATGAAACGGTTCAGGCGGATTTCGCCCGTCTGCACGTTGGGATTATAGCGGGGATAGCTCTTGGGCCGAACCTCGCCGCGGCGATCGTCGCGCTTGAATCCGCCCGCGGACTTCGGACCGTAACGTTTCGGCGCCCCCGCACGTTCGCCGTGACGGAAATCCCCCTCCTGCTCGCCGTAGGGGCGCTTGGGCCCGAACTTGCCGGCGGATTTACGGCCGTAGGCAGGCTTGTCGCCGTATTTCGGCGCACCGAAGGGTTTCTTCCCGTAGGGACGCGGACGATCCTCCGCCGCGGAACGCTCGCCGCCGTAGCCGCCCGAACGATCCGAACGGGGCCCGTCCGGACGGCCCCGGTAAGGCCCCGAAGGCCGGCCTTCGCCATATCTGGAACCGCCGGACGGACGGCGCGGGCGCTCGTCGACGGGGCGGTTGTCTTCCGTGAAGTGGGGATTGTACGAAGCACGCCGTGGGGCATGTTCGCGCGGGGCGTCATCGGCATCACGCCGGGGACCGGGGCGACGTTCGATACGTTCGGCGGTCGTCGTGCGCTTGCGCTTGTCGCGTGCGAAACGGTCGAGAACCACCGTCGAGTCGCTGTTGTAGTCTTTCATTTCGATTCAAATTAATTCGTGGCAAAGGTAATCTAATTTTCGCAGATTGTCCGCACAAATCGCACCAAATCAGCCGCCACGGCGAAAGAATCAGCATTCGTCCGTAAAAATGCCTCGTGCGTATCTCCGCGGGCATTCCTAAGGCCGGTCGTCCGCCGCCGGAACGGCGCGGAACCGCATGGGTTCCACCCGCACAGCCGGCCGTAAATCCGCAGCGGGCTGCCGGCATCGAACCGTCATGCAAATATATTTGGTTCTGCCCGCGGCTTGCACTATCTTTGCGACACGTTAAACCCCTCGTTTATGAATCGGGAAATCCTGCGGCTCGCGCTTCCGAACATCGTTTCCAACATCACCGTCCCCGTCATGGGCATCGCCAGCACGATGATCGCCGGCAATCTGGGCGGCGGCGACACCACACGCGCGATCGGATCGCTGGCCGTCGGCGTTTCGATCTTCAACTTCATCTACTGGAACTGCTCCTTCCTGCGCATGGGCACGAGCGGACTGACAGCGCAGGCCTACGGCGCGAAGAACCACCGCGAATGCACCGCCACGCTGGCGCGCACGCTGCTCGTCGCGGCCGTATTGGGCGCACTGATCCTGCTGCTGCAATACCCGCTCGGCCAAACGGCGATCTGGGCCATGAACGGCGACGAACTGGTCGCCGAATACTTCTACGCCCGCATCTGGGCCGTACCGGCGGGCATCATGCTCTTCGGCCTCAACGGCTGGTTCATCGGGATGCAGAACGCCCGCATCCCCATGTGGATCGCCATTCTGCAAAACGTCGTCCATGTCGGCTGTTCGTGGTTCTTCGCCTTCCGCTGCGGGATGGGCATCGCCGGCATCGGTTACGGCTCGGTCGTCGCCCAGTATCTCGGCGTGGCGCTGGCCGCCGTGCTGATCGTCGCCAACTATCGGGAGTTCATCACGCGCATCGACTGGTCGGCGGTCTTCGACATGCGGCCGATCCGGCGCTTTCTGGTCGTCAACCGCGACATCATCGTCCGCACGCTCTGCATCGTAGCCGTCTACACCTTCTTCACCGGCGCATCGGCCCGCATGGAGGATCGGACACTGCTGGCCGTCAACACCATCCTGTTGCAGCTGTTCACCCTCTTCTCCTACATGACCGACGGTTTCGCGCAGGCGGCCGAGGCGCTCACGGGACGGTTCATCGGCGCACGCGACGGGCGGTCGCTGCACCGCTGCATCCGCAACTCGATCTTCTGGTCGCTGGCTGTCGCGGCGGTCTTCGTCGGCATCTACCTCGTCTGGTGGCGCGACCTGCTGCACGTCTTCACCCTGAACAGCCCCGAATCATCGGCCTACATCATCGCAACGGCAGGCGATTACATCGGCTGGATCATCGCCATTCCGATCGCCAGTTCGCTCCCCTTTCTGATGGACGGCATCATGGTCGGCGCGACCCGCACGCGGGTCATGCGCGACTCGATGATTCTGTCGACGATCATCTACTTCGCCATCTTCTTCGCCTTCTCGCCGCTGATCGGCAACAACGCGTTGTGGTGCGCCTTCCTGCTCTACATGCTGCTGCGCGGCGTATTGCAATACTTCATGACCCACCGTTTGAAGGACATCTACCGGCAGGCGGACGCCGCCTGACCCATACGGAATCCGCCCCTGCGAAAGCTCGTGCATCGCAGGGGCGGACTTATCCGGACAAGAGGGGGCTATTCCCTCATGCAGCGTACCTGCGCACCGCAACTGCGAGCGGCCGATCCCAACAGTTTCTTCTGAATCGTTTCCAGTACGAACGCACCTGCCTTCGGACTGTCCGGCGCATAAGGCGAGGCGCTCCAGACATACCAGCCGCTCTTCGTAAAGCGCGCGGCACCTGTCGTTCCGAACAACATGCCCGCAGCCGGATAATAGATCTCCTGCCCCTCGACCGTAAAGACCAATCCATCTTTGGCGGAGACGCTCGTTCCCTGCTTGTACCACTGGGAGAAAGGGGCATCGGCCGTCGGAGCGAAGGCCGTCCAGACGAAGCGATGCGACACCCGGTAACCGGGCGGACAAGGATCGTAGATGCTCTTCGCCCCGACATCGGACAGCGCATCCGTGCAACCCCACAGGTCATCTTTCAGGCGGTCGCCGGCAGCGACGTAATACCAGTTGGGATAGGATGCGCCGGTGCTTTCCGGAATTTCGGTGATGAAATTCATCGGATAACGCACCGCAGCCTCCATCGTAGCGGCTGCACCCAGCCGTTCCCCGTCGGCCAGGTGCCAGCCCGGAGCGGCATCGAACGCCGCCGAAGCCGCCGAATCATCCGCAAGTTCGGCGCCCGCCGCATCGTAGACGGCCATACGCTCCTGCGACGAACGGAACGGCACGAACGGGTCTTTGCGGCCCCACTGGTAGAACATGCCGTAGCTCGACGCATTGTCAGCGCCCAGCCAGGCGGCAGCGAGCGCTCCCAGATTGCGATCCATGACCGCCGCTGCGCCGAGACCCTCATAGGGAAGCGCATACCGATGCAGCGACCCTTCCAGATCGGCCGACGTCAGCCACAGATGCCAGCTCCATAGAATCGCACCGTCGGCGTCGCAGGCCGCAACAACGGCATTGCCCTCCACGAAGGGATCGGCCGTCGTAAAACGGATGCGTCCCTCCTCGCCGAGCGAAACCTCCCCGATCAGATTCGGCGCCGTCTGCCACAGCAGCTTCGCGGTCACTGGCCGCAGCGCTTCGGGAACGATTCCGTCCGCCTTCCCGCAGGTCGAACCCGCGGTGTAGGCCGCATCGGGCGGCGTCACCGCACCGTTGCCCATCGTCGTGGCGTCGAACTCGTAACGTCCCGCCCGCGCCACGACGTAGCAGTTGGCCGTCGCCGAGGCATCGAGCGCCACGGGCGCCGGTTCGGTAGCCGCATAAGCGATCGGATTGTAGGTCTTGATATGGTTGGCCGCAAGCACGACCTCCGCCTGCGACGTCTCGCGCACCATCTGCCCGCCCTCCGTATCGGTGATCGTGAAACGCCAGCCCCGGTAACTGCCCGGCGGAACGACCAGACAGAAGACGACGGGATCGCCTCCGGAGAGCGCTGCGCCCCCGGCACCGCAGTCGAGCAGGATCGACGGATGTCCGGCATCGACGGAACGTATCGTCCACCCGCCGGCGGCCGTCCATTCGAACCGCATTCGTCCGGCAAGCGGCGCACCGTCGAGCGCCGTCAGACGGATCGAGCGGATCGTCGCCGTTCCGGTGAGTTGCAGCCGCACCACGCCGCAGACCGACGTGAAGCGGAGATCGTCCGCACGTGTGCTTCGGGCGGTCATCGGGCTGATGCCCGCAGCGAACGTCCCCGAACCTCCGAAGGGCTGCACCGCAGGAAGCGTCGTCGTCACGCCCGCACCTTCGGCGACAGCATCCGGACGATAGGGATAACAGGCGTAATAGACCGCGCTTTCGAAAGCCTCGCCGGTGAAATCGGCAGACGTCCCGCCCGCAAAACGGTCGTCGATCGCATAACGGCGGCACGCCGGCGAATCTTCTCCCCACAGCGCGATCGCATCGCCCGCCGACCACCGCACCTCCGTGCCGCGCGGGCCGCCCAGCGACGTCCGGGTCTCGTCGACCCGGGCATGTACCTTCATAAGCGCCGGTGTCTCCTCCGTCGGACGCAGCGGCGACTGCGTCTGGTCCGGTTCGATCCGCTCGCAACCGACCGATGCGAGCAGGATCGCAACGAGATAAAACCGTCTCATCGTCCCGACCCTATAAATCCTCCCACGGGTCTTCGACCATCGGCGTGTTACCCGATTCCGACGACGCTGCGAAACCGCGTTCCGCGACGCACTCCGTCGACCGTACTTCCGGAGGCAGATAACCCGCCACCAACGACAAATGCTCCCGACCGGATCCGGTACAGGTTGCCTGCAACGTATACCGAGCGTGGAAAACGACTGGTGAAAACGAATGTTCGCACATAACTTCTTTCTGTTAAAAGTTGATATTTTCTCGCTTCGTTTTCTCGCCTCGGCATAGCCCGAACAAGTTCGGCTCTGCGCTCGGCTTATCGAAAACGTTGAACAAAACAAAGATAATAAAATTAACAGAAAAAATCTTTTTAAACCATAAAACAATCTTTTTATTTTATTACAAGCGTGCGATACGAAAGCTCCGCTTCGGACACTCGCGGAAGCGTGTACGGGAAAAGCAAGGCCCCGAAAAGCCGGAGAGGGGCTGCCGGAGCCTCGAAACGGGATCGACGGATTGCCGACCGCGCCCGTCGCCCGCCACCCCTCCGCCAGAAAGCTCCCGGTACCGATACGGCGAAGGCCGGAGACGGGATGTGAGATCCCGTTCTCCGGCCTTCTGTCGGAAGACGAAAGAGTTTCCCGTTATTCGAGACCCTTCATCTTTTTGAGCAGCTCATTGTACTCGTTGTACTTGTCCATCATACCCGGTTCGTCGCGCAGACGGAAGCTGATCGACTTGATGTAATCGACCGTATCCACGTCGTCGGGTTTGAGCTGATGCGCCTTCTCGAAGTAAGGCAGAGCCGCCATGTAAACGACGTTCACCTCTTTCAGGTCGGCATCGTACTCCGACTGGCTGCGGTAATTCTTCTGCCCCATCTCGGTGTTCATGGCGTCGGCCTTGACCGTATAGAACAGGCCCAGATAGTAATTGCCCTCGTAGAGGTCGGGCTTCAACTCGACGACCTTCTTGAACGAATTGATCGTCTCGTCGTAGTTCTTCAATTTGTAGAAGACACGGCCGCGGCCGAACCAGAGGTCGACGTTGTCGGGATCGCTTTCGAGCGACTTGTCGATCATGCCCACCAGGTCGGCGGGATCACCCACGCCCTCCTCCGAGGTATAGAGCTGCATCAGGCCGTCGAGAATCTTCTCGTTCTTCGGGAACTTCTCGATACCTGCCAGCAGTGCGTCCTTCGCCTTGATGAGGAAGGCCGCATCCTTGTCTTTCTGGCCGTAATAGCTGTGGAACAGATAGTAGTAGACATCGCCCGCCTCGTCGGTATAACCGGCGGCCAGCGCGTCGTTGAGCGCCTGTGCACCGCGCGCGAACGATTCGGGATGGTTCGCTCCGTCGACGGTCAGCAGATAGCCGGCATAGTAGAGGAGCGCCGGATCGGCCTCGCCGAAAGCGGGGCACTGCTGTGCCTTGTAGGCGGCCAGATAGGCCTCGGCGCCCGTAAGGTATTCGCCCGCTTCGATCGAGACATTGCCCAGAATCGAGGCGTAATTGGAGATCTGCTCCAAACCGTTCTTGATCTTCGACGCCTGCTTGGGATCCAGCTCGTAGGCCTTGTTATAGGCTTCGATCGCCGTATCGAGGGCGCCTTCCTTGATCTCCTGCAACTGCTTCCATGCCACGATCTTCCCGTCGCGCTCGTAGGCGATGAAATAGGGATAGTTCCATGCAATGGCTTTCGAACCGTTGAGCGTCACCTCCTCGGTGCTCGTGGGATCGCCCACCGAAAGTTTCAGCAGCGTCGTCTCCATCGGAGCGAACAGGTTGGCCGTCGGTTCCGCTGCGGCGTCGTAATAGACCCTGCCGCGATTGATCCACGTGGCGGCCTTGGCGTTCTTCTTGGGATTCGCGATGTCGGCATCGCTCTTCTCGAGTTTGGACAACGTCGCCTCCTTATTCACTTTCTGCGCTTCGGCAGCCGGAATGGCCAGCAACGCAGCGGCTGCGGCCATCAAAATGAATCTTTTCATACTCGTTTTAACTAAAATAATTGGTTTATCTCCTGATGTATCTCTTTATTGCTCGGCGGCGGGCGTTTCGTCCGTCGCTGCGGGAGCGGGATTCTCCCCGCCTTCGACCGCCGCCAGCTCCTCCTCCTCGCTGCCCGGAACGGCCATTACCGAGGCGATGGCGTCGCCCTCGCGCAGGTTGATGATCCGCACGCCCTGCGTAGCGCGGCCCGCCACGCGGATCTGCGACACCGCCGTGCGGATCGTGAGACCCGACCGGTTGATAATCATCAGATCGTTGTCGTCGGTCACGGCCTGGATCGAGATCAGTTTTCCGGTCTTCTCGGTAATATTGATCGTCTTGACGCCCTTGCCGCCGCGGTTCGTGATGCGGTACTCGTCCAGATCGGTCCGTTTGCCGTATCCGTTTTCGCTGAGCACCAACACGTCCTGCCCGCTGTCGGGTTCGACACAAATCATGCCGACCGCTTCGTCGCCCTCTTCGAGCGAGATGCCGCGCACGCCGGCGCCCACACGGCCGATCGGACGCACCGTCCGCTCGTTGAAGCGGATCGCCTTGCCCTCGCGCGCCGCGATCATCACCTCGGCCTCGCCGCTGGTGAGCTTCGCCTCGATGAGCTGGTCGCCCTCGCGGATGACGATGGCATTGACGCCGTTGCTGCGCGGCCGCGAATAGGCTTCCAAACGGGTCTTCTTGATCGTACCGTCCTTGGTACACATCACGATATAGTTGTTGTTGACGTACTCCTCGTCGTCGAGGCGCTTGACGTTGATGTAGGCGCGCACCTTGTCGTCCGGTTCGATCTGGATGACGTTCTGGATGGCGCGTCCCTTCGACGAGCGCGTCCCTTCGGGAATCTGGTAGACCTTCAACCAGAAGCAGCGCCCCTTCTCGGTGAAGAAGAGCATCGTATTGTGCATCGTGGCCACGTAGATGTGCTCGATGAAGTCCTCGTCGCGCGTCGCACTGCCCTTGGCGCCCACGCCGCCGCGGTTCTGCGTGCGGTATTCGGCCAGCGGCGTGCGCTTGATATAGCCCATGTGCGAAATGGTGATGACCATTTCATCGTCGGCGTAGAAATCTTCGGGATTGAACTCCTCCGAGGCGTAGACGATCTCCGTGCGGCGTTCGTCGCTGTATTTCTCCTTCATTTCGAGCAGTTCGTCCTTGATGATCTTCATCTGCAACGGTTCGCTCCGGAGCACCTCGTTGAAGTAGGCGATCTGCTTCTGCAACTCGTCGCGCTCGGCCGTCAGCTTGCCGTGTTCCAGCCCCGTCAGCGCGCGCAGGCGCATCTCGATGATCGCCGAAGCCTGCAACTCGCTCAGGCAGAACTTCTCCATAAGCGCCGTCTTGGCCTCGTCGGGCGTGCGGGCGGCGCGAATGGTGTGGATCACCTCGTCGATATTGTCCTGCGCGATCAACAGACCCAGCACGATGTGCAGCCGCTCCTCGGCCTTTTGCAAATCGAAGCGCGTGCGGCGCACCACCACGTCGTGCCGGTGCTCGATGAAGTGGCGGATCATGTCGCGCAGGTTGAGCAGGTAGGGACGGCCGTGCACCAGCGCGATGTTGTTCACGGGGAACGACGTCTGCAACGGCGTATTCTTGTAAAGCGTATTGAGCACCACGCTCGCCACGGCATCCTGTTTGAGGATGATGACGATGCGGAGTCCCTGACGGTCCGACTCGTCGTTGATGTAGGAGATGCCCTCGATCTTCTTGTCGTTGATCATGTCGGCGATCTTCTTGATCATCTCGGCCTTGTTGACCATGTAGGGAATCTCCGTCACCACGATGCACTCGCGGCCCGACGCCGTGTGTTCGATCTCGGTCCGGGCGCGCATCACGACGCGTCCGCGGCCCGTCATGAGCGCCTCGCGGACGCCCTCGTAGCCGTAGATGATGCCTCCCGTCGGGAAATCGGGGCCCTTGACGTACTGGAGCAGCTCCTCGCACTCGATGTCGTGGTTGTCGACATAGGCGCAGCAGGCGTCGATCACCTCGCCCAGATTATGGGGCGCCATGTTGGTGGCCATGCCCACGGCGATGCCGCTCGCGCCGTTGACGAGCAGCAGCGGAATCTTGGTGGGGAGCACCGTCGGCTCCTTCATCGTATCGTCGAAGTTGTTCGTCCAGTCGATCGTCTCCTTGTCGATGTCGGCCATCACCTCGTCGGTGATCTTGCGCATACGCGCCTCGGTGTAACGCATCGCCGCAGGCGAGTCGCCGTCCATCGAACCGAAGTTGCCCTGACCGAAAATCAGCGGATACCGCAGCGACCACTCCTGCGCCATGCGCACCATGGCATCGTAGACCGACAAGTCGCCGTGGGGGTGGAACTTACCGAGCACGTCGCCCACGATACGGGCCGACTTACGCGTCGGTTTATCGGAATAGAGCCCCAGTTCGGCGCTCATGTCGTACAAAATACGGCGGTGCACGGGCTTCAGACCGTCGCGCGCGTCAGGCAGGGCGCGCGAAACGATGACCGACATCGAGTAGTCGATGTAGGCCGATTTCATCTGCTGCTCGATGTTGACGGGGATGATACGCCCCTCCAAACCGGCATTCTTTTCTTCTTCAGTCAGCATGTCTTATCTATTCGTTTTCAACTGTCGTTCTCCGTGTCGGCGGACGGTCCGCAGGGATGCGGAAATCCGCATCCGCAGATTTTCCGAAAACATCTCCCGTCGCGCTCCGATCCGGCTTGCCGAACCCCTATTAATAACAAGCAAAAATACGATTTATTTCGCAACCGGGCAACTTTTAGGGGTAAAAATTCAATCTCTCGACATGTCTTCCGACTGAAACCCTCCGTTTTCGGCAGGTTTCAGCCGATCTGAGCGCATTCGGCATCCGCCCCCGACAGGAGGACGCGGGAAACCGGCTCTTCACCGGCCGGCAAAGCGGCGAATTCCCGTCCGCAGGAGTTGCGATTGCGCGGAAGATTTCGTAGTTTTTGGCTGCAAAGTTACTACAAAAAAGTGAAATGCGGAAAGATATAGTGATAGAATTGAGT
>ERZ824978.2466-NODE-2466-length-16194-cov-6.324741_pt1 | contig 16194 bp, 10 predicted proteins | sample MGYA00519860_ERZ824978 | MGnify/ENA primary metagenome ERZ824978 (study PRJEB31778, sample SAMEA3449184) | human gut metagenome | biome: human gut; feature: human-associated habitat; material: faeces | place: United Kingdom | collected 2010/2012 ... | reverse complement strand
GGAGGAGGACCCATGGTGAACGCCACGACCTTGCAGCCCAGCTCGTCCTTCAGAGCCAGAGCGGCCTCGACAGCGTTCAGGTCATCGGGGTTGATGATGGTCTGCATGGACGCACGATCCAGAGTACCATCGGGATTCACGGCCACCTTACCGGAGGTATCGGGGACCTGCTTAACAGTAACTAAAATTTTCATTTTTCCTTTTACCTCCTGACTTACTTAACGCCCAGATGGCTGGAGATGACCATACGCTGCACCTCGGAAGTGCCCTCGTAGATCTCGGTGATCTTCGCGTCGCGCATCATGCGCTCCACGGGATACTCACGGGTGTAGCCGTAGCCACCGAACAGCTGGACAGCGCGGCGGGTCACATCGGAAGCCATTTCCGCGGCAAAGAGCTTTGCCATGGAAGAGTAGAAGCCGAAGTTGGGATCGCCCACATCCTTGGCCTTGGCGGCGCGGTACACCAGAAGCTGGGCCGCGTCGGCACGGGTCTTCATATCCGCCATCTGGAACTGTGTGTTCTGGAACTGGCTCAAACGCTTCTTGAACTGCATACGCTCCTTGGTGTAGGCGATAGCCTCGTCAATGGCGCCCTCGCCGATGCCCAGGGCCTGGGCTGCGACGCCTACGCGGCCGCCGTCCAGCGTGCCCATGGCCACCTTGAAGCCCTTGCCCTCCTGGCCCAGCAGGTTCTCCTTGGGGACGATGCAGTCCTCAAAGATCAGGTCGGAGGTGGCGCTGCCGCGGATACCCATCTTCTTCTCGTGCTTGCCAATGGAGAAGCCGGGAAAATCCTTCTCCACAATGAATGCAGAAATGCCGTGGTTGCCCTTGGACTTATCTGTCATAGCGAACACCACGAAGGTCTCCGCCTCGGTAGCATTGGTGATAAAGCACTTCACGCCGTTGAGCACATAATGGTCGCCCTCCAGCACGGCGGTGGTCTGCTGCCCGGAGGCATCTGTACCGGCGCCGGGCTCGGTCAGACCGAAGGCACCCAGCTTACGGCCGCTAAGCAGATCAGGCAGATACTTCATCTTCTGCTCCTCGGTGCCGTAGGCATAAATGGGATAACAACAAAGGGATGTGTGAGCACATATGATGACGGACGTGGTTCCGCAGGTCTTGGCCACTTCTTCCACGGCCATGGCGTATGCCAGATTATCGCCGCCCGCACCGCCATATTTTTTGGGAAACGGGATGCCAAGCATTCCCAGCTTGGCCAGCTTGGGGATCGTTTCTTTGGGAAAGCGTTCCTCTTCGTCCAATTCAGCAGCCAGAGGCTTGACCTCATTCTGGGCGAACTCCCGATACATCTTGCGGAGCAGCTCGTGCTCCTTGGACAGTTTGAAATCCATGTTTATCTCCTTCGGGTATGATCAGCAGCCGTGGCTCACAGGCCCATGCTGCCGGCGATGACGATACGCTGCACCTCGCTGGTGCCCTCGTAGATCTCGGTGATCTTGGCGTCGCGCATCATGCGCTCCATGGGGTAGTCGTTGGTGTAGCCGTAGCCGCCGAACATCTGCAGCGCCTTTGTGGTGACCCACATGGCTGTCTCGGAGGCACTGAGCTTGGCCATGGCCGCCTCGCGGCTGCAACGCTTACCTTCCTGCTTCAGGGATGCCGCCTGATAGGTCAGCAGGCGGGCAGACTCGCAGCGCAGTGCCATATCGGCAAAGGTGAACTGGGTGTTCTGGAACTTGCTGATGGGCTTGCCGAACTGCACGCGGGTCTTGGTGTACTCCACGGCTTCCTTCATGGCGCCCTCGGCGATGCCCAGCGCCTGGGCGGCGATGCCGATACGGCCCACGTCCAGTGTCTGCATGCAGATCTTGAAGCCCTTGCCCTCCTGGCCCAGCAGGTTCTCCTTGGGCACGATCATGTCGGTGAACACGATCTCGGAGGTGTGGACGCCGTGCAGGCCCATCTTGTTCTCCACCTTGCCCACGGAGAAGCCCGGGAAGGAGCTCTCGATGATAAAGGCGGACAGGCCCTTGGTGCCCTTGGACTTGTCGGTCATGGCGAAGATCACGAACACGCCGGCCTCGGGGCCGTTGGTGATGAATATCTTGGCGCCGTTGATGACATAGTGGTCGCCCTCCAGACGGGCCTCCGTCTGGGATTTGGAGGCGTCGGAGCCAGCGTTGGGTTCGGTGATGCCCATACCGCCCAACACGCCGCCCTCGGTCAGCATGGGCAGATACTTGCGCTTCTGCTCCTCGGTGCCGTGCTCCAGAATGGGCACACAGCACAGCGTGTGACCGGCCACGATGTCGCTGGTGGAGGCGCATGCCTTGGCCAGCTCCTCCGTGACGATGGCGGCAGACACCTGATCGGCGCCTGCACCGCCGTACTCCCTGGGGACGGTCATGCCCATGATGCCCAACTGGAACATTTTCCTGATGTTCTCGTCGGGGAACTCGTGGGTCCGGTCGATCTCCGCCGCGATGGGTTTGACCTCGTTCTCGGTGAATGCCGCGATCATTTTGCGGATCAGTTCCTGCTCACGATTCAAAGAAAAATCCATATACTATCCTTTCTTCATATATTCGTCGTTTTCTGCCTTACCGCATGGCGATAGTGACCTCTGCCGTGGCGGCCAGATCACCGTTTTCCTTACGCAGTTCGGTACGACAGACCACCTTGGCCTTGGCCTCGTTGATCTCCGCCACCTCGGCGCGGGCGATCACCACGTCGCCGGGCAGGATGCCCTTGAGGAATCTGGCGTTGTTGATGGAGGCGAACAGCGGCGTCAGGCCCGCGTACTTCTCACCGGTCATGATGAGAATATCCGAGGCCTGTGCCATGCACTCCACGGACAGCACACCGGGGAAAATGGGGTTACCGGGGAAATGGCCCTTGAAAATATCCCATTCCGGGCGGATGGAGAGCTTCGCCTCGATGCGCTGCATGGGCTCCAGCGCGACCACCTCGTCGATGAGCAGCATCGGATCCCGGTGAGGCAGTATTTCCATGACCTGCTGATGATTTAATGCCCTTTCTGTCATGTTTTCTTCTCCTTTTAGTGCAAATTTGGATAGGCCGATTGCACATAGGAGGCGATACGGCGGACCGCTTCCTGAAGATTCTCATCGCTGTTGGCAAATACCAAGCGAACATATCCCTCACCGCAGGCACCGAAGGCGGAGCCAGGCACTACCACAACACCTGCTTTAGTCAGCAGTTCCTCAGCAAACTCCTGAGATGTTTTGCCAAATGCCTTGATATTGCAGAATGCGTAGAAGCTGCCGCGTGGTTTCGGGCAGGAAAATCCAGGGATAGCATTGATACCATCCACCAAAATATCCCGGCGGCGCGTATAGTCCGCCAACATGGATTTAACACACTCATCACTCTGCAGAGCCACGGTCGCTGCGTGTTGGATAAAGCCGGGGATGCAGGAGATCAATCCTTCGTTCAAATGCGCAAAGTGAACCGCGTAACCATCAGGAACAATGACATAGCCTACACGCCAGCCGGTCATAGCATAGGTCTTGGAGAAGCTGTTGAGAACAAACACTTTATTGCGTATCTCTGGGATCTGAGCCAGTGAAAAAGCCTTCACACCGTCGTAGACCAAGGCGTCATAGGGCTCGTCAGAGAGGACGAAGATATCGTACTTCTCCACGACCTTGGCCACCTCGCGCAGATCCTCCTCGCTCATAACAACGCCTGTGGGGTTGCAGGGGGAGTTGATGATGATGGCTTTCGTCTTGGAAGTAATAACCTTCTCAATATCGGCGGCTTTCATGGCGAAGCCGTTTTCCTCGCTGGTAGGGACCTTTACAACGGAGGCACCCACAGCTTGGATCTGGCCAAAATAGTTGGGGTAACAGGGGTCGGCCACCAGCACCTCGTCACCACGGTCTACTAGGGCAAAGAGTGTCAGCGCAATGGCCTCATTGGCACCACAGGTAACCACCACATTGTTGGCGGTATAGCCGTCCCAATACTTGGCAGCATAGCGCTTGGCAACGGCCTGGCGCAACTCGTCGATGCCCGCGTTGGGGGTGTAATGGACCATACCGGCATCGATGGCCTCCTTGGCCGCGTCCTTTACATACTGGGGGGTATCGAAATTAGGCTCGCCCACAGTGAGCTTGATGGCTTCTGGATAGTGGGAGGCCAAGTCGAACATTTTACGAATGCCGGAGGCGGGGTAATTCGCCGCCAGGGCAGAGACTTTCACTTGTTTTTCCATAACGGAAAACTCCTTTTCCTTGTATTTTCCTCAATGCTTTTTACTTGCCGCAGTCGGCGCAGTTCCCGGAACAGCCGCTAAGGCCCGCAATGTGAGCAGCGAACTGCTTCTTCTGCTCCAGGGAGGAGAGCTTGGAGTACATGACCTTCTGGGCCTGAGGGGATCCTGCGCCGTGCATGGACTCCACCAGAGCTGTACCACCGGTCATATTCTCAATGAGGCGGGCAATGCGCATACGGTCCTCGGTGGAAACCCCCTCAATGCCGTGGAGGTACTTCTCCACATAGTGGCCGATGTCAGGATTCTTCAAATCGGACTCAGAGGGCATAGTGGCGATGATGCCGCCACCGATGTCCTGGGCCAAGCGGTCAATATCATAAATGAGCTTGGTGACATTGTGCTTACCCACATTGGCAAGCAGCGGGTCTACAAAGTAGGCACCGGAGGCGGTGGGCTTGCCCTCGGCGGAGCTGGCCAGTGAGCAGGCGTAGAGAGTCTCCTCCATGTGGATCATCTCGTTGAGCTTCTCTTTCACATGACTGGCCTTGCCGTAGCCGCTGAAGTCAGCCATGAGGGCTGTCGCTCCAATGACCACATCGGAAACGCCGCTTTTGCATCCGCCGTAATTGGCCCGGTGGTAGCAGGCAAAGCGCTCCACCAGAAGGCCGGAAAACTGGGTCTCACCGCACATGAAGACACGTTCCCAAGGGACAAAAACATTCTCCAGGATTGTCAGGCACTCGCCGCCCACGATGCCGTACTGGGCGTTGCCCTGATCCACAGTCCCCTCGCATTTACGATCGTCATTGGTCTGGCGGCCAAATATATGTAGAACACCGGGGGCGTCCACAGGCAGGGCGCAGCAGACGGCGTAGTCCGCTTCTTCTGGCTTCATGGCCATGGTGGGCATGATGAGCATTTCATGGCTGTTGACCATACCGGTCATGTGCGCCTTGGCGCCGCGAATGACAATACCATCCTCCCGCTTCTCCACCACATGGACGAACATATCCGGATCCTTCTGCTGACCAGGGCGGAGACTGCGATCCCCCTTTACATCCGTCATAGATCCAGACACCATCAAATCATTTTCCTGCACATATTCCAAATATTTTTTGAAGCGATCGTGGTAATCGGTGCCCATGGCCTGGTCAATTTCATAAGTAACCGTGTAAGTGGCATTCATGGCGTCAAAACCTACGCAGCGCTGATAGCAGGTGCCGGTTTTTTGAGAGATGGTGCGTAGCATCTTCACCTTTTTCACCAAGTCCTCGGTGGACTGGTGGATGTGAGTGAAACGATTGATCTTCTTGCCCGTCAGGTGGGAGGTGGCTGTCATCAGATCCTCGTATTCCTTGGTACCGGCCAGAGCGTAGGTCATGGCGGCGGAATTTACATGCCCTCGGATGAAAGGGTGGTCAATGAGAGTCTCGGGATTCAGCAACTCACCCTTCAGATAGACCTTGATATTCCGGCTGCGGAGGCTGTTTTTATACTCCTGTGCAGTTTTCATTGCAAGTCCTTTCTTGCGGTAGGACGGCACGCCGTCCTACCGCACATGTAACGCATTACTTTTTTTCACTCATTTCCAGGTAGGATTCGTAGCGCTCCTTGGCATCCTGGGCGGCGCGGCTAAAGAGCTCGGCGGCCTTTTCCGGGAACTTAGTCTCCATGGCAGCGAAGCGGCGCTCGCTGCGCAGAAAATCCTGATAGTCGGCGGTGGGTGCCTTGCTGTCGAGCTGGAAGGGATTCTTTCCCTCCTGGGCCAAACGCGGATCATAGCGATACAGAGTCCAATAGCCTGCCTCCACGGCGCGCTTCATCTCCTGCTGGGCGCCACTCATGCCGCCGCGAATACCGTGGGCTGTGCAAGGGGCGTAGGCGATGACCACAGCAGGGCCAGGATAGGACTCCGCCTCCCGGATGGCTTTGAGGGTCTGGTTGGGGTCGGCACCCATGGCCACCTGAGCCACATAGATATAGCCGTAGCTCATCAGCATCTTACCCAGGTCTTTCTTCTTGGTACGTTTGCCGGCGGCGGCGAACTGGGCGGTGGCACCCATATTGGTGGCCTTGGAGGCCTGACCACCGGTGTTGGAATACACTTCGGTATCCATAATCAGCATATTGATATCCTGATTGGCAGCTAATACGTGATCCAGACCGCCGAAGCCGATATCGTAGGCCCAGCCGTCGCCGCCGAAGGCCCAGACAGACTTCTTACTAAGGAACTCGGAATTGTTGAGGATAAAAGTGATCTTCTCCGCTGTATCACCGGTAGCAGTGGCGATGTGCAGGGCGGACAGGAGGTCATCCGTAACCGCACGGCTGACGGCAGCGTCCAGGCGACCCTCTAAGTAGGCGTGGCAGGCATCAACCGCCACGCCGGCCTTCTCTACCTCCTCCACGGCGTGGACCAGTTCAGCATTGAGCGTGTCGTGAGCCTGAAGGAAACCAAAGGCAAACTCAGCATTGTCCTCAAAGAGAGACTGTTCCCAGGGAGCGCCGAAGCCGCGCTTATCCTTGCAGTAGGGGGTGCTGGGCAGGCAGCCGCCGTGGGCGGCGGTGCAGCCGGAGGCATTGGCGATGTACATACGGTCGCCAAAGAGCTGGGTGACCATCTTCACATAGGCAGTCTCGCCGCAGCCTGCGCAGGCAGGCGGGAACTGATAATAATGGGTGGAGAACTGAAGACCCTTGACAGTCTTTTTATTTACTGCGTCCTCCTTGACGGGCACATGGTCAACGGCGTAAGTCCAGTTATTGCGCTCGGGGAGCATGGTCTCGGCGGGCACCATGGTCAGGGCACTATCCTTAGCGAGACAACTGGTGGCACACTGGCCGCAGCCCAGGCAATCGTAGGGAGACACCTGAATGCGGTACTGGTACTTATCCAGGCCGACACCCCGTGCTTTCACGGTTTCGAACGCCTCCGGTGCGGCAGCATTTTCCTCTTCCGTTAGCAGGTACGCGCGGATAGCCGCGTGAGGACATACTGCGGAACACTGGTTGCACTGAATGCACTTCTCCGCATCCCACTTGGGCAAAAGTACCGCATCAGTACGCTTATCGTAGACGGAGGTACCACTGGGCCAGGTACCGTCCACAGTGCCATACTTTTTGAAGAGGGACACCGGGAGTTTGTCGCCCTGCATTTGGTTCATGGGGATGATGAGGTCGTTGACGAAATCGTGCTTGACCGGGGCGGCGGCTGCGTCGTCCGTGGCGGTGAGCCAGCTATCGGGGATAGTCACCTGGTGCAGGGCGTTTACGCCCTCGTCCACAGCAGCGCAGTTGAGGTCCACCACCTTTTGGCCGGCCTTGATCAGATAGGTCTTCTTAATGGCGTCCTTCATGGCCCCCACGGCCACATCCATGGGGATAATGTCGGCCAGCTTAAAGAAGGCGGCCTGGAGGACGGTGTTGGTGCGGTTGCCCAAACCCAGCTTCAGGGCGATGTCGGAGGCATCGATGGTGTAGAGCCGGGCATTCTTGGCGGCCAACTGCCGCTTGAGAGAGGCGGGCAGATACTGCTCCAGCTCGGCATCGGTCCAGTGGCAGTTCAGCAGGAATGCGCCGCCGGGCTTTAACTCCTTGGCCACATCGAACTTTTCAAGATACGCGGCATTGTGAACGGCCACAAAATCTGCGGACTGGACCAGATAGGTGGCGTGGATGGGCTGATTGGAGAAGCGCAGGTGGCTCTGGGTGACGCCGCCGGACTTCTTGGCATCATAGTAAAAATAGGCCTGGGTATATTTTTCGGTGGTGTCGCCGATGATCTTCACGGAGTTCTTGTTGGCGCCCACGGTGCCGTCACCGCCGACACCCCAGAGCTTGCAGGAGACCTGGCCGGGAGTGTCGGTGTCAATCTCCTCATAGGGCAGGGATGTAAAAGTCACGTCATCGTTGATGCCGATGGTGAAGCTGTTCTTAGGCTTGTCCAGCAACAGGTTATCGTACACCGCCTTCATCATGCCGGGGGTTGTGTCTTTTCCCGACAGGCCGAAGCGGCCGCCCACAATGCTGTCGAACTTCCGGCCGGAGTCCACCAACACGGATTTCACATCCAGATACAGAGGCTCACCAGCGGAGCCGGATTCCTTGGTGCGGTCCAGAACCGCCACCCGGGTCACCGTCTCAGGCAGGGATTTGAGAAAATACTCAGCGGAAAAGGGCCGGAACAGATGCACGGAGATCATGCCCACCTTGCGGCCACGGGCGTTGAGGTAGTCCACCGTTTCCCGCAGGGTCTCGGCACCGGAGCCCATGGCCACCACGCACTCCGTAGCATCGACCGCGCCGTAATACTCGTAGGGGGCGTAGTGACGGCCTGTCAGTTTGTTGATCTCGTCCATATAGTGGGCCACGATGCCTGGGATGGCGTCATAGTGGCCGTTGGATGCCTCGCGTCCCTGGAAGAAAGTCTCGCCGGTAGCCGTGGTACCACGGATGCAGGGGTGCTCAGGGTTCAGGCTGTTACGGCGGAAGGCGTCGATTTGGTCGAAATCCACCAAGGGACGCAGATCTTCATAATCCAAGACATCGATTTTCTGCATCTCGTGGGAGGTGCGGAAACCATCAAAGAAGTGCATGAATGCGTGACGCGCCTTAATAGCGGACAGATGCGCCACCACGCCCAAATCCATAGCCTCCTGAGGACTGGCAGAAGCCAGCATAGCCTGGCCGATGGAGCGGCAGGTCATGACATCGGAATGGTCTCCGTAAATGGCCCACATATTCTGCGCCACGGTGCGGGCGGAAACATGAAAGACACCCGGCACGTGCTCACCGGCAATGCGGAACATGGGAGGGATCATGAGCATCAGACCCTGGGACGCGGTGTAGGTGGTGGTGAGCGCACCGGCCTGGAGCGATCCGTGACAGGTGCCGGCTGCACCGGCCTCAGACTGCATCTCAATGACCTTTACAGGCTCACCAAACAGGTTTTTCTTTCCCTGAGACGCCCATTCATCCACCACCTCGGCCATCTGGGAAGACGGCGTAATAGGGAAAATGGCTGCTACTTCCGTAAATGCGTAGGAAGCATAGGCCGCAGCGGTATTACCGTCCATAACTGCTTTGTGTTTCATCTTTGTACCTCGTATTCTAGAGTGATTGTTTTGTTGCAAATAACAGCTTCTGCACAGCTATAATAATGGATCCTTATCTTTTTCTTGCGGATAAAACCGATTTCGTATATAATGATCCCCAGAGCAAACTTGCCACGCATTGATTTCACAAGTGCGAATGGAGGCTTTCACATGACGATCTTTGACTACATCAGTTTCTTGACCGTGGCGGAATGCAAGAGCATCACCGCCGCCGCAGACAAGCTGCATCTGACAAAATCTGCTGTGAGCCACAACCTGTCTAAAATTGAAAAGGAACTGGATGTCCCCCTCTTTTTCCGCGGGAACAACAACTGGGCGCTTACCAGCGCAGGAGAGACGCTGTTGCCCTACGCCCAAAAAGTAATGCAAGCGGATCAGCGATTCAATGAGATCGTGCGTGCGCTGACCGGTCTCTCCTCCGGCTCCGTAAAACTTGGAACATGCTCCAGCACATGCATTAACTGGATTCCCGGCATTTTGAAGTCATTCCGAGAGAAGTTTCCGGGGATCACGGTGGAAGTGACCAGCGGATTCTGCAACTCGCAGCTTCTTACGAAGCTCCGTTCCAATGAGATCGATCTGGCCATTGGCGGGTATTTGGAGGCAGCGGACTTGGAGGTCACAGAAATTTTCAAGGATGAGATGCTCTGTGTGACCAGCGTCGACTTTGAGCCCCAAAATCACACCTATGTAGTCAGCGACGACCTGAAGAAGCTTCCGAACATGATCTCTCTGGGGGACTACGGCGAGGAAGCACTGCCGGTGGCCAAGCACATGGGTATCACCGCCTGCAACACCTTTACCTCCGTGGATGATGCCAGCCTGGTGGCTTTGGCAGAGAGCGGCTTAGGATTCTGCATCATGGGGCGATTAGTGTTGAAATCTCTATCGGCGAATATCAAGGCGTTTTCCTTTAATCCGCCTCAGTACCGACACCTGTCGCTGCTGCGCAGCAACCGCACAAAAGCATCTCCCGCGACAGAGGCTCTTAGTAAGCACATTGTGGAATACGTTCAAAATTTGCCTGATTTTGAACTCCCGTTTCATGTCTCCAATTCAACAGCGTGATTTGTTTACCGTGGCTGCCACAAAGTGGCAGCCACGGTTTTGGGTTTTTAGGAATATATGCTCCTTGCGGAGTTAACTATTGAATTTATCAATATTGAAACGCCCCTCGCCCTTGGCGACGATCAGAGAGCAGACGGCATCGCCCCAGATGTTCATGGGGGTGCTGACGGCGTCAATGTAGAAGAAGCAGGCAGCGATCCAACCAACGCACTCGGTGGGCAGGCCAAAGGCATCAATGAGGATGGCAGCGATAGCAAGGCCTCCACCGGGGACACCAGCACAACCCACAGAGAAGGCGATGCCCATGACGACCATGATGAACAGGTCTCCCACATTGGGGGTCTGTCCAATGACGCCCATGCCCAAGAAGATGTACAGAGGGATCAGGATGCCCATGGAGTCCATGTTGAAGGTGACACCCAGGGGGATGCCGAAATCGGCGATTTCATCGTCCACGCCCAGATCCTTGGTGCATTTCAGGGTCATAGGCAGGGTGCCGGAGGAGCTGGTGGTGGTAAATGCGGTAATGAGAGCCGGGAACATCTTCTTGGTGAACTTAAAGGGGTTGACCTTACCGATGACAGACAGCATACCAAAGTAGCAAATAATGATCTGGGCGGCCCACGCGATGGTAAAAGCAATGAGGAAACTGCCCATTGTCTCCAGGAAGGAATTCTTCATGCTGGAGACGCCGGAAGCGGTGAGTCCGATGATGCCGATGGGTGCATAATACATGATGCCCTGGATAATCTTTAGGGTCAAGTCCATGCCGTGGTTCAGGAAGCGGGTAACGGCAGACTTAGTCTCATCGGTGTCCTTCATGGTAACAACGGCAATGCCAATAAACATGGCCAGGAACACAATTTGGACGGTGTTGCCCTCGGCGATGCAGCCCAGGAAGTTGGCAGGCAACCAGGCAATATAGTCGTCAACGGTAACGCCGACAGCTTCCACAGCCTCATAGCCAGCAATAGACGCACCCACACCGGGCTTGAATATCTCACCGCAGATAATACCTAAGATGATGGCAATGGTAGTGGTAAATAGGAACCAAAGGATAACCTTTCCGCCCCAACGACTCAGCTTTTTGGCATCACCGATGTTGGCGAAAGAGGAGCTAATGGAAAACAGCACCAGAACAGGCACCATCATCACCAGCAGACGGGTAAAGATGGTTCCGAAGGGCTTCAGCACGCTGGCAGAATCGCCCAATACAATTCCCAGTACTACACCAATGATAACGGAAACTAACAGCGTCAGTGAGAAGTGAGAATTAATCCATTGAATGATTTTCTTCATTGCGTTTCCTCCTAATCAAATATTGAAACGAATTCAGGATTACTTAGAGATTTCGGCGCGCATTTGGTCAGCTTTTGCTTTTGCAATGTCAGCATACATACCCACGTCAGTTGAGCAAGTCAGGTAGGTGAAGCCCTGCTCCAGCCAGTGACCGATGAGGTCGGGGGTCTTGACGAAAATGCCTGTGGCTACGCCCTTTTTGCGGCATGCGTCGGAGACCTTGTCCAGCAGAGCCACCACCTTGGGATGCTGCATCTGGCCAGGTACGCCCAGGGACTCGGACATATCATTGGGGCCGCAGAACACCACATCTATGCCGGGAATTTCCAGAATTTTGTCGATGTTCTCCGCCGCCCAGGCGTTTTCCACATGGACGGCCAGAAGGGTCTCATCGTTGGAGGTCTTCATGTGCTCATCAAAGGGGGTCGTGGAATAGCCGGTGGCGGCTACATAGTTGCACATGCCGCGGTTACCCAAGGGGTGATAGCGGCAGGCCTTGGCCACTTCCTCTACCTGATCCAGAGATGTGAGCTGGGGGATCTGAACGCCCTCAGCGCCGGCATCCAGGCAGCGCATGGCGTTAACGGGGTTGGTGCCGGGGACACGAACGATGGGGCTGAGACCTACAGACTTGGCTGCACGGATCATATTGGAGATGTCCTCCATGGTATGCACGCCGTGCTCCGCGTCGATGATGGCGAAGTCCCAACCGGTGAGACCCAGAATTTCCATGGAGATGCTGGACATGCGCACGAAGGTACCGATAACGGGCTCACCGTTTTTTAGTTTCTCCTTGATTGCGTTTTTTGTCACATTAGATTCACTCCTCTCGCTGTTGCCTTTGCACTTGGGCCCCGTGCTTTTGACAATAATTTATCGTTCTTTTCCGGCAGTTGCAAGCCAACATATTTTGACAAAAGTGCAAATTAATTCAACAACTCGGAATCCCAAGCTTTTTGACGAAAATAGGCAGTTTTATGTGAGCGTTTGTTTGATATTTTTGTGCATTTATAACAAATTGCAATTGTGTTATACGGCGGTACAAATTATTTCAACGTCTCTGATTTTGCGCTTTCCTGCGAGAAGGTTATTCCTCTCCATACCACACCGGTCTTGCCGCTGTCTCGAAGCCATCACGGTGGGAGATGGCCACACCGTCCGTACCTGCGGCGCAATGCACCACCAGCAGGCGGCCCAGCCAGTCGCGGCCTGCGGCGATGCCGACGTGTTCATCCTCCGGATAGAACAGCAAGTCCCCCGGCTGTACCTCGTCCCACTCAATATCCACGCAGTTGGCGTGCTGTTCCATGACTCCGCCGCCCTGCCCAATTACATACGTGCCGCCGCTGGCGTTGTAGAACGCCCAGTCCACGAATCCGGAACAGTCAAGGCCGTAGGGCTGCTCCGTGCCAGTGCTGTCGCTGCCCGCTGCTGTGACCTCCGTCAGCTCGCCCCAGCGGTCGTCCCAGCCCAGCATCAACGATTTGCCGCCCCAAAAGTAATCAACTTTCCCCACCAGCGCCAGCGCATAGGTGACAACCATGCGCCGCTCCATGGAGAGATCATCCGGCAATCGCTCCCACACCTCCATGGCTTCGCCGGTGGGCTCCATAGTGTGACTGTCCGCGAGAACACCAGCCGGTGACAGCGCCGCCGCAACCACGATCACCGGCAAGGCCAGCAACAGGAACAGCACCACACCGCCGCCCGCTGCGGCTATGGCCTTGATACCGGCGCGGATGACCTTGCCTGCCGCCTGCGCCATCTGCTCCAGCCGCTGTCCCGCTTTTCGGGCAGCGGCTTTCGTCTGCTGGAGCATCTGCCGCTGGGCGGTGCGCTGGGTGTGCTGCTTTGCCTGCTGTTGAGCAGCGGTCATGGCAGCCGTAGGCGGTTTTTGCGCCGGTTGGCGCGGCGCTGTGGCAGTGCGTGGTGTCTCTGCTGCCGTGGTACTCTGCGCTGCGGCGGACTGCTCCGTTGACTGCCACATATCCCGTTGGCGCACCTGCGCCGCCGTTGCCTCCTGCCGCTGCCGCACCTTTTGGACACGGTATTTGTGCAGGACGTACTTCCGCTGAAGCTGCTGCGTGGCGCGGAATGTCAGACGGGCGGCGTCCACCCCACTCTGTTGCGCCTGCTCCGTGGCATACTCCACCGGCTGACGCTGGTGCTGGGTCTGCCGTTCCTGCTTCTGCTGAGCGTAGTGCCGCTGCAAGATACGAACCGCCGTGCGGGGTATGGCGTCTTTCTGCCGTGTTTTCGGCTGCTCCATGGCGGCGCGGGTCTTGACGTCACGCATTTTGCTCTCCCGGCTTGGTGGTCATCAGACGGTACAACTCCGTGTCGCGGGGCAATTCATTGATGAAAGGCACGAGACAGGACCCCACCTTGATCAGCCCGTGGCCTGCCGGTGCGTCACTGACGTAATCCATCTGCGCGTCGCTGGCATCCAGCAGCTTGGCCAGCTCCGCACGGTCGGTAGGCGCCTGATTCAGCAGCACCAGAAACTCGCTGTTGGCGAACATCAGCCGCGCCGTGTCGGACAACAGGCACTCCTCTACATTCTGCGTAATGCCGGTAAGCGTGGCGTAGTATTTGCGGAATCGCTTCCAGCATTTATACAGGAACTCACTGGAGTAGTTGTTGATGGCGCTCTTACCGCCCACACCGGGGCTGGCGAAGAATAGATAGATCTCGTCAATATAGACGTGGGTATACCGCCCCTGCTGCCGGTTGCGAATGACACGGTTGAGGATGCTGTCCAGCATCACCAGCAGGCCGATGGGCTTGAGATTTTCACCCAAGTCCTGAATGTCGTAGCAGATGATACGGTTGCGGGTGTCGATATTGGTCTGGTGGGCGAACACGTTCAGGCTGCCGGTGGTGAACAGCTCCAGCGCCAGCGCAATTTCATGGGCAACCGGCTCCTTCTGCCGCATAAGGTCATCGTAGAGGTCTTTCAGCGTGGGCGGTTCGCCCTCGTATTTGCGGATGTACTTGCGGTAGATGTTGGCAGTGCAGCGGTCGATGATGGACTTCTCCTTTGCGCCGATCTCGCCCGCGCCCATGAGCTGTTCACACAGAGACATGATGAACTCGCTTTTCAGCACCAGCGGATTGCGCCCGTCGCCGTACTCCTTGGAAATGTCCAGTGCGTTGACATAGCTGCCGTTGGAGGCGGAGATGGTAATGACTTCGCCGCCCAGCGCACGGATCAGCGGGCCATACTCGCGCTCAGGGTCTACCACGATAATGTCGTGGTCGGTGTTCAAGCCCACGAAGCCGATCTCCTGCTTTGCCATCATGGACTTGCCGCTGCCGGATACGCCCAGATACAGGCCGTGGCCGTTCAGCAGGGCGTCGCGGTTGCAGATGATAAGGTTGCGGGACACGGCGTTGACGCCGTAGTACAGGCCGCCGGTGTCCATGATCTCCTGCGTCTTGAAGGGCAGCAGCACGGCGGTACTCTCCGTGGTCAGCGTCCGCATAGCATCGATACGCCGCAGGCCGTAGGGCAGCACCGTGTTCAGCGCGTCCTCTTGCTGGTGCTTCATAGTGGCAAACTGGCAGCCGTGGGAACGCCCGATGGCAGACAGTGCCTCCGTGTCCTGCTCCAACTGCTCCTCGCTGTCGGCAAGGTGAGTCAGCGTCACCAGCGCGTACATCATCCGTTGGTCACGGGCGGTGAGGTCGTCTAAGAACTCCCGCGTCTCCTTCCGCATCTGCTCCAGATCATAGGGGATGTTGGCAGAGAAATTGTTGTGGTGGTTCTGCCGCTGCTGCCAGCGGGTAATGTCGCTCTCCACTGCCATGATGCGCCGATGCATCTCCGATACAGCCTCATCGGTGGCCACCGGCACAATGTCGATGGACAGCATCATGTTCCGGGGGTAGTCCATCAGCTCGGTGATCATGGTGTCCTTGATAAAGCTGGCATACTCCCGCAGGAACAGGGTGCGGCCCACGCGCTCGTCCACGGCGTAGTGGTCGTGGAAGAATTGCAGCGTCTCCGGCGCGATGGCATCGCGGAAGTCGTGGCCGCGCCGCTGGGCGGTTTGCAGGTCGAAAGCAAAAGCCGATTCCTGCCCTACGCGGAAGAAGTCATGGAACAGGCGCAGACGCTCGTTGAGGGTGATTTCCCGTATACCGGAATCCATGCGGCCGAGGCCAGCGGTCAGGTCAGTTCCCACGCGGGCGAAGAAGGTGCGGGCCTCCTCGATACTGTGCTTGGCAACGGACACGGTGATGTACTTCTCCTGCACCAGATTGTTGCTGCCGCTGGCCTTGTCCAGCAGAATGCCGTTGTACTCGCGGCGCATATAGTCGCGGCCATCCTGCCGGTAGGCCATCAGGAGGTTTCGGCTAAACTCCTGCCGGTTAAGCTGGCGGTTCACCAGCGTCAGCTTGATGCCCGCGTCGATGGGCAGGCTGTTGAGAACGCCGCAGTAGCCCAGAAACAGCTCCATTTGCTTTTCCGGCGAGGCCACGGCGTAATTGATGTCAAAAAAGC
>ERZ824978.2461-NODE-2461-length-16216-cov-3.765361_pt1 | contig 16216 bp, 10 predicted proteins | sample MGYA00519860_ERZ824978 | MGnify/ENA primary metagenome ERZ824978 (study PRJEB31778, sample SAMEA3449184) | human gut metagenome | biome: human gut; feature: human-associated habitat; material: faeces | place: United Kingdom | collected 2010/2012 ... | reverse complement strand
TCAAAAAAAGGGATTTGGAGTGGTGGCCCCTAAATCCCGAAAATTTATAAAGGTAAAATAATATTAAAAGTAGTACCCTCGCCTTCCTTAGACTCAAAAGTAATATTACCATTAAAATGAGCCTTAATAGTAGAATAAGACATATACAAACCAAGTCCAGTACCATTTTTACCCTTTGTTGTAATCATCTCCTTAAATAACTTATCTTTAACTTTCTGAGGAAGACCACAACCATAATCCTTAACAGAAATAATCAAATTACCATCAGATTTACTCAAAATCAAATCAATATTTTTCTCAGTTTCACCATTATAGGCCTGAATAGCATTAGAAATCATATTATTAATAACCTGGACCAAACTATTAATATCACCATGAAGAGAAGTATGCTCAGGAACTTTCATAATAACATTCAAATAAACAATAGCATTTTTAAGTTCATGTTTCATCAAAATATCAACTCTCTTAACAAGTTCATCAATATCAAAAGAAACATTTTCAGTCTCAGATAAAGTAACAGCTTGGCCCTTAACAGCAGTAATAATATCAGACATATATTCTGTATATTCTTTAATTTTAACAATCCATTCATTCATGTCTTTGGCAATATCATGATGGTCTTGGCTATTAACCTCAGGGTCATCAATAGAAGAATCATATTCTTTAACTAAGTCAGTTAAGCCCTCAGCAGCTCCAGAAATAGACATTATAGGAGTTTTTAAGTTATGAGCAATACCACCAATTAATTGTCCAAGTGAAGCAAGACGTTCTCTTTCCATTAATATATCTTGATTATTTTTAATAGTTTCCATATCTTGAATATGTTGAGTAATATCCTTAAACAAGATTAACGTTCCTAATGATGCACCATCTGAATAAATTGTATTAACTTCAACTGAGAAGATTTTATGAATTCTACTAACATGATACTCAAAAGAAATAGTCTTTTTGGAATCATTTGTTTTTATAATTGCATTTTTTATTTTACTATAGTTTATTTTATTATTTTTACAAAAAGTATCAAAATTTTGACCTCTTAAAGCAATGTCTTTAATTTTAAAAGTTACTAAAAATGTTTGGTTAAAGTCTGTTATAGTCCCATCATCATTTAAAACCAAATAACTATCAGACATCCTATCAACAATTTTCTGAAGAGCAATAGGAGTAAGTTTAAATAGATTAAACCTAAAAATTCCAATAGTAAAGCAAATAATAGTTACAGAAAATGCAATAGGAGTTGCATATATTGACACAGGCAAAAGTCCAGTACTACCAAGTAAATTTACAATAATAGGAGCAAGAGAACCTATTATAAGCAATATAGCTTGTCTAGAAAATAGTCCAGCATTTTTAATTGAATATCTCATTAGTATAAATAGAGATATACCAAAAATTAAAAATGTATAATAGGTATGTACATAAAACCATGGTCCATAAGCAGTAGATAAACTCATGGAATACTCCTTATAAAATAAATGATGTAAATCATTTGTCCAAAGCAATAACAATGATGTAATTGGTATAATAAATAATAATAAATAATATCTTTTAAAATCTAATCTTCCATTTTCAAAAATAATAGCCATAAAGTAAAATGCAATTGGTAAAAAACAAATACTTATATAATACAAATTAAAGAAATATTTTAAACTAATATCATATTTATTTAAGAAAATAATTTGAAGTATCATACAAGTTAACCAAAATAACATTAATCCAAATAATACAATAAATATTTTAGTCAATGGCTTTTTATTATTTTGAGTCAAAAGATTTTTCAAAAGCAAAATCAAAACACCAGATACAAATACTAATATCCATAATACAATTGAATCTGTAGTTGACATCGTTATATCACCTTCCTTAGTAATTTAATAAAATCAATTAAATATTTATTTTTAATTTTAGGCCACTTAAAACCACATTTCCTTAAATATTTAATCGTAAAATTAGATTTTAATTTTATAGTACCATTATAATTCAAATGATAATTACTGTCAAAATCATTTGCTATATTTTGTAAAGAACTCCTTTTTTCATCATTTTTCAAAATATTGATTGCCGTAGTTTTAAATTCATTTTCTGGCAATACCTTGACATTATAATCAAACTTCTTAATTAATTTTAAAAATTTACCCAAAGCAACAGTTTTATGATTATAGATATGAAAAACTCTATTTTTCTCTGAAGGATGAGTTATAATTTTATATACAGCCTGTGCCGCAGAATCTACAGGTGTAAATTCTAAAGGATTTTTTAATAAGTAATCTGGAATAATTCCGAGTTTCATAAAAGCAGCAAGCTTTGTAACAAAAGCATTTTGCAAGATATTTTCTTGGAATAAACCATCACTTAATCTAGGCATCAAATTACCCATACGTAATATATAAGCATCAACATTTTTACTAATAGCATCAAGTACAGCAGCTTCAGCCTCAAATTTACTATGAGTATAAACATTATCAAGTAATTGACCTATATATAAAGAATCCTCGCAGAATTCAGGATTAACCAAATGTCTAATAGATTTTTTTAGTAAAACATATGATAAATCAAGTTTTTTACCAGACACGCCAGTAGTTGAAATATGATATAGTTTTTTATTAAAATCCTTACAAAAATCAATAATATATTTTACACTTGTAACATTAGTCATATAAAAATTATTGTAATTTCCAAAGTGAGCAACATTTGCGGCACTATGTATTACTAAATCAATGTTATTTACTATTTTCTGTAAATCTTCTTGAGATAGCCCAAAATTAAGTTTACAAATATCACCAGTTACAGGAATTATTCGGTTATTAATTAAATTATCATATTTATTACCAAAATAATAATTTAACTTTTGAGAAAGTTTTGTAGTTATAGACATTCCTGGCTCTTTTCTAACTATACAATATATTTTTCCATTCTCATTTTTTAAGAATTCATCCAAAATGTGTATTCCAAGAAAACCAGTAGAACCAGTAAGCAAAATGTTTTTAGGATGATATTCTTCTATTTTAGATTTCTTAGTTGTTTTATTTAATATATCTAGAGCTCCTCCAGGTAAATTTTCAAATTTATTTAATATTGGTTTATTATTATCAGAATTTATCTTATCTTCAAGTTCAGCAACAGTAGAAAATTTAAAAATATCTGAGTAAGAAACTTTATTTGTAAATTCCAATAATTCAATATTTAAGCTCATTGCAAGAAGAGAATCGCCACCAAGTTCAAAGAAATTATCGTGGATTCCAATTGGCTTTGTATTTAGCACTTTTTCAAAAATACTTACCAATTGTTTCTGAAGGTCTGTCTTAGGTGGAACATAATTTTCTTTGCTAATATTTAAAAATTCTTTAGGCATTGGTAATTTTTTCCTATCAATCTTACCATTTGGTGTATAAGGAAAATCATCTAATGCAATATAGTAAGAAGGAATCATATATCTAGGTAATCTTTTTGCTAAATATCTTCTAAGCTCATCTACTGAAATTCTCTTATTAGCAACAAAATAAGCAGATATAAATTCTCTATTATTCATATTTTGTTTTACAATAACTGTTTTTTCAATATTAGGATATTTTGAAATTAATGCTTCAATTTCACCAAGTTCTATTCTAAGACCTCTAATTTTTATTTGATTGTCTTTTCTACCAAGACATAAAATATCACCATTTTCCAAATATTTTCCTAAATCACCACTTTTATACATGGTTTTTCCACTCATAAAAGGATTATTTAAAAAGCTCTTAGAAGTCAAATCAATATTATTTAAATATCCTTTTGAAACACCATCACCAGAAATATAAATTTCGCCAATAACACCAACTGGAACAGGCATCATATTATCATCCAAAATATACATCTGATCATTATAAAAAGGTTTGCCTATTGTAATAAAATCAGTATTTACCTCAGATAAAGTACAATAATAAGTTTCAGTAGGGCCATATCCATCATATATAGTAATATTACCTAAATCTTTTAACTCTCTAACTAATGTAATAGGAACTTGTTCACCTGTTAATGTCAAATATTTTATATTCTTTAAAGCTGGAATACTATCAATATTATTTACAAATACTTGCATTACAGAAGGTGTAGCCTGGGTTGCAGTAACTGCATTTTTAACCATTAAATCATTTAAAAGCTTAGGCATAGTTTGTTCATCTTCATTTGCAATGACAACTTTTACACCTCTTTGAAGAGGAATAAGGGCTTCATAAGAGAAGATATCAAAGCTTACTGTTGAAATAGACACAATAGCTTGATTTTTTGGTTCTTTCAAATATCCAACATAATCATTACAATAATGTGCAAAATTAACAAGTGTTTTTTGTGTTTGCAATACACCTTTAGGACGACCAGTAGAACCAGAAGTAAATATTACATAAAGCAAGTCATCCAAAGTATTAATATTTTCAATGTTCTCATTTGGAAGAGAATATATATCGTTATTATCCAAATCAATTGTTACCTTATGTTCAAAATCAATTTTGCTTTCAAGTTTTTTATTAGTAAGCAATACAGAGGCAGAACTACTAGAAAGCATATAATTAATTCTATCTTCAGGGAAACCTGGATCAATTGGAATATAAGCTCCACCAGATTTCATAACTGCAAGTATAGCAATAATCATCTCCAAAGAACGATTAACCATAACACCTACTAAAGATTCTTTCTCAACATGTTGAGTATTTCTTAAATAATAAGCTAAACTATTTGCTTTTTCATTTAACTCACGGAAAGTTAAAGATTTATCACCAAAAACTAAAGCAATATTATTTGGAGTTTTTTCAACTTGTTCCTCAAAAAGAGTAGAAAAAGTTTTATTTGGATAATCTTTTTGAGTATCATTAAAGCCATATAATATTTTCTGTTTTACATCTTCAGAAAGCATATCAATATCAGCAATTTTTATATTTATATTATTAGTAATAACATTTAGTATATTAACAAAATTTTCTGAAAGATTTTCAATAAATTCTTTGTTAAACAATTTTGTAGAAAACTCAAAAGTAAGATTAATAGTTCCATTTATAGGAACTGCCTCAAGAGACAAATCAAATTTTGAAGTTTTCGTATCAGGAATTTTATATGTAGCCTTAATACCATCAATATTTATATTTTCATAACCATTGTTTTGATAAATAAACATTACATCAAAAAGAGGATTTCTACTTGCATCTCTTTTAATATTTAACTTATCAACAAGGTCATTAAAAGGATAAAATTGATATTTAAAATCATCAACAAGATTATTCTTTAAACTTTCCAAAAACTCCAATACAGAAAGAGAATTATCTACTTTATTTCGTAAAGGAAATGTATTTACAAACATACCAATAATAGATTGCGAAGCTTCTAAATCTCTTCCTACACTAGGGCTACCAATAATTATATCATCTTGGCCAGTATATTTTGAAAGTAAAATATAATAAGCACTAAGAAGAATCATATATGGAGTAACATGAAGTCTTTTTGAAAGGTCATTTATAGTATCAAAAGTTGAATTATCTAGTTTTTTATAAACTCTCATACCTTCAAAAGATTGTGTTGCAGGACGAACATTCATTGTAGGCATATTAAGAACTGGAATTTCGCCTTCAAACTGTTTTAACCAATACTTTTCAGCTTCATTATAATTTTCTTTAAATACCTTGTCATCCAAAAGGCTAGTAAAATCTTTATATGTAAATTCCAAATTTGGAAGATTTGCATCTAAATTGTTATACAATTGACAAATTTCATTTATCAAAATAGAAATAGACTTTCCATCTGAAACAATATGATGCATGTCAAGTAAAATGGCAGATTTATTATTAGTAAATTTTATAAATTTAACCCTAAATAATGGAGCTTTTTCCAAATCAAAAGGTCTTATAAAACTTCTAAAAATTTCATCAAAATTATTAAAATCTGCATTATCAAGTGTCTCTAAATTAAATTGTACATTTTCATCAATTTTTTGTACAACAGTATTTTCTTCTATTACAAAATATGTACGAAGTGATTCATGTCTTTCAATTATTTTATTAAAACATTTTTCTAATTTATCAATATCAAGAACTCCATCAACAATAATTGCACCTGGAATATTATATAAAACAGAATTATTTCCTGAAATCTTACTGCTATAATACATTCTTGTTTGAGCAGAAGAAAGTTTATAATAATCTGCAGGAGCAACATGTTTTAAAACAGGAACACTTAATTTATTCATATTTTCACTAATTAAATCAGATAAATCCATAATAATAGGGTGATCTATAATATCTTTTACAAATATTTTAGCATTAAATCTATTTTGAACTATTGCACACAAACTAATAGCCAAAAGAGAATCACCACCAAGCTCAAAAAATGAATCATCTAAACTTAAACTATCTTGTTTTAAAAGTTCACATAATATACTAATAAGTTCTTTATCAATATCATTTCTAGGTTTAATAATTTCTCTGTTAGATGTTTTAAAAACAGGATCAGGTAACTTCTTTCTATCTATTTTTCCATTAGGAGTATGAGGAAGCATATCCATTTGCTTATAATAAGCAGGAATCATATATTTTGGAAGGAATTCACCTAAAGCTTTTTGAATTTCTAAAACATCAATTTTAGAATCAGCCGTAAAATATGCACATAAAACATCATGTGAATTTTTATCAACTTTTTTTACTACTGCGCAAGAATTTATATAAGGCAACTTATTAAGTTTATCCTCTATTTCACCGTAGTTCAACTCTAAGACCTCTAATTTTTATTTGAGAATCAGAACGTCCAAGGCAAACTAAATTACCATCCTTCTTAAAATAAGCAATATCACCAGTTTTATACATAATAGAATTATTTATAAAAGGATTGTTAACAAAAACATTATTAGTAAGGTCAGGTCTATTCAAATAACCGCTTACTTACACCATCTCCGGCAATAAACAAATCACCACTTACACCATATGGCAAAGGCATATTATTTTTATCCAAAACATAACATTGTGTATTTATAATAGGTTTCCCAATAGAGATATTTTGTTCATTAGTAACATCTTGAAGTGTAGACCATACAGCAGTTTCAGTAGGACCATACATATTATAAATTTTAGCATTAGAAAGTTTTCTTAAATTTTCTAACAAAGCAGAAGGAAATGGTTCACCACCAATTAACAAATGAGTAACATTTTTCAAAAAATCAGTGCTACTTCCAGAGCTAATAAAAGTTTGCATTCTAGAAGGAGTAGTTTGAATAATATTTACATCATTTTTTAAGCACAAAGTATTAAATAAATCAATGTTAGTTTGTTCTTGTTCATTTGCAATTACAACAGTAAGCCCATTTACAAGAGGCATAAGACTTTCTAATACAAATATATCAAAAGAAATAGTTGTAATAGAAACAATAATATCCTTATTAGTAAAAGCAAATTCCTTCATCATACCAAAAATAAAGTTAACAACATTTCTGTTTTTTAGCATAACGCCTTTTGGAAGACCAGTAGAACCAGATGTAAAAATTATATAAATTAAATCTTCAGGTTCATTTATATTTTCAATATTCTTATTTGGCAAGTTATATATATTACTGTTTTCTAAATCAATTGCAAGTTTATTATCAAAGTTTACAGTATCTTTTAAATGATTAGAAGTAAGCAACAACTTAGCATTTCCATTTTCCAACATATATTTTATACGTTCTTCAGGAAAGTTAGGGTCAATAGGAGTATAAGTTCCACCAGCCTTTAAAACTGCTAAAATTGCAACAAACATTTCAAGAGAACGGTTAATCATTATACCAACTAAATCATTACGTTTGATATTATATTTATTTCTAAGTAAAAAAGCTAAACTATTTGCTTTTTCATTTAATTGTCTATATGTAAGCTTATCATCACCAAAAACTACAGCAATATTATCAGGAGTTTTTTCAACTTGTTTTTCAAATAACTGAGAAATCATACAATCACGTGGATAATTGCTATTAGTATTATTAAAAACATTCAAAATAGTATTTTTCTCTTCAGGAGTAACAATATCAATATCACAAGAATTTATATCATTATTAGCCAAAATTTGTTTAACCATATTAACAATACGATTTTGAATACAAATAACATCGTCCTCAGAATACTTATCAACCAAATAATCATAATCAATAAATAAACTACCAGTATCATTTATATCATAAATATGAATATTAAAATCGTTAGCACAATAATTGTTAAAAATCCAATCAGTTTTATAGTTCCCTAATTCACTATCAAATGCTTTAGTAACTTGATAAGAAATCAAAATATTATATAAATTAGGAATGTTACTATGTTCTTTACGAATATCCTCTAAAATGGAATTATACGAATATTTTTGATGTCTCAAAATCCCCATCATTTTGGAAGCAACCGTACTTGCTAAATTTTTAAAAGAACCATCATTAACATTTTCAAATCTGATAGGTACTGTATTAATAAACATACCTGTAGTGTGTTTTTCTTTGAAATTAGAACGGTTTAAAATAGGCGTACCGATAACAAAATCATCTATATTAGACACACGTCCAATATAAATAGAAAATATTGCCATAAAGAAATTAAAAGTAGAAATTTTATTTTCTCTACAAAAATTATTGATTTTAGACACAATATCCTTGTCAAGTTCAAAACTTAATCTTTTAGCTTTATAAGATATGTTTTTTACTCCATTAATTGAACCAGGAATAGTTGCTTGTTCTGGTATTGTACTAAAAGTTTGACTCCAAAAATATTTATCATTTGTGAATTTTTTACTGTTTATATATTCTTTTTCAGAATTAATATAGTCCAAATAAGAAAAAGTATCTGGATTAAAAATTTCATTATTTTTAATAGAATTATAATTTTTTATAATTTCTTGAATTACTAAACCAAGAGCCCATGAATCAGCAATCAAGTGATTTACAGTCAAAATAATACAAGTAAAATTACCTTTAGATATAGCAATTTTAAATCTAAATAAATCAGAATCAATAATATCAAATTTATATTCTGCTTCTGTTTTTTCTAATTGTATTACTTCAGACTCAGCATTAACATATTCAACATCAATATTGAATTTTTTATAGTCTGATATATATTGTTTTACAACGTTATTATCTAAAACAACATGAATTCTAAAACTATCATTTTGCCTAACAACATTATTAATAGCTTGTTTTAATATATTTTCATCAACTTGTCCATATAGAGTTCCTGAAACACAGATGTTATTTACTGTTGTTTCTGCATAAAATTGTTCAGTATACCAAATTGATTTTTGTGGATTTGTTAATTCAAAAAGTTCTTTATTTTTCATATATATTACCCCTTCAAAGTTACGTTTAATAACAATTGAATTATACTATTAAAAAACACAATATGCAAGTATTTGACAGGTTTTTTAAAAATAAAATTTCACATTCGTAAGGAACTAATTATTCTTATTTATGAACTATAAGAAATCATTCAAATAAGTGATTTACATAAATTGACTTTTGACTAGAAATTTGTTACAATATGGATATAAAAACTTGCATAAAAGGAGAAGGAATATGGAAGAAAAAAACGTACAAGAGGCACGGGCAAAGAGGAATGGAATAGTTTTCTATTCTAACAAAATACCAATAATTGGGTATGAAACATATAGGGATGAATTTGAAAAAATACAATCACGTATAGTACCAGTTGAAATTGATGAATACCTAGAAACCATACAACTACTAAATGAAAAAGGGGAATATATAAGTAAGAAAAAGGTTATTTTATTTGATATCATTTTAATAATATGTTGTATATTAACCAAAAACATATGGTTTGTGCTAGCAACAATATACTTTTCTATAACAATTTCATTTGATGTGTTCGAATTTGGAAAATTTGTTTACCAAATGAAATCAAAAAATGGAAAAGAAAATTCTACAGCAAGATATCATGCAGCAGAACATATGGTAATTAATGCATACGATAAATTACAAAGAATACCGACATTCGACGAAGTAAAAAAATCATCTCGGTTTTCAAAAAAATGTGGCAGTAGAAAAGAAATATGTAAAATTTGTATGTATACAGTAATAAGCCTAGCAATAGCATTTGGTGCAGAAATAAATATTTTTGATTATAGTTTTATTGTTATAGGAACTTCTATATTTTTAATTATGGCAGAATATAAAGGATGGCTAAGATTCCTACAGATACTTATCACAACACCACCAACTAATAGTGAAATAGAAGTCGCTGTAGAAGGAATAAAATTTTTTGAGAAAATGGAAGAAAAAATCAGTAGTAATGAAGAAGCATTTTAAAAAATTGAAGTTCAAACTTTAGAACAGCAAATTTAACCAATTAAAGGTATGTTCTCCAAAAAAATTACAATTGTAATAAGAAAAAAGAAAAATTTTGATTGAGGTTGCTAAAAAGTAGTACTCAATTGAAATTTTTCTTTTATATAAAGTTATACAACTTTCTGTATATATAAATTAAATTGCACACAAATTATATTTATAATTAACTTGTAAAAAATATATAACAAATGTTTAATCCCTCCAAAACTGTTCATAATAAAAACAGGAGGAAAACAATGCCAAAAAAAAGAAGACAAAAAAACAAAATAAAAAAAATACTATCTAGCATAATACTAATAATCATAATAATATTAATAGGATATTACTTATACTATACATATTCAAACATAGAGGTAACTCCACAAAATTATGAAACACAAAGAACATTATCCACAGGCAATGAACAAACTGTGGAAAAGGCAGAAGAAAAAAGTAGAACAATAGCAGATACCTTAGAGAAAACAATGGAAAGTGTAGTAGGAATATCAAAATTAAAAGACAACGGAAACTCAATATTCAGTAGTAACACGGAAAGCACACTAGGATTAGGAACAGGAGTAATAATATCAGAAAATGGATATATATTAAGTAATGAACATGTAACAGGAGAAAAATACAGTACATGTTATATAACACTAGAAAACAGCAAAAAATATGAAGGAACAGTAGTATGGAGTGATACAGACTTAGACCTATCAATAACCAAAATAGAAGCAACCAATTTAAAATATATTAGTCTAGGTGACTCAGATAAAATAAGAATAGGAGAAACAGTATATGCAATAGGAAATCCAATAGGATTTGAATTCAGAAGAACAGTAACATCAGGAATAATAAGCAGTAAGAACAGAACAATAAAACTAGAAGAAAAAGATAAAGTATCTTACATGTCAGACTTAATACAAACAGATGCAACAATAAACCCTGGAAACAGTGGAGGGCCATTAGTATATCCAAATGGAGAAATAATACGGAATAAACACAGTAAAAATAACATCAGCAGAAGGAATAGGATTTGCAGTACCAATAAATGTAGTAAAACCAATAATAGAAAGTTTTATTCAAACAGGAACATTTGAACAGGCAACACTTGGAATATATGCATATGACAAAGAAGTAATACCATATTTAAATAGTAATTTGAATTTTAATAAAGGAATATATATAGTGCAAATAAATAAAAATGGACCGGCATCAAAAACAGAAATAAAAGAAGGAGATATAATAACAACATTAGACGGAAACGAAATTAACACAATGAATGAATTAAGAGAATATATATATGGCAAAAAGCCAAATGACATTGTTAATATACAAATTGTAAGAGGAAAAATAAATAAAACAATATCAGTAGTATTACGGCAAAAAATAAGAAAAGTGACCAATTGGGACGGTTCTAATTGACAGTCCCCTTTGTCTTACTCTTTTAAATTATACTTCCTAACAAAATCCTTAGTATCAGAATTATTCATAAAAACCTCAGAACGATTTTTCATCAAAAACTCAATAATATTATAAACATCAATCCAAATCTCATTATTACCATCAACTTGAGATTCATCAAAAATAAGTTGCAAGCCAAAATGCAAATGAGGGACATTAATATTATTAACATTTTCTTTAGTACTATATCCAGTCATTCCTAAATAACCAATAACATCACCAGCAGTAACTTTTGAGCCTTCAGCAAGTCCAGAAACATATGGATGATTTTTTCTTAAATGAGCATAGTAATAATATCTTTTTCCATCTAAACTTCTAATACCAACACGCCAACCACCGTACTGATTCCAACCTAAATGTTCAACAGTGCCAGACTCAACAGCAATAATAGGAGTACCAATACTTCCCATCAAATCATTTCCTAAATGAGTACGTTTAAAACCATAAGATCTAGAAGCACCAAAATCATCATAATGACTAAAACTGTAGTTTTTTGCAATAGGCAAAAAAGCTTTCAAACCATACCTATTTTCAAAATTAGTAGTACCTTCATCAGATGAAACTTCAATAGAATAATTGCCAATAAATCCACCCAAAACAGCAGAATATGCATTAAAATAATAGTTATAATACTTCATATTTTGAGTCATATCTTGCATTGATTTACCACTTTTTAATTGTTCAATTAACTTATCCAAATCATTCTGTTTAAAATTCTTAAAATTTCCACCATTTTTACAAGCCAAGTAAGACAGTAATTCTATCCAATTATATTTTATTTCTGAATCAGAATTATGAGAATCTATATCTAGTTTAGCGGTCTTTGATAAAGCATCAGCGGTTATATTAAAATCAACCCATTTTATAAAATTTCCATTGGAAGATTCAGATATAGAAGAATTAGAATATTTATTCCAAAATAACTCAGGACCGAAATTAGCTGATTTTGAAATAAAAATGTAACTTGCTAAAGTTATAATGACCAATAAAATAGTTATTATAAAGTAAAATTGTTTATTTATTTTCAAGGTTTTTATAATCATTTAAGTTCCTCCAAATTAAAGAGAGTTATTAAAATATATTAATATAAAAAATTTTTATGCAAGTAAAAATTGCTTTAATTATGTAAATATGATATAATTATTTCATTAATAAAAAGAAATATAATATAAGCAAAATATATGAAAGGTAATTAATATGGTAAATTTAGAATTATATAAAATATATGTAACAGTAGCAAGAGAACTAAACATTACTAAAGCCAGCGAAAAACTAAATATTTCACAACCTGCTGTAACAAAACATATAAAAAACTTAGAAAATATACTAGAAACAAAACTATTTGAAAGAAATAACAAAGGACTAAAATTAACAGAAACAGGAGAAAAATTATATCAAGAATTAAAACAGCCTATACAAGAAATTATAGAAATAGACAATAAGATTAGCGGAAACAAAAGCATAATTATAGGTTCCCACAATCATTTACTAAATATAATATTTGGAAAATGTATAAATGAATTCTACTTAAAATATACAAATATAAATTTAGATTGTAAATGCTACGAAACAAATGAAATGTTAAAAATGCTTGAAAACGAAGAAATAGATATAGTATTTTCTAAAAAAGTAGAAGAATTTAAAAGTAAAAATACTAAATACATTCCACTTGGAAATTTGAATGATATATTTATAATAAACAAAAATTCAAATTTAGCAAATAAAATAATAACATTAGATGAACTAGAAAAAGAGATTATATATGTACCACGAAAATATGCACAAACGGTAACAAGATTAAATGAATTAACAAGAAATAAAAAACTAAACTTAAAAAATTCAAGTTACAACACAATCTTAGAAATAACAAGTAAAAATAATGCAATCGGACTAATAACAAAAGAATATGTAGAAAAGAAAAAATTAGAAAAATATAATTTGATAGAACTGAAAACAGAATTAAAACTTCAGCCAATTGAATTTGGAATATATTTTAATGTAGAAAGAAACAAGGAAGTAAATTATTTGATAAAAATAATAAAAGAAAAATTTAAAATCAAAAGCTGACATAACTTTTGGTTATGACAAACAAACAAAAAAATATTGTACAATTTAACATAAAAAGAGTAAAATAAAAATGTATAATAAAACTTAGCATAATTTCCATCAAGAATATGATGGAGAAAGGAAGAGTATAATGAACAAAAATGAAAAAAAACGGATTAACTATTTAGCAATAGCAATAACAACAAATTGTAACTATAATTGTTTCTACTGTAAACCAACAGGTGAAAATATAAAACCTAATGTGAAAGGAACAATAAAATTTGAAAATTTAAAAAGAATAATCAAAGTTTCATATCAATTAGGAATTAATATATTTCGCATAACAGGAGGAGAACCAACAATGGTAGAATATTTACCAGACCTAATTAAGTATATAATGAATATTGGTTCAGACACAAAAATTCGTTTAAATACAAATGGATATAAGATAAGACAAAACAAATTACTAGAAACAATTGAATACTATAAAGAAAGAGTAGATATAGTGATAAGTGTAGATTCTGTAAATGAGTATATACAAGACATTCACTATCCAAAATATTTATCAACAAAAATTCAAGAAATAACGAAAGATTTAATAAAAAGAAAAATACAAACGAGATTTAATATAGTTGTAACTAAGCAAAACATAATTGAAATAAAAGACTTAATTGATAAATCTCTTAGATTAGGAGTAAATATTAAAATATTAGATCTAATAATACGAGATGAATATTTTGGAACAAAGAACAGGCTAACAGGGAAAGAGGCAATAGAATTCGGAAAAAAATCATATGTATCATTAGAAGATGTAACTTCATATTTAGATGAAATTTCAGATAATAGTAAATCTGAATATTCAATATACAATTCATTTGGTATACCAAGAAGTGGATATTTTATTGGAGAACAGTGGGTTCAAGTAAAAGATGCATCAAAAGGAGCGAAGTACTCCAAATTATGTATTGAAAGCTGTCCATATTATGGAATGTGTAATGAAGGACTATTTAGCCCATTTATTTCTGTAGGTGAAATTTTACACCTTTCTGGTTGTAAAAATAAGAATTTGTATTATAACCTTAAAGGTAAAAATGAAAGTGAAATAAAAAAGGACTTAACTGAAATTTTAAATTTATTTGAAGATACAGAATTACGAAAGAATTAAATAAAATCAACTTTTTTAACCCAAAAACCTAATTTTTCTATTTACTAATAGAAAATTAGGTTTTTTGAATTTTATAAATATTATAGACAAAATAAAGATAATATTGTAGAATAATTGTCATAGGAAATGATAAGCAACTACATAAATAAAAAAAAATTCACATCTGTAATTTGACGATTTAGATGTGAATTTTTTACACAATATCGGCAAAACCACGTTTGTGGATTTGTCATTTCCTATATTTATTATAGTCTATTTATATGTAAAAAGTCAAGAAATATTATAAAATTTCCAGCTGAAAATCAGGCAAATACAACCATAAGTGAAAAATGTAAATTGCAAGGTACTTTTTTAAAATTTAAATGATTAATAAAAAGAAAGGAAGAAAAGAATATGAATAAATACATGAAAATTGCAAAAGAAAACGCAGACAACGGAATAGCAAATAAAGAGGGCGGACCATTTGGAGCCGTAATAACAGACAAAGAAGGTAACATAATATCAAATGGAAATAACAGAGTACTAAAAAATAATGATCCCACAGCACATGCAGAAGTAGTAGCAATTAGAGAAGCATGCAAAAAACTAAACACATATGATTTATCAGAATACATATTATACACATCATGTGAACCATGTCCAATGTGCTTATCAGCAATAATATGGGCAAACATAAAAGAAGTCTACTATGGATGCACAAAAGAAGATGCAGGAAACATAGGATTCAGAGATGATATCATTTATGATTATCTAAAAGGCAACAACAAAGATTTAATACATCTAACACACTTAGATAGAGAAGAATGTTTAAAAACATTTGAAAAATATAAAAAAGAAAATGGAACTATATATTAAAAAGTAGACATAAAGTATTGAAAAGAAACAAAAACTATGATAAAATATTGAATTAACTATTAAAAGAAACGGAGAAAAAATAAAATGGAAAATTCAAAAATAATAAACAAATTTTATCTAGATAAAGAAAAAGATATAATAATAAACCTATATCAAACAAATGAAGATGAACTAACATATATATTAGAAACACCAAACCATGGAACAGGAAACCTAATAACAAACCTAGCAAAAATATGCAATCTAAAAACAACAAAAAACGAAAAAGATATGAAAATTATAAAAGGAACAATACCAGCAAGCATAAATGGAGACAATGAAGAAGTTTACATATTCAGGCTAGGAGGAATAAAAATAGCAAATATATACACAGATGG
>ERZ824978.2460-NODE-2460-length-16225-cov-13.377551_pt1 | contig 16225 bp, 13 predicted proteins | sample MGYA00519860_ERZ824978 | MGnify/ENA primary metagenome ERZ824978 (study PRJEB31778, sample SAMEA3449184) | human gut metagenome | biome: human gut; feature: human-associated habitat; material: faeces | place: United Kingdom | collected 2010/2012 ... | reverse complement strand
CAATATTGTTTCACGTGCCAAACACAAGTGTTTGACTTCTCAAACAATATTGTTTCACGTGCCAAACACAAGTGTTTGACTTCTCAAACAATATTGTTTCACGTGCCAAACACAAGTGTTTGACTTCTCAAACAATATTGTTTCACGTGCCAAACACAAGTGTTTGACTTCTCAAACAATATTGTTTTGCTGTATAAATATTCGTTTTTGCCCCTGCTTCTGAATATCTATGCGTTCCGTCTCGCATGAATATTCCTAAAATAACCTACTTTGCCCGATTCCTCAAAAATACGCGTTAGCTGAAACGTATGTTTTGGGTGAATCTGTCAAGCGGAAGTGAAGAACTGGTTGCAAAAAGGTAGTGTCATATCTCTGTGAATAGCTTTTATAGGGAAAAGCTGCTTGTGGTTTGGTGAGTCTTAACTATTTGCTATATTTGTGGTTTCTAGGAGAATTCTGAAAAGAACTGCCACGCTTTGTTGTGGTAAGTCTTCTAAACCTTAATGAATCATATAAGTTTCAAGCTCTATGTCAGAACGTACTATTGCAAAGTCTTTGAATAAGGCATACCGTCAGGTAGGTGTTGATAAGCTGCTGTTTGATGTATTCAAACAACAACTTCGCATGTTTTATGATCAAATCTCCACCATTGATACGGAGGAAAAGCTCAAAGGTGATTTGATGGATTTCCTCAAACTAGCCTTTTATGGACAGAGCTATAAGGTGTGTCCTAATGGGCGTATTGATTGTGCGATTCATTTGGGCAACAGCATAGAGCATCCTATTGGTGTCATTGTTGAAGTAAAGATGCCGACAAATGCTGCTGAGATGATTACTAAAGATAATCTGAATAAGAAGGCATTGCAGGAATTGTTGTTGTATTACCTTCGGGAGCGTGTTGAAAAGAAAAATATCCAGTTGAAGCAACTCGTTGTCACCAATGTTCACGAGTTCTTTATTTTTGATGCGCAGGAGTTCGAGCGGGTCTTTTATTCGAACAAGAAACTCATCAAACGGTTCACCGAGTTTTGTGACAGGAAGCTCACGTCCGATAAAACCGATTTTTTCTATAAGGAGATTGCAGCCGAAGCAATTGAATCCGCCAAAGATAGTTTGACTTATACATGGTTTGATATCCGGAAGTACAAGTCTTTTTTGGACAAGGGGATGGACCGGCATCTGATTGAACTCTATAAGGTCTTTAGTCCGGAACATCTGTTGAAAAAGCGTTTTCAGACAGACAGCTACTCTCTGAATACAAAATTTTATAGCGAGCTCCTATATATCATTGGTTTGGAAGAGTGTGAAGAACAAGGCTCACGTAAGCGGATTATTATCCGTCGGAGTGAAGGAAATCGTAATCCAGCCTCCATCTTGGAGAACACGATTACGATTCTAGACGGCGAAGACTGGATAGACACGATACAGAATCGGGCTTCTTACGGTAAAGATCGGGAGGAACAGATTTTTAATGTGGCATTACGTCTGACCATAGGCTGGGTAAATAGAATTCTATTTCTCAAATTGCTGGAAGCGCAACTTGTCAAATATCACAAAGGGGATAGTTCGTATGCCTTTTTGCGCCCTCAGTTTATTCCTGATTATGATGAATTGAACAAGCTGTTTTTCCAAGTATTGGCGAAACGTCCCCATGCCCGGACTGAGGTGATTAATGAGAAATTTGGGAAAATACCCTATTTGAACAGTTCTTTATTTGAGATTAGTGAACTGGAACGTCAGACCATTCGTGTCAGCAGTCTGGATAACAGTGAACTGCCTATTTATAGTGCTACTGTGTTGAAAGATGAGCGTTACAAACGGCTCCCGACCCTCCGCTACCTGTTGGAGTTTCTGGATGCTTATGATTTTGCCGGAGAAGGTTCTGAAGAGGAGTCTGAAACTGCAAAAACGTTAATCAATGCATCTGTCTTGGGACTGATCTTTGAGAAAATCAATGGACATAAGGACGGTTCTGTTTTTACACCCGGCAGCGTGACGATGTATATGAGTCGGGAAGCCATTCAGGCAACAGTCGTTCGGAGATTCAATGAAGAGATGGGTTGGAACTGTTCCGACTATGAGGCTTTGAAAGATAAGGATATCGAGGATTATCAGAGGGCTAATGCCATAGTGGATTCTATTCGCATTTGTGACCCAGCGGTGGGGTCGGGACATTTTCTAGTGTCTGTGCTCAATGAGATGGTTCATACAAAATATGACTTGGGCATTCTCTTGGACTGCAATGGACGTCGCATTAAAAAGCAGAATTGGCATATCGAAATCGAGCACGACGAACTGCTTGTGTCTGATTCTGATGGAGAGCCGTTTATCTATGTTCCCGGTAATGCTGAAAGTCAACGCATACAAGAGGCGCTATTTAATGAAAAACGCAGAATCATCGAAAACTGTCTGTTTGGAGTTGATCTGAACGCAAATGCAGTCAATATATGCCGTCTTCGTCTGTGGATTGAACTTTTGAAGAATGCCTATTACACAAAAGATAGCGAATATACAGAGTTGGAGACTTTGCCGAATATTGATATCAATATAAAGAAAGGTAATTCGCTGATACATCGTTTTGAACTGAAACAGGATATATCAGAGGTCCTTAAGAAAACCGGTATTGCGATTGGACAATATAAGGATGCGGTCAGTCGCTATAAGAATGCCCATAATAAAGAGGAAAAGCGGGAGCTGGAGGATATGATTTCAGCGATTAAGTCGACTTTACGTTCTGAGATCAATCGGTATGATCCGAAAATTGTGCGTAAAAAACAGTTGGAAGGAGAGTTGAGTGATTTGCAGCATCCTCAGCTTTTTGAGTTCTCCAAACAAGATAAACTCCGACAAGAGAAACAGATGAAAACTTTGCAATCGAAAATACGTAAACTTAATGAAGAAATAGAGGAGATTCGGAATAACAAAATATTTGAAGAGGCTTTTGAATGGCGCATTGAGTTTCCTGAAGTTTTGGATGAAGCTGGTCGTTTTGTAGGATTTGATTGTGTCATAGGCAATCCGCCATACATCCAGTTACAGAAAATGGGTGACGGAGCAGATGCCCTTCAAAAAATGGGCTATAAGACTTATAAATCTACTGGGGATGTTTATTGTCTGTTTTATGAAATAGGTTTGGAATTGTTGAAACCTAAAGCGCTATTATCATTTATTACATCGAATAAATGGATGAGGGCAGACTATGGAAAACAGCTTCGTGCGTTACTAGCAACACATTATAATCCGTTTAGATTAATTGATTTTGCGGGATTTAAGGTTTTTGATTCGGCAACAGTGGATGTAAATATACTGAATGTTGAGAATTCATTTCCGTCGAAGCATACTTTAGCTTGTTCGATTCGAAAAGAAGGATTTGACATAACAAAATTGAGCGATTATGTTCAGCATCATGAAACGGAATGCTCTTTCAACAGCTCTGATTCATGGGTGATACTTTCACCAATTGAGCAGAGCATCAAAAGAAAGATAGAGGCGGTAGGTACACCGCTCAAAGATTGGGATATCCAGATTTATCGTGGAGTTCTCACTGGATGCAATGAAGCTTTTATCATTTCAACCGAAAAACGCAATGAAATCCTTGCTAACTGCCAATCGGAAGATGAACGCAAACGAACTGATGAACTTATACGACCGATTCTGCGTGGCAGGGATATAAAGAGGTATGGATATGACTGGGCGGGGTTGTATCTAATAGCCACCTTCCCATCATGCCATTATGACATAGAGCAGTATCCTGCTGTGAAGAATTATCTTCTTTCGTTTGGTATTGAAAGATTGGAACAAACCGGCAAAGTCCACAATATAAATGGAAACAAAGTAAAGGCTCTTATTCTGTTAGCAAAAAAGTATTAATGAAGCGGCACAATGTGTTTCTATCAACTTTGCAGATTTGAGCTATTTTTCGGCGTGATACGCCAGCTTTCAAAAGTTCTAATATTAAGTTCTTTTTTGGGTAAAGTTTGTACTTTGATTCATCGGTTTTCCTTCCGATAGGTCTTCCTAATATGACTCCCTCAGCTTTTTTCCTGGCTAAAGCTTCTTTTGTTCGTTGGCTAATCAAATTGCGTTCAATCTCAGCTGATAGGCCAAAAGCGAAAGCCAAGACTTTACTTTGTATGTCTTCTCCTAATCGGTAATTATCCTTTATGGTCCAAACACGGCATTCTTTGCTCATACAAATATTCAAGATCTCCATAATCATGAAAAGATTGCGCCCTAAACGAGATAGTTCAGCACAGATAATGAGATCGTCTTTTTGTACACGCTTCAATAATTTTCCTAATTCGCGCTTATTGTATGATTTTGTCCCGCTGATAGTTTCTTCAATCCATCCGTCAATCACTAATTGATTGTGTTCACAAAAGTTGTTTATTTCAAAACGCTGATTTTCCACAGTCTGTTTATCACTGCTGACACGTATGTAACCGTAAATCATAGTTGTTATTTAGCAATACTTATACCTTCCTGTTATACTCCTATTTTATGTCTATTTTCCACATATCTTCAACCCAACTTGTGCAAATATACACATTTTCCCTCCAGCTCTTGCCATTCCCACAATTATTACTTAAACTTGCAACCTGTTGGCAAAAATGATGAGATGCCTTGCATATTGTAAATGAAATTTGTAAATAATAAGAACAATGAAAGAAAAAACGAAACGTTACATGCTGCCTGAAAACGAGATTCCCCGCTACTGGTACAACATTCAGGCAGACATGGTGAATAAGCCGTTGCCACCTTTGAATCCTGCAACCAAGCAGCCGTTGAAGCCGGAGGATATGTACCCCATCTTTGCCGAGGAACTTTGTCGGTAAGAATTGAATCAGACAGATGCCTGGATTGAAATACCCGAAGAAGTCCGTGAGATGTATAAGTACTACCGTTGCACACCTCTGGTGCGCGCCTACGGACTGGAAAAGGCATTGGGGACCCCGGCGCATATCTATTTCAAGAACGAGAGCGTCAGCCCTGTGGGTTCCCACAAACTCAATTCCGCCTTGGCACAGGCTTACTACTGCAAGAAGGAGGGTGTGACGAACGTCACCACAGAGACCGGTGCAGGACAGTGGGGAGCCGCCCTGTCTTATGCGGCAAAGGTCTTCGGACTGGAGGCTGCTGTCTATCAGGTGAAAATCAGCTATGAGCAGAAGCCTTACCGGCGTAGCATCATGCAGACCTTCGGGGCACAGGTCACTCCGTCGCCTTCGATGTCAACCCGTGCCGGAAAAGACATTCTGACCGCACATCCCAACTACCAGGGTTCATTGGGTACTGCCATCTCCGAAGCCATCGAGCTGGCACGCATGACACCCAACTGCAAATACACGCTCGGTTCCGTCTTGAGCCATGTCACCCTGCATCAGACTGTCATCGGTCTGGAAGCCGAGAAGCAGATGGAGCTGGCAGGTGAGTATCCCGATGTGGTGATCGGTTGCTTCGGCGGAGGTTCCAACTTCGGCGGCATCTCCTTCCCCTTCATGCGTCACAATATCCTGGAAGGAAAGAAGACCCGTTTTGTCGCTGCGGAACCTGCATCCTGCCCGAAGCTGACACGCGGCAAGTTCCAGTATGACTTTGGAGATGAGGCAGGCTATACGCCGTTGCTGCCCATGTTCACGCTCGGACACAACTTTGCTCCGGCAAACATCCATGCCGGCGGATTGCGCTATCACGGTGCCGGTGTCATCGTTTCGCAATTGCTGAAGGACAAGATGATGGAGGCTGTCGACATCAACCAGCTGGAGTCATTCGAAGCGGGTTGCTTCTTCGCACGCACCGAAGGTATCATCCCCGCTCCCGAATCCTGTCATGCCATTGCCGCCGCCATCAACGAGGCGAAGCAGTGCATCGAGACGGGCGAGGAGCGTGTCATCCTGTTCAATCTCTCCGGTCACGGACTCATCGACATGGCTTCCTATGACAAGTACCTCTCCGGGGACTTGCAGAACTACACCTTGAGCGATGCGGACATCCAGAAGAACCTGGACGAGATAGGAAGTCTCTGACCCTTCTTCCGTCCTTCCGCAGAAAATAAAAACCGGCGCTGGCTCTCATCTACGCAGAGTCAGCGCCGGTTGCATGTTGCGGTTCCCCGATGACGGGGAATCACTCTTCTTCCTTATACCATCCGGCATACATCAGGTAGCCTTCCGCAATCTTCTTGTTCAGTTCCTGCGATTGCTCGGGCGATACCTTCTTGACGAACTTGGCAGGAACACCTGCCCACAAGGTGTAGGGTTCGATGACGGTGTTGCTCAGCACCAGTGCACCGGCAGCCACGATGGCGCCTTTGCCCACCACGGCATTGTCGAGCAGGGTGGAGCCCATGCCGATGAGTGCATAGTCGTCGACCCGTGCACCGTGGATGGTTACGTTGTGCCCCACGGAGACATAGTCGCCGATTTCGATGGTCGAACGTTGATAGAGCGTATGGAGCACGCTGCCATCCTGGATATTCACATTGTTGCCTATGCGGATGCTGTTCACATCGCCACGCAGCACGGCGTTGAACCAGATGCTGCAATGGTTGCCGATTACCACATCACCCACAACCGTCGCGTTCTCGGAGAGATAGCAGTCCTCCCCGATTTGGGGCGTAAAGCCCCGTACAGATTTGATCAGTGCCATAAATAAACAGATTTAAATGGTCAATTGTTCCTTGTCAATTGCCAAGCGGTTTAGTCTTCTCTTTCAACCAGACGCGGTGCTCCTCGTCGAGCAGGGGAGAGAGCTTCTCATACACGGTCCGGTGGTAGTTGTCGAGCCATTCCGTTTCCTCTTCCGTCAGGAGTGAGCGGACGATGGGACGTGTGTCGATGGGACAGAGTGTCAGCGGCTCGAAGGTATAGAATTCGCCATACTCCGTGGTGCGGTAGGGGACGACCAGCAGGGTGTTCTCCGTACGGATGCCATAGCGTCCGTCCCGGTAGATGCCCGGTTCATCGGTTACAGTCATACCCGGACGGAGTGGAGTGGGGACATGGTTCATGCGTATCTGGTGAGGACCTTCGTGCACATTCAGGTAAGCACCGACGCCGTGTCCGGTGCCGTGCAGGAAGTTTGCCCCTTCACGCCACATGGCCTGTCGTGCCAGTACGTCGAGCTGGGTGCCGCACGTTCCTTGGGGGAAGCAGGCACGGGTCAGTCCGATGTGCCCTTTCAGCACCAGGGTGTAGTCCCGCATCTCGTCGTCACTCACCGGTCCGAGTGCAAGGGTGCGGGTGATGTCTGTGGTGCCGTCGGCGTACTGTGCACCGCTGTCGAGCAGCAGCAGTCCTTCGGGAGCCAATGCCTTGTCGGTCTCCGGTGTCGCTTCATAGTGGACGATGGCGCCATGCTCCTTGTAGCCGGCAATGGTGTCGAAGCTGATTCCCTTGAACCGGGCTTGTCCGGCGCGGAACGCATGGAGCTTGCGGTCGATGCTCATCTCGGTCTCCCCACCTTGCGGAACAGCCTCTTCCAGCCACTTGAGGAACTGTACCATCGCCACGCCGTCGCGCAGCATGGCCGCATGGAATCCTGCTATTTCAGCATCGTTCTTGACAGCCTTCATCAGGGGAACGGGTGATGTATGGAGCAGGACCTGCGTGTGTGCCGTGCCTACTGACTGACGGACGGCCTCGCTTGTGCGTGCGGGGTCCAGGCTGAGTGTGGCATACGGATAGTCGTGCAGGTCGTCACACAGGTCGGTGTAGTCTTCCGTCATGACTCCCTCTTCGGAGAGGTAGGCTTTCACGTCGGGTGTCAGTTTCTTCGGGTTGATGTAGAGGACCGCTTCGTGTCCGGTGATGAGCAGATAGCTCACGAAGACGGGGTTGCAATGCACGTCGTTGCCGCGCAGGTTGAGTGTCCAGGCTATGTCGTCGAGCGTGGAGAGCAGGATGCCTTCCGCGCCTTGTCTTTGGATGGTCTGACGGATGGCTGCCAACTTCTCCCGGCAGCTCACGCCTGCATATTCCAGCGGATGGATGTTGACGGGAGAGTCGGGGAGGGCCGGACGGTTGTCCCACAACTCCTGCACGGGGTCGTAATCCGTGCGCAGATGAAGTCCGTAAGCGGACAGCTCGTGGCGCAGCTCCTCAGTGTCGGCGATGCAGTTCACCCATCCGTCAATGCCCACCGTAGCTCCAGCTGAGAGGGTGTCTCCCAGCCATGCAGGGATGGAAGGTGTGTCAGGCAGACGGTCCTTCATGAGTCGGATGCCCGTCCCTTCGAGTTGTTCAGCAGCCTGGAGGAAATAGCGGGAGTCGGTCCAGAGGGCTGCATCGTCGAGAGTCACCACGGCAGTACCCGCACTGCCGTTGAACCCCGTGAGCCATTCACGGGTCTGCCAATGGTCGGGGACGTATTCACCCGAATGGGGATCGGTGCTGGGAATGATAAATGCGGATAAGGAGTGTTCGCGCAGGCAGCGGCGCAACTGCTCCAGTCGTTCGATGATCGCTTCTTTCATGGTTGCTTCAGTTATGGTTCCAAGGCTACAAAAATAGCAAATTAGCAAGAACGGCAAGTCCTGAAGCTCCCATTCCACCCTCTTTTTTTGACTATTTGGCTATCCCGTATTCCGGGATGGCCGTTTAGTCATCGAGTAGACATCCACGGAAGGTCCCTCTCAGGTCCGGTCCGAAGTAGAAGCCCGGTTGCGTCGGCTGGTTGTAGCCTACGTTCTCGGTTGCGACACTGATGCGGTATACCGGGTCTTCCAGGAAGGTGTGAAAGCGGTAGGCTGTTGGAATGGGGCTGACGTACAGCCGGAGCGATGCGTTGTCTGCCGAACGCAGCAGTACCTCCTCCCGCCAGTCACCCACGATGTCCGCCTGAAGACAGGGATTCTTCTTCGTCCCGTTGTTGCTCAGCGTCCCGTCGAAAGTGATGAGCGGACGGCACTCTCCGGTGTTCCGGTCATACTTGCTCACGGTGTTGCCGTCGAGCATCTCGCGCAGCAGGTCACCGTTCCACCATACCGCCATGTTGATGGGCAATCTCCGGGGACGGCGTGCCACCACATCCCCCTTGACGTTGAGGATGCCTCCCGAACGGATGGACCACATCTCCACACCCGGATTGACCGGGTCGATGTCGGCAGCCATGCAACGTCCCACGTCGATGTCCGAAGGTACCTGGCTGATGACCTTTCCGGTAGCGGCATCGCGGAAGGTGGAGCCGTCGCGCTTGTTCTCGTGGCAGGCCCATACCTGGAGGTGCGGGTCATCGGCAGAGAACTGCGTGAGGTGGAGGGCGTCGCCATGTCCCATACCGGTGGAATAAAGTCCCCGTCCGTCATGGTCGACGGTCATGGAACCGTAGACAATCTCGTCGCATCCGTCGCCGTCGACATCCCCTACACGCAGGTTGTGGTTCCCCTGTCCGGCATATGCCTCGTTGCCCGGTTGGTCGGTGTCGAACACCCAATGCTCGTGCAGCTGCCTGCCGTCCCAGTCAAAGGCGGCAAGGACGGTACGGGTGTAATAGCCGCGGCACATGATGACGCTGGGGTGCATGCCGTCCAGATAAGCTACGGCTGCCAGGAAGCGGTCACTACGGTTGGCACGACTGTCGCCCCAACTCTGCGGGTCACCCCGTTGCGGAATGTAGTCGATGGTGTGCAGGGCTTCGCCCGTCAGTCCGGAGAAGACCGTGAGATATTCCTTTCCCTCGAAGATGCGTCCCTGGTTGTAGGGGAGGGTAGAGTGGTTGGCAGTGCGTCCGGGTTCACCGGCAAAACGGTAGTCTGTCCGGGCATCGCCGATGATGTTTCCTTTTGCGTCAGTAGTCCCGTCGGCTGTGCGGACGACCACTTCAGCCTTGCCGTCGTGGTCGAGGTCATAGACGATGAAGGGAGTATAGTGTGCCCCGGCGCGTATGTTCCGTCCCAGGTTGATGCGCCAGAGCTGTTCACCGTTGAGGCGGTAGCAGTCGAGCAGCACCTCCCCCGTATAGCCGTCGTGGGAGTTGTCGTGGGCATTGCTCGGGTCCCACTTCAGGATGATTTCATATTCCCCGTCTCCGTCAACATCACCGACGGAAGCATCGTTGGGTATATAAGTATAGGTATCCCCGGTGGAAGTCGTTCCGTCAGACGGACGGTTGAGAGGGATGTTCACATAGCCTGTCGGGGCATGTGCCGGGAGGGTATATTGTCCCCGTTTGCGGTGGTTCTCCCTGCCTTGGTTTACGGGTCGCACCTCGTAGACTGCCGCCTTGTCGTCGGTGTATGTATCCTCAAAGAAGGTCGAGGCCGTGACGGGAGCCGTGTTCACTTTCCGTCCGTTGCGATAGATGTTGAAGCCGGTGTCTGTCGGGTCGGAGGAGAGGTAGCGCCAGGAAAGGCAGACGGTGGAAGCGTCCTTGCGGATGGCTACGACGCCGCGTCCCAGGTCTTCGCGTTGCAGCTTGTCGTAGTCGTATCGGGGTTGTCCCGTCAGGGTAGCTGCACTCAGCAGGCATGCCGTCAGGGCAAGTAAAGATTTCTTCATGGGTCGTATGGTTTTTGATTTCGATGACCAAAGGTAGGGCTATTCTGCAGAAAGAGGGATGTGTCTCCGTACGCATTGATGGAATTTAGCACAAATCACGGACGGGAAAGGAGTATTTTGCAGGGAAAGGGAGGAAATATACATGGAAGGGATGAGGACGAACCTGTAAATTTGCAGGGTGAAGCCTCTTTCGTCCGGCTGTGGAGGAAGGAGCGCCTCAAGCGTTGTGACCCTCATGTATTCAACTTTCGCAAGTCCGGGTTCGGCAGGCAGGTCTGTTCACTGACGGCTTGTCCGCTGACGAGCGGGACACATGCGAACTTAACCTGTACAAGTATGAAAAAAGAAAAGTTTCTGTTGTTTGTGTGGCTGGTGGCTGGCTCTGTCCTTGTCCAGGCACAGACGTTCCGTTTTGATTTCTCCACGGGGAAGAAGACGGAGAAGGGCTTCACCAAGGTGACGTCCGAGAGTGTTTATTCCGATGAGAAGGGCTATGGCTATGACCTCCAGCCTGCCTGGGACGGCAAGGGGAATGCTCCCTTCTTCTTTTCAGTCGAAGTGCCCGACGGCAACTATCGTGTGACGGTGACACTGGGCAGCCGGAAGTCGGCAGGCATGACGACCGTCCGTGGCGAGTCCCGTCGGTTGTTCCTCGAGAACATCCCGACACGGAAGGGGGAATTGCGTACCGAGTTTTTCACCGTCAACAAGCGGAACACACTGATAGCAGGCGACCGTCGGGTGAAAATCAAACCTCGCGAACGCAAGAAGCTCAACTGGGATGACAAGCTGACACTGGAGTTCAACGGAGACGCACCCCGCCTGCATTCGCTCGTCATCGAACGGGTGGATGATGTGCCGACGGTGTTCCTCTGCGGCAACTCCACGGTTGTCGACAACGACAACGAACCATGGGCAAGCTGGGGACAGATGATTCCCCGCTTTTTCACCGACAAGGTCTGCATCGCCAACTATGCCGAGTCGGGACTGGCTGCCAACACCTTCATCGCGGGCTTCCGTCTGGAGAAACTGCTCACCCAACTGAAGGCAGGTGACTATGTGCTGGTGGAGTTCGGACATAACGACCAGAAACAGCGCGGTCCCGGTATCGGTGCCTATTACTCCTTCTCCTATTACATCAAGCAGTTCATTGACGAGGCACGTTCCCGGGGCGCCTATCCCGTGCTGATTACACCGACGCGCCGTCGCCAGTTCTCTGCAGACGGGCACATCCTGGACACCCACGAGGATTATCCTGCCGCCATCCGCGACATTGCAGCCCGCGAGCACCTGCCCCTCATCGACCTGCAGGAGATGACCAAGGTGCTCTGTGAGACACTGGGAGAGGAAAACTCCAGGCATCTCTATGTTCACTATCCTGCCAATACCTATCCCGGTCAGACCGGAGAGCTGAAGGACAACACCCACTTCAATGCCTTCGGTGCCTATGAAGTGGCGAAGTGTGTCATCGAAGGCATGAAGAAAGCCGGCCTGCCCCTTGTCCAATACCTGCGGAGTGACTACAAGAGTTTTGACCCCGCCCATCCTGACAGCTTCGAGGCGTTCAAGTGGAGTCTCTCTCCGTTCACGGAGATTGAAAAGCCCGACGGAAACTGAGCTGGTGTCGCCCTCTCCCTTTTGTGGAGAGGGTGCACCTGTCCGTGTTTCTCCGACCGACGGAAGCTGTTTTCCCAGTTTGACAAAATGTCAAATGAATCCTTCCACAGTGCTTTTCCTCGCACCAAAATGCAGCTTCGTGCCCAAAACAGGGCTTCTCAAGCGATTTGCAAAATACACATTGTCGGCTTTGTCCTTGTTTTGGTTGACCGACGGACGGAATAAAGTCTGCGGCATCTCTTTCTGATACCTGCCTTGGCTGTTTTCCTGTTCTTTTATTACCTTCCGATTTGTTGACACGGTACTCCTTCTGGAGAGTGAAACTCCGAATTCTTCTCTTTCATTTTCCAAAGATTTGACTTCCGGGCACGAAACAATTGTGTTTGGCAGGTGAAACTATATTGTTTGAGGCGTCAAACTATATTGTTTGGCTCGCGAAACACTATTGTTCTGGGCACGTTTTGACAATATTCCGAAAACGAAATGTATAGTTTTCTAAAATCAAAGCCTTTTTCGGACGTTTCTGTTAGCGTTCTTTTGCATTCGCTCGCTGGTTTGTTTCTTTATTCAAGAATGCACGTTAGCTGAAAACGGGAAAATGGGAATTTGTGAAAGGCATAAGGGCGCTTTTGCTTGCAATGTGATTGCCGGATAGGCATCTCACAGCTTTTCCAATGCTTCCCGTTGCTTCCGGGTAAGCGAGGCAACCACCAGGTCGTATGACTGCCTGACGAGCGAGCGTATCAGCGAGTCCGGTACATCCCTGTTGAAGCAGATGCTGAGCCAGTGCCGTTTGTTCATGTGATAACCGGGACGCATCCCTTCGTACCGTTCTTGCAGCTCTTCACTTTGTTCCGGGCGGCATTTGACGTTGCAGAAGTCAAATACATCCACGTTCACGAAGCAGAACCACTTGTCGCATACGCTGAACACCAGGAGGTTGCGGTCGTATTCCGTAGAGGCTTTTCCAAAAGGCATTTTTTCACTGACTCCCTTGAAGGAGAGACAATAAGTTCTGAAATCTTCTATATTCATAAGGGTTAGAATAAACTGTATCAGTGCGTATAGTGGGTTTTGTTGCAAAGATAGTGAGATAAGGAATGGAACGCTCTGTTTCCCGGAAAGATTGTCGCAGACCGCCGGATTGCCAACTCGTCTGAACAAAATGGCAGGCTGATGGCGTACGTCCGTTCCACGAGAGACACTTGGACTTACATTTATAAATTATTAAACCTTGCCGACGGACACAATTCAAATAAATGGCTAAATTTGCGAACAGAATTAGACAAAATGTAATCAAAATAGATAGACTATGAATTTCTTGACAAACGAAAAACTTACTATCGTAGGTGCAGCCGGCATGATCGGTTCAAACATGGCTCAAACAGCTATCATGATGGGTTTAACTTCAAACATCTGTCTGTATGACCCCTATGCTCCGGGTTTGGAAGGTGTGGCTGAAGAACTGTACCACTGCGGCTTTGAAGGTGTGAATGTGACTTTCACTTCTGACATCAAGGAAGCTTTGACCGGTGCTAAATATATCGTGAACTCAGGTGGTGCTGCCCGTAAGGCCGGTATGACCCGTGAGGATTTGTTGAAAGGTAATGCTGCTATTGCCGAAGAGTTCGGTAAGAACGTAAAGGCATACTGCCCCGATGTAAAACACATTGTGGTTATCTTCAACCCCGCTGACATCACCGGTTTGATTACCTTGTTATATTCCGGTTTGAAACCCTCTCAGGTGACTACACTTGCTGCCCTCGACTCAACCCGTCTGCGCAGCGAACTGGCAAAACACTTCGGTGTAGCCATGGATGCTGTTGAAAACTGCCGTACATACGGTGGTCACGGCGAGCAGATGGCTGTGTTTGCCTCTACTGCCAAGGTGAATGGCAAGCCGTTGACCGACATCATCGGTACCGATGCACTGACCAAAGAGCAATGGGCTGAAATCCAGCAGAAGGTGACCAAGGGTGGTGCCAACATCATCGCACTCCGTGGCCGTTCTTCTTTCCAGAGCCCGGCATACGTTTCCATCGAGATGATTGCAGCTGCCATGGGTGGCAAGGCTTTCCGCTGGCCGGCAGGTACGTATGTTTCCAATGAAAAATACGACCACATCATGATGGCATGGGAAACTTCCATCACGGCTGATGGCTGCCACTGCAATGCCTTGAACGGAACTGCTGAAGAACAGGCTGCTCTGGACAAGAGCTACGCTCACCTCTGCGAGTTGCGCGACGAAGTAATCGCCATGGGCGTTCTTCCTGCCATCTCCGAGTGGAATAAGCTGAACCCGAACATCAAATAAACTTGCATACTGTCGTTTTTGCAGATAGGGCTCCCGTCCGCCTCGCATGAGAGGCAGGCGGGAGCCTTTTTGCATCCTTTTTTCAGAAAAGTGAAGGAATGTTTTGTAAATAAGGAAAGTATATGTAATTTTGCGCCCACTTTGCAATGCATATAATTAATAACTAACTCTATAAAAACAAAAGCAAAATGATTGTAGTACCTGTAAAAGAAGGCGAAAACATTGAGAAAGCGCTGAAGAAGTTTAAGAGAAAATTTGAAAAGACCGGTGTCATCAAAGAGCTGAGAAGCAGACAACAGTATGACAAACCGTCTGTACTTAAAAGACTTAAGATGGAACATGCCATCTACGTACAGAAACTTCAGCAAACAGAAGAATAATTATTTCGCAAAATTCTTGAATTTATTGCCGAATTTCCATATATTCGTTGCTGAATTATAGTAGCAACGATTCTTATGTTGGTAGATTCTTTCTTGGAGTATCTTCGAGTGGAACGCAACTATTCACCGGACACGTTGTTGAGTTACGGGAATGACTTGCGGCAGTTTGAAGCATACTTCGCGAATGTGGATGCGGAGTTGACGTGGCAGACGATGGATGTGGATGTTGTCCGCCAATGGGTGATGACACTGATGGATGATGACTACACGGCAACTTCGGTGAACCGTAAGCTGAGTGCCTTGCGCTCATTCTACAGGTTCCTGCTTCTCCGAGGCTTGGTGACGAAGAATCCCATGCTGAAGATGGTCGGTCCGAAGAAGAAAAAGCCTTTGCCTGTTTTTGTGAAAGAGCAGGACATGGACAGACTTCTGGACGAGACACCGGACGAAGGCGACTTTGAAAGCGTTCGCGACCACTTGATTCTGGAGACCTTTTATCTGACGGGTATGCGTCAGGCCGAGCTCATCGGGCTGGATGACAAGGACGTCGATTTCAGTGCTTCCGTAATCAAGGTGACAGGAAAAAGAAACAAACAACGCCTGATCCCCTTTGGCGAAGAGCTTCGCCATGATGTGGAGGCCTATATCCAACTCAGAAACGAAGCTGTTCCGGTGCGCGACTCCGATGCCCTGTTTGTCAGGACGGACGGTCGGCGGCTATATCCCGGACTTGTGTATAATTTGGTGAAAAGAAGTTTGTCGGAAGTCGTTACGTTGAAGAAACGCAGTCCGCACGTATTACGGCATACATTTGCCACCTCGATGTTGAACCATGATGTCAATCTGGAAGTGGTGAAGGAACTGCTCGGACATGCGAGCCTGAAGACTACGGAAATCTATACGCACACGAGTTTCGAGGAACTGAAACAGATTTATAAACAAGCTCATCCTAGAGCCTAAAGAAAAGGAGGTTTATATGGAAATCAGAATTCAATCAATTCATTTTGATGCTTCGGAACAACTGCAAGCTTTTATCCAGAAGAAAGTTGCCAAGCTAGAGAAGTATTGCGATGAAATAAGAAAGGTAGAGGTGTCACTGAAAGTCGTGAAGCCCGAAACCGCCAAAAATAAGGAAGCGGGTATCAAGGTTTATGTACCCAATTCGGACCTGTATGCGGAGAAGGTTTGCGACACATTTGAAGAAGCCGTTGATTTGAGTTTGGATGCGCTGGCCAAGCAGTTACAGAAATTCAAGGAAAAACAGCGCGGTAAGTAAAAAAGTTCACAAAAGCTTTTGTGATTCAAAATAAATACCTAAATTTGCAGCCGTTTCACTAGGACTAGTGGAACGGCTATGCATAAACGCCTCTTTAGCTCAGTTGGCCAGAGCACGTGATTTGTAATCTCGGGGTCGTTGG
>ERZ824978.2449-NODE-2449-length-16299-cov-3.072950_pt1 | contig 16299 bp, 17 predicted proteins | sample MGYA00519860_ERZ824978 | MGnify/ENA primary metagenome ERZ824978 (study PRJEB31778, sample SAMEA3449184) | human gut metagenome | biome: human gut; feature: human-associated habitat; material: faeces | place: United Kingdom | collected 2010/2012 ... | reverse complement strand
GGATAAAGTCCCCCCGCTCCAGATAATACCAGAACAGCCCGACGCGCAATACGAACAGAAAATACGGGAACCGGCGCAGCGCCGCGTCCAGCGCGCGCTGCAGGCAGCCGGGATCCACATACTCCTTCAATTCGCAGGAGACGCGGAACACGCCGGTGTCCCGCTTATCGCTTGTGGCCGGAAATATTTTACCCGCATTGTCCAGGCGCATCCATTCCACGTGCCTGTCTTGGGTCATGCGTCATCATCCTCATCCAAAAATGCCCGGATCGCCCGGTACGCGCACTTGACATGGGCAAACCCCGGGCCAAGGCTGAAAAAGCCGTGCAGCGCGTCCTTCATACGGTACACGCGCACGCGGTTGCCCGCGCGCGCAAGACGGCGGCCGTACTCCTCGCCCTCGTCGCGCAGAGGATCGTACTGCGCCGTCAAAATCAGCGTTCTCGGCTGACAGCGCAGGTCCTCCGCGAGCAGCGGCGCGAAATAGGGGCTCTCCAGATCGGCTTCGCTGCGCATATACAGCGCCATATAGTCCTGAATCTTCTTTGACGTAAGCAGATAATCCGTGCCGTTTTCCCGCACTGAATCAAACGGTGAGTTCTCGCTGTGGTCGTTATACGTCGAGGGATATACCAGAATCTGCCGCGCGACGGAAAACTCGCCCCGGTCGCGCGCGAGCAGCGATACGGCGGCGGCGAGATTGGCGCCCGCGCTGTCGCCGATAAGCGTGATCTTGCCGGGAAAGAACACGCGCCATGCGTCATAGTCCTGCAGCAGCGTTTTCGCAACCGCGTAGCAGTCCTCCAGCCCGTCCGGGAACCGGTGTTCGGGCGCGAGCCGGTACTCCACCGAAATGACCTTGCACCGCATATGCTCCGCGAGCTGGTGGCACACGGCGTTATAGGTGTCCACGCTCTCGGTGACCCAGCCGCCGCCGTGAAAAAACAGCAGGGTATCCGTACCGTCGTCCTGCTGCGGCGGGTAGATGCGGGCCAGAATCTGCCGCCCGTCTACATACACTTTATGGTCCCACAGCCGGTACATGGGCTTAAAAGGCGCTTTGATCCCCTTTTTGACCGAGCGCTCCAGCCGGTAGGTCTTTTTTACGTCCAGATCTGGGTAAGACAGCGCCCTGAGCACCATACGCGCAAGATTGTGGATGGCCATAATTCACCTGTCCCCATCGTTGTGCCCGCACGCGGCGGGCCGTTTATTTTTTAGACGTAAGTATTCTTATAAGTCCTCATAAATGTTTATGGTACCATGATAAAATAGCTTAAAGCCGAGGTTTTCAGCATATTTTTATTTTTCTTTCCGTCTTTTTATAAGGTTGTTTTTTAAGACTGGGCACCATTTCAACACCATAAATAAGAAAAGCAAAGGGTGATGTTATCATGCCCACAAAGGCAATTTAGAATACCTTTGTTGTATGCACTATGTTACGCATTGATTCATTAAGCCTTGCAAGAAAAGGCTTTACAGACACTAAAACTGATGCGGTGATGTGTTTATAGCTTTTCCCTTGTGAAAAATTCCGTAGCAAGCATAGGAACGGGTGACCCTTTCCGTAAAAATCACACATTACTATCTGCGACAGTAAGAGAGTTTTTCGATTGTTGGAAATATCTCGATCCCTCCAAGTAAATAACAATTTTCAAACTACATATTACGCTTATTTATCTTCCTTTGTAATAATTATTTTTTGAATTTTTTTATTTCTCCCAAAGGATGAATACAGATGTTGTGTTAATGAATTCCAACCGGATATATTAACCTTTTTAGCTCCCATTCTCACCGATCTGCGAATACATTCCATTATTACAGCTTTTGCAAATCCTCTTCCTTCTTCCTCTTTTTTAGTGCATACAACTTCTATTTCCAAATCCAAATTTGCAACATCAAAATATCCCACACATGAGGAAACGGGATTCTTACTTTCATCAAGTAAAACTATACACAATTCTTTTATAATACAAGGATTTTGTCTTGAATAACAGTATGCCCATGCAATCTCTTCATCAAAATTGGAATTGGGATTAAATACAGAAAAACGAAATCGTTCCATCCTCTCTCTATCCGAAAAATCATTTTCGTCAGTCAAAGTATATCCGTTAGGCAAGTCTATTGAAGAAAGAACGATATCATCCGCACAATATTCATGGGTAATGTCTGCGTTACTAATACTAATATATTTATGATTGCGAAGAACTTCTATTTCTAATAAACGGTCTTCTGAACAATAAATGGAATATGTATGTCCAAAATTACCACCCGTATCCAAAAAACAAACTATTTCCTCTAAAATCTGTTCATCATCCTGCGCAAATATTGTAGCAGTATTTCCCCCACACGCTTCTAGAATAATAAAACCTAGCAATTCTCCAGCTTTATCAAAAAATAATTCCGCCGATTTTGAAAACAATTCCGGATTTCTAGATTCCGGCGTCCATAGGCCGTATCTCCAACCATACAAACGCCCCAATGTCCAATTATGATTTCCTTTTCCATACAACTCTGTCAGAAAACAAACCATATTCTGAAAATCATTTGATTCAAGAATAATATTTCTATGTGATATTTTATTCATAAATACACCACCGTAAATTACATATCAGACAAAAAACAAAATCAGCACGCACTTTTGTCTGCACATGATATAATATTTTATTACATCTATTTATATCGCTTTATATCACCGCAGAAAATCCAGGCACCATTTAGGCACAAAAGTGCAGAGCAAAATGCAATATTATTTTTTATTATATCACGCACGGCGCAGATATACAATGTCCAAATATTAAAGTATGCGCCGCCCCTCGTACAGAGCGGCGAAACAGCCGGGCGAGAAGTCGTCCGGAACGCGCACGCCCTCGATGTGGATATACCGGATCGCCTCGTATACATACGTGTCGAGCGCGCGGTCGAACGCGTCGAAGGTATGGGTGCTGACATAGTATCGGCCGCCGGTTATGGACGTGATGAGCAGCGTGTGGTAAAAATGCCCCGACGCGCGGCCGAGCTGGACAAAATCGCCGGGCAGCAGGCCGCCCGCGTCCGTCTCCACGGCAAAGGGGCCCGCTCCGGCGTTGTTCACGATGAAATTGTACAGGTACGGCACGCCCGACCACGCGGGCGCGCGGCTGTTCGGCGACGTATAGTACCAGCCGTACGTCGGCGTAAAGTTCATCTTGCAACTGCCGGCATAGATGCACTGGGACACGAAATTTGTGCAGTCGCCCCCGATGCCGGTAAAATTATAGAACAGCGGATTGCGGCCGTTCGCCCACTTTTTTGCGTATGTAACCGCGTGTTCCCTGTTGTAATCCACGACTTTCAATCCGATCACCCCGCTTTCAGTCTATGCAGGGCGGAGCCGGGCCGTGCGCCTACGCCTGCGCCAGCGTATATTCCCTGCCGAGGACGAGCGCGAGCGAGTCGGCGCCGTGGCCGAGCCTGTCCGTCGCCGCGACGGGCAGAACGCGGTCCGGACGCACGCGCCCGTCCAGCGCGCGGCACAGCAGTTCGTACGCGCGCTCCGGGCCGGGCCCGAGCACGGTGAACGTGCCGAGCAGGACGCCGGACACGGCCTCGAACGCGCCGAGCTGGCCGAGCTGGCAAAAGCCGGAGAGCACCTGCGCAGGCGTGCCGTGCAGGCTCTCCAGCGCCAGGATCTTTCCGCATAGGTCCGGCATATACCCCGTCCCCGCCAGCTTCAGAAAACAGCGCAGGTTCCCGCCCACTGCGGGCCCGGACATGCGCTCCCCCGCGAGAAAGGATACGGGCGGCGAAAACAGCCCGTTCCCGCCGCACAGAAGCGTCTCCCGGAACAGGGCCTGCTGGCGCGCGCCGTCCCTGCGGACCAGGTTGAGGGCCGGGTAGAGTACGGCGGGCGCGCCGGCGCGGGCATGGACGGCATTGAGCAGTGCCGTCAGGTCGCTGTACCCGAACAGGGGCTTGGGGTGCGCGGCGAGAAACGCGTAGTCAATCCGGTCCAGAAGCTCGTTGGACAGGTTGCCGCCCGACACATCGAAAACCGCGCGGACGTCCGCGTCGGCATAAAAGCCCATGAGTTCGGCCGCCCGTTCAGGAGCGGGCGGCAGTGCAGGCGCGGATGGGCGCGCGTCCGCCCCGCCGCGCTCCGCATCGAGGCGGCGTTCCAGTGTTCCGGCAAGGCGGGGCCGCAGGCCCATCCCCTCCAGCGCGCCGCAGAAGCTGTGCAGGCGGTCCAGGATGGGGACGGCGTCGGAACAGGCGAGCACGCCCACCGCGTCCCCCGGACGCAGCGGCGCGCTCATGCGTCCGCCCCGCTTTCATCCAGCACTGCCACGGCGCGGACCGGGCTGGCTTCGGCGGCGAGCTTCAGCGGCAGCGCGAGCACGAAAAAGCCGCGTTCGCGGCCGATTTTATCCAGACCGGTCAGGTTTTCCAGCAGCAGAATCCCCGCGCCGAGCAGCGCTTTGTGCAGCGCATGGGGCGGCCTGTCGGGCGAGGGCAGGTCCATGCCCAGCATCCGGACGCCGCAGGCGGCGAGGCGGTCTGCAAACTGTGGGGCAAGGACGGGATGTTCTCCGAAATAGCGGTCCGGATCGCTGAGAAACAGCGCGTCGGACCCGGTGCGCAGCAGCACGATATCCCCTGTTTTCACAAGCGTATCGTACCGCGCTTTCCAGCCGATCTCCGACTGCCCGCGCACGTCGAGCAGCACGCCGCGGCCGCAGAACCGTTCCGGGGCGAAGCCGGCGGCTGTGCGCGGGTCGTCCAGCATGTGCAAGGGAAGGTCGACATGGGTGCCCGCATGCAGGCCGGTACACAGCGACCAGGCGTTGAACCCGTCCCGCCCGAGTTCACGGATACGGCGCAGCTCCGGGCGCGGATCGCCGGGATAGGGCGGCGTGCCGCTGTCCAGCGCATGCGTAAGATCGACCCATTTCATACATATTTCCCCCTATTCGGCCCAAATTTACTTGCTTTGGCAGAGCTCTTGCGTTTACAATATATTATACAGAAATGAGAGGGGCATGGCAATGCAGATTCCAAAACTCATGGAGCATATTGCGTCCGGAAAGCTGGACGGCGCGCTGGCCGGCCTGTATCCGGACACGGACGCGGCGCGGCAGAGGTATCTGAACAACCTGGCCGCTTACCGCGCGGCGTTCGGAGACGGCGACGTGCGCCTGTTCTCCGCGCCGGGCCGCACCGAAATCGGCGGGAACCACACCGACCACCAGAACGGATGCGTGCTGGCCGCCGCCGTTCACCTCGACGTGATCGGCTGCGCAGGCGCGCAGGAGGGGTGTATCGAGATCCGGTCGGAGGGGTATCCCCCAAACTGCGTGACGCTGCGCGACCTGTCGCCCGTACAGGCCGAACGCGGGAGCACGGACGCGCTGATCCGCGGGGTCTGCGCCTATTTTGCAAAAAAGGGCTACGCTGTGGGCGGATTCCGCGCGCACACCGTATCCAACGTCGCCGGCGGGGCCGGCCTGTCCTCTTCCGCGGCGTTTTCCGTGCTCGTCGGCACCATACTCAGCCGCCTGTACAACGGGGGCGGCGTACCCGCCGCTGAGATCGCGCAGGCAGGGCGGTATGCGGAAAACGAATATTTTGGAAAGCCCTCGGGGCTGATGGACCAGATGGCCGCGGCCGTCGGCGGGTTTGTGGGCATCGACTTCGGCGGCGCACAGCCGCGGGTGGAGCCGGTGCGGTTCGACTTCGGCGCGACGGGGCACCGCCTGTGCATTGTCGATACCCGGGGCAGCCACGCCGGCCTGACCGGGGAGTACGCCGCGGTCAGGGACGAGATGACCCAGGTTGCCCGCGCGCTCAGCAAACGCACGCTCGCCGAGACGGACCTGCGGGCGTTTTTCCGGGAACTGCCGCGCCTGCGCGCCGCCTGCGGCGACCGGGCCGTCCTGCGCAGCATGCACTTTTTGCAGGAGACACGGCGCGCCGTCGAGGAAAAGGAGGCGCTGCAGCAGGGCCGGTTCGGCGCCTTTCTCGGCCTTGTCAACGAATCCGGCGCATCCAGCACGGCGCTTTTGCAGAATATATACCCGACCGGCGCGCATGAAAAACAGCCGGCGGCCGTTGCGCTTGCGGTCAGCAATCTCGCGCTGCAGGGGCGCGGCGCGTGCCGGATTCACGGCGGCGGCTTCGGCGGGACCGTCCAGGCCTTCGTTCCGGACGAGCTGTTCGGCGGCTTCCGCGCCGCGCTCGACCACGTTTTCGGCGCGGGCGCATGTCAGGAGGTCCGGATCCGCAGCACAGGCGGGACCGAACTGGCGGCAGATGCATACCCCCCAAAAAAACAGCGCCCCGGCAGTGCACAAGTCCAGTAAAAAGGGACAATAGAAAAAAACAGCCTCCTATGGTAGAATAAAAATAACTGCCATAGGAGGTTTTGTTATGCAAAGGAAATATACATATATCAAAGATTTTGAAAAAGAGTTAATCGAATATATCGGGCAAGGACATACACTGCGAGAAACTGGAGAGAAATATGGTTTCACGTACAAAGAAATGAGAGATTTCAAAACAAGATACAATAGAAATCAGCGAAAACTCGCAGCAGGAATAGCCGTAAAACCTAAAGGCAGACCGCGAAAGGATGGAACAGCACTACCGCCATCGGTTCAACAATTAAGCAAACTCTCTCAGTTGCAATATGAACTCGCGAGCAAAGAAAGATATATTAAGCGATTGGAAATGGAAAATGAACTGATGCGGGATTTTCTCTCGCTCACAGAAAGGAAGTGAGGACAAGTGTGAAATATATGGTGATCTATCGCCACAAGGATAAGTATTCAATTAGTGAAATGTGCAGGTTCTTCGGTGTGTCACGAAGTGGATACTATGGTTATGTGTCTCGAATGGATATTCCAGCATGGGATCTGTCGTTGGCAAAGAAAATACGGGAATGTCAAGAAGAATGTGGTAGAACTTATGGATACCGTAGAGTGCATATATGGCTTGAAAGACAGAATATATACCGAAACCCCAAGACGGTGCTTAGAGTAATGCAGAAATATGGCTTACTGTCGGTGATCAGAAGAAAGAAATATCGCAATTACGGAGAATATCTGCACAAATACTCCAATCTGCTGAACAGGGATTTCAGTGCCGAAAGGCCGAATCAAAAGTGGGTTACAGATATTTCATACATACACACTAAGCAGGGTGTTCTGTATTTGTCGGTCATCAGAGATCTGTATGACAACAGTATTGTTGCCTACAAGACCGGCACCGAGCAGAATGTTAATCTTGTTTTGAGTACTATCGAGAAGCTAAGAAAAAGGAGAAGGTCACCACAGAGTTGCAGCTCCACAGTGACCAAGGCTTTCAATATACATCCACAGCATATTTCAAGCTAACACAATCTTACGGCATAACTCCATCAATGTCAAGACGCGGAAATCCGTATGACAACGCTTTAGCTGAAAATTTCTTCTCAATTCTAAAAACAGAGTGTATCTACCGCATTAAGATTCAGACCTATGCGGAGGCTCGCCTCCTCATAGGTGAGTACATCCATTTCTACAATCACCAACGTATCCAACTTAAAACAAAACTGACTCCCCTTGAAATGAGAAGTCAGTTCGTTGCTTAAAATTTAATAATCTCTACCATTTAGGCTGTTTTTATACTGTTCGCACAATTTGGGGCAGTCCACGAAACCATGCCGTTTTTCCCATTTTACAAAGCTGTCCATTCGCTGCGGGACAGTTCCCTATCCGAACATCCCGTATATCTTACGCGCAATTCCCAGCTCCTCATTGGCCGGTATGATATAGGCGGCCACCTTGGAGTCGGCCGCGCTCAGCCGGAGGATGCCGGCGGCCGCGCCGTCCGGCACAGGCGCCGGTTCGGGCTTGTATCCCAAATAGGAAAACTGTGCGAGCACCGCGCCGCGCACCCGCGCGCTCTTCTCTCCGATCCCGCCGGTAAAGGCGATGCAGTCGAGCCCGTTCATAATGGCGGCGTACCCGCCGATATAGCGAGCAACCTCCCGGCAGTAAATGTCCAGCGCAAGCTTCGCGCGCGGATTTTCATGCTCCGCAGCTTCCAGGTCGCGCATATCGTTGCTCACGCCGGAAATGCCGAGCATGCCGCCCTCCGTTTCCAGCGCGTGAAATACCTCTTCTGCGCCCAGCCCCTCTTTTTGAATGAGATAGTTGATGATAAACGGGTCCAGATCCCCCGACCGGCTCATCTGCGGCAGTCCCGTCTGCAGGGACAGGCCGAAACTGGTGTCCACGCTCCTGCCGTCCACGATCGCGCAGAGCGAACCGCTTCCGCCCAGGTGACAGGACACCGCCTTGTACTGCGGCCCAAGCCGGCCGGTCAGGCAGTCGGCCACATAGGAGTGGGAAGCGCCGTGGTAGCCGAGCCTGCGGATGCCGTACTTCTCGTACCACGCATACGGCGCGGAATAAATATACGCCTCCGGCGGCATCGTCTGGTGAAACGCCGTTTCAAACGCGCCTATCCGGGGCGTGTCCGGCAATACCTTTTCAAAGGTCCGTATGGCCTCGAGATAGTGTTTGTTGTGCGCGGGCGCAACCGTCATATATTCCTCCATACCGCGCAGCACCGCTTCGTCCAGCACATGCGTGCCGTAAAAGCCCCTGGACAAAACGGTTTTGAACCCGACGAAGTCGATCTCCTCTACGCCGCCAATCGCGCCGAGGCGCGCGTCTGTCAGCTTATCCAGAAACGCGCGGATACCGGCCTCGTAGTTCAGCGCCACAAACGCCTCGTCCCGGAAGGCGCGCCCGTCCCCCGCGTCATACGTGAACAACCCGCCGCGCGGCGCGCCGACGCGCTCTATCCGGCCGGCGGCGAGCACCGCCTCGTCCGGCATGGAAAACAACTGAAATTTCAGGGAGGTGCTGCCCGCGTTGCAGATTAATATCTTCATAGCAAGTCCTCGCTTCCTCATATTGACGGCCCGGTCGGCCGTATAGGGGAATTATAGCACAGCCCCCGCGCCCTGGCAAGCAAAGCGGGAAAAAAACAGAGGACCGCAGAAGCGGCCCTCCATTTTTTGTATGTGATTTTGATTTAGGGTCAGTTTACAGCATGCGCGCGGAGTTTGCAAACCTGCGGCGCATACGCATGCGTTTTGGCACCGCACGCCCGATCCGCTCCAAAAATGCGACGGTGTCGCGCAGCGTTTCCTTCAGGCTCCGCGTCGTATACCCGAGCTCACGGTCGGCTTTTTCGTGCGAGAAATTTGCGTTGCTGAACAGCGTATGCATGGAATAGCGCGTAAACAGGGGGCTTGTGCGCCGCATTTTGTAATACAGCTCGGCCATCGGCGCGACCATATTCACAAACCACTTTGGCAGCACGCACCTTATTTTCTTCAGATTCCCCACCTGCTGGAGCTGTCCGAGCAGTTCCTGCACCGAATAATAGCGGTTGGAGAGAATATAGCACTCGCCGCAGCGGCCTCTGTCCACTGCGCGCACAATCCCGTCCGCCACGTCCCGTACGTCCACAAAATCGTATCCGCCCTTCACGCAGGCGCCGAGCTTGCCATTGACATAATCGACTACCAGCTGGGTCAGGTGCCCCTTGCCGTAGTCATTGGGGCCAATGATCCCGGACGGATGCACAATGACGGCGTCCAGTCCGCGTTGCACGCTGTCCAGCACAATCTGTGTGGCGCGCGCCTTTGACTTCGCGTACAGGCCCACGACGTCCGCCGCCTCGAAATGGTCCACCTCGCGGATCACCTCGCCCTCCGGCAGTTCCGGAATCGCGTGCACGGAACTGGTGTACACCAGCCGTTTCACACCGTATGAAAGGCACATCTCCACAATATTTTTCGTGCCTTTCACGTTCACGTCGATCACGCTCTGCAAAAACTTGGACGCAATCGAGACGATGCCGGCAGTATGGATACAGACCACCTCGTCGTAGCCCGCGCCGTCAAAAAAGGGTTCCAGGGATTTCACGTCGCGCACATCGCCCCGGACCAGTTCCACGGGCAGACCGGCCAGCGGCGCGTCGTCCTCTTTTGGCAGCACGAGCCCGCGCACCTTCTCTCCATTGGCGACAAGCTGTTTGACAAGCGTATTCCCAACATGCCCGCAGGCGCCGGTAACAAGATACAAACGATTCATAATCCCCCTCCTTCAACCCTTATTCTGTTTATAGTATATACCGAATTCGTGTAAAATACATGACCTGCCTGTGAAGGATTCCCGAAGTTTGTGTTACCGATTCATGTTGCGTCCCATACGGCCCGGCAAAACCCGTCACCCTTCGCGCTGCCGGACGGCTGCGCCGTGCAGGGCGCGGTAGGATTTTGGCGAAATGCCGGTTTCCATGCGAAAAATCCTGTGAAAATAGCTTGCGTTTTCATACCCCACCGCCGCCGCAATCTCCGAAACGGAAAGCCCGGTGCTCTCCAGTAAAAATTTTGCCTGCGCCAGCCGCCGGCCCTGTACATGCTCGGTGTAGGTTTTGCCCGTCAGCCGCCGTATTTCTCGCGAAAGCCAGCACACGTCGTAATGCATAAGCCCGGCAAGCTCCGCAAGCGAACCGTCGCGGTACCGCTCCTCAACGTATTTCAGCACGCGGATCGCGCGCTCCTCCCCGCTGCCGGACGCCACGATCCGGTCCGCGCTGTTGAGCAGGTGCAGAAACAGCAGTCCCATAGTCGTCTGCTGTACGCCGCGCCGGTTCGGCTCGTCGTGCATCAGCGACCAGATGAGGTTTTCCACCAGATTCTGGACCTCCATAACGTCGGCCACCTCAAAATGCAGAAATCCGGACGCGCCGCCGCGGCTTCGCAGGCAGTCCACTATAAAATTGCGCAGCGGACTCTGTCTCTCGCCCATCATGGCGAGCGTCCTGTCGAAAAACGCGGGCAAAACAATAAAATTAACCGCTATATCCCCCGCTCCTGCCGGCAGAATCTCCTGTGTCGCATTCTGGCTTAAAAACAAAAGCTCTCCCTGTTTCAGGACAATTTCACGTCCATCGACCAGATGCGTCGTCCGCCCCCTGCACATGTAAACGACCTCGACAAAATCATGCGTATGCGGCGGGAAGTGCACAAACCGCGTATGTCCCCGCAGCGCGATCAGTCGGCCCGAATCCAGCAGTTTCTGGTGGCTGACCGTATCCGCCGCGCCGTCCATATACAGCGCCCTGTCTATCTCGTCGCTCCCGTCCAGAATCCGCCGTTCCTCCGGCGTAATCCGTTCCAGTTCCTTTAACAGCCATGCGTGCATCCGTCCGCCTCCTTCTCGGCGCGTCCGGGACAGCCGCCGCGCCTAATCCAGAAAGTCCATGTTCAAACAAACGCCAAACGCCTGTGCAATTTCACGCAGACCATCGTCCGTAATGGTCTGCCGCAGCGCAAGCCCGCTGCCCTGCACCCGCATAAATACGTCCGCCGCCTTTTCAATGGTGTGCATCAGGCCGAACGCAGAATCATAATCCGGCCCCGCGCAGAACAGGCCGTGGTGCGCCCATACAACAGCGTCATACCGCGCCATCTTCCCGCTTGTCGCCCGCGCAATTTCCGGCCCGCCCGGCACCATCCAGTCCACAACGCCCACCCCTGCAGGGAACACCACGGGGCTTTCCATAGAATACGCGTAAAATCACGGTCTGTCAAGGGCAGAATATACGTCATGGCAATCAGCGCAGGCGTGTGCGCGTGGTAGATGACGCGGTCGCGCCCCCGGGTCACCTCTCTCCGTACGCGGTGGTTGAGTATATGGCTTGCAAATTCGCTTGTCGGTCTCGCGTCTCCCTCAAGCCCCCAGACGATCTCATATGCGCTCCCACTGCCGTCGATTCTTACAATCCCTATATTTTCAAGCGGCGCCCGCCGTACATTGCGGAAATATTTACCGCTGCCCGTTGTCAGAAAATACTCCCCCGCAAGCTCCGGCGCCTCTACCCCCAGCTCTGCGCGGCGCAGGGGCGCGTGCAGCCACGGCCGGCACCGTTCCACCTCGCCGGGCAGCAGCCGGCAGGTCAGGTTTCCGCCGTTGCGCTCATGCCAGCCCTGCAGCCAGCCGTCGTCGCACATGCGCAGAAATCCTGCGACAGCCTCCTGGTCCAGAATCCCCATATCTATCCCCTCTTTCTCAGCACGCGCTGCTCATACTGCGCAATCCGCGCCGCAAGTTCTTTCCCCCCAGGCGCGCCCTGCCTCTCGCACCATTGTTCCCATACCGTGCCAAACGGCAGCGTTTTTAGCTCCTCCTGCAGCAGCATCAGTCCCGTGTAGTCCATCTCCTCCTGCATTTTCCGCATCCGCCCGTTTGGCTGCAGCAGTGCGTAGAGCAGCGCTTTCTGCATACTACGCGTCCCTGTGGCCCAGGCGGCGATCCGGTTGATGGACGCATCAAAAAAATCCAGTCCGATCAGCGCCCGCTCCAAAGCGTCGTTGCGGACAAGCTCTTTTGCGATTTCAATTAGCTCGTCCTCCAGCAGCACCACATGGTCGGAATCCCAGCGCACAGGCCTTGTAACGTGAAGCGGCAGTTTATCAAAATAGACGAGCATGCTCGAAATCTTGTCGCTCACCCTCTCCGTAGGATGATAGTGCCCGTTGTCCAAAAGCGGGTACACGCCGGGCCTGCCCATCGCATAGCATGCGTAAAACTCCGCCGAACCGACCGTGTACGACTCCACGCCGATGCCGAACACCTTGCTCTCAACACTGTCCACCACACCGGGCAGCGGCCCGGCGAATATCTCGTCCAGACTTTCCCGCAGACGCAGGCGCGGCGAAAGCCTGTCGGCCGGCACATCTTTCAGCCCGTCGGGAATCCAGATATTGCACAGGCAGTGCGTTCCAAGCTCCTCTGCAAAATATGCGGCAATTCTGCGGCAGGCGACGCCGTGCCGCACCCAAAAGGCGCGCACATCTTCATTCTGGCTCGAAAGGGTAAATCCGTCCTCCGCCATGGGATGACTGAAAAAAGTAGGGTTAAAGTCGAGTCCCAGCCCGCGCTCACGCGCATAGTCCACCCAGGGGCGGAAATGTATCGGTTCAATTTCATCGCGGTCGGCGGCGCCGGCGCCGTCAAAAATAGCATAGGACGCGTGCAGGCTCAGCCGCTTGCTCCCCGGTATCAGGGTCAGCGCCTCGTCGAAATCAGCCATCAGTTCCGCCGGCGTTCTGGCCCGGCCGGGATAGTTGCCCGTCGTCTGAATGCCGCCGGACAGGCCTCGGCCTTGATTTTCAAAACCGAGCACATCATCCCCCTGCCAGCAGTGTATGCTGACCGGTATTCGGTCCAGTTCTGCGAGCGCCCGGTCGGCGTCCACACCGTATTCGGCATAAATACGTTTTGCCTCGTCATAGCTCATATGTCCAACCTCCTTATTAAAAGCACGGCCGCCTGCGCGGCCTATGAATCGATGGATTCTTCCGGGAAGGTCGCCGCAACCGCTTTCCGCGCCGCCTCCACATTACCGAAGACGCCTGCGCCCAGCATCTGCGCCATCAGATTTCCAAGCGCGGACGCCTCTGCCGGTCCGGTAAGCACGCGCCTGCCGGTCCGGGACGCCACGAGCCGGTTCAAATACCGGTCTCTTGAACCGCCGCCCACAATGCGGATCGCATCGTACCGCCGGGACGTGATCCGTTCCAGCTCATCCACGGCCTGCCGATAGCATTCGGCAAGGCTGTTGTATATCACCGCCGCCGTTTCGCCGGGCGACTGCGGCGTCTGCTGGCCTTTCTCACGGCAGCATCGCCGGATTTCCTCCGTCATATTGGAAGGCGCAAGAAACCGCGCGTCGTTACAGGGCACCACGGAATCTATATCGGCGCTTTCCGCCAGCCCGGACAGCTCCGCATACGTATATCGGTCCCCCGCCTCTTGACGCACGCATTGCAGCATCCAAAGCCCCATTATGTTTTTCAAAAACGCGAACCTGGACGCATACCCGCCGCTGTTGGTATAGTTTGCGCACCGCGCTTGCGCGGACAGGATCGGCCGGGCCGTCTCCACCCCAAGCAGGCTCCATGTCCCGCTGGACAGGACGACGGTCCCGCATTCCGCGCCGGCCGCCAGAAACGCGCTCGCCGTATCATGCGTAGCGGGCAGTACGACGCGGCAGTTATACCCCACTTCGGCGGCAATCTGCGGCAGAAGCGTTCCCGCCGCCGTTCCCGGCATGGCCAGCGGTCCGAACAGCCTGCGCGGCAGCCCCATGTGTTCCAGCAGCCCGGCGCTCCATTCTCCCGTCGCCGCGCTTACAAGGGAAGTAGTGGTCGCGTTTGTATATTCCTGCCGCTTTTCCCCCGTCAAAAGATAGTGAAAGTAGTCCGGGAGCATAAGCAGTCTCTCGGCCCGCTCCAGCATACCCGGCGTATCCCGCTGTACGGCGAGCAACTGGTAGACTGTATTAAACGGCTGTTTCTGTATCCCGGTCTCGGCATACAGCTCTGAAAACGGCACCGTTTCCTCCAGCAGCCGGTCCATCCCCTCCGTCCTGTCGTCCCGGTAGGAGACCGCGTCGCAAAGCCGGCTTCCCGTCCGGTCCAGCAGGACAAAATCCACCGCCCAGGTATCAATCCCCACGGTCGCAGGAAACTTGCCGCGTTCGGCGCACAGCTTCATGCCGGCCATAATATGTCGGAATATTGCGTCCATGTCCCAGCACAGCCGCCCGTTTTTTTGTACGGCCCCGTTTGGAAAACGGTAAATTTCCTCCATATGAATCCCGCCGTCCTCTGCCCAGCCGAGCACATGTCTGCCGCTTGACGCGCCGATATCGATTGCCAGATGATACTGCATATATCAGCCCCTCCATCGAATCAGTTTTGTATGCATACCTTACTGTATCGCCGTTTCGGCCTAAAAAACAAGGACGCTTTTTGTCTGAAAAAGCGTCCTCTGTTGCAGCTTCTATTTGCGCGCCGCATTGTCCCTCTGTGTTTTGTACTTCTTTTGAAACTGGCTGGGCGACATCCCGTTTTTCTGCATAAACTGGCGGTTGAAACCGGATACGTCTGCAAACCCTACCTGCTCGCTGATTGCAAGAATCGTCTCGTCTGTTGCAAGCAGCAGATGTTCCGCCTTTTTAATCCTGCACTTCATAATATATTTCTTCGGCGGCATTCCCACGGTCTCGCAGAACACGCGGCGGAAATTCGTGTCGCTCATGGAACAGGCGGCCGCAAGTTCTGCCGTGTGTACCGGTTCTCCCCTCGTGACAGCCTGGCGAATCCTCATAAGCGCGGGGGATACGGCGAACAGCTTTTTATTTCGCGGCAGTGAAAGCTTCGGCAGCGCATAAGAGGCGCGCAGCAGTTCAAAGATCAGCGTGTACAGATAGGAACATACAAGCTCACCGTAATACGGCGTTTCTCGAGAATCGTCCCATATGCTCAGAATAAGCGCCTTCACAAGCCGGTTGATCTCCGGATGCTCCTGTTTTGAAAAAATACCGCACAGCGCCATCTGCGTACTGATCCAGCCCTCAATCCGTGCGAAATCAGTAAACCCGCCCCGTTCCAAGATGGCGTTGCAGTCCAGGTTAAGCCAGTACCAGTTACTCGGCGCACTTGTGGTGCTCCGTGAAAGATGCCGCTGAAAAGGAAATACAATCTGCACGTCGCCCGCCCGGAAAGGATAAATATTATCCTCTACATAACAGAACCCCTCGCCGCTGTCGCACAACCCTATCTCCATAGTGCTGTGGTAATGGAGGTAATCCACTTCATATATTTCGAGGGGAACTGCGCGCCGGTCTATCCGTGCCGGATCGGAGTAGTCATAAGCGTCAGCGTCCACATAAACCGCCGGCAAATCTGTATTCGGACATTTCCGCATGGTTTTCGCCCCTTTTCGCGTAGAATAACCTTTTCGTCATTTATTATAATAAAATCACAATTCAACTTCAAGAAGGAGGCAATATTCGTGATCAAATTTAACAGAGAACGGCTTTACGACAAAATCTATGCCTGCTGGATCGGGAAAAATATCGGCGGCACCATGGGCACGCCCTATGAAGGTTCCCGCGCACTTAATGACATTTCGGGTTTTGTCACCCCGCCTGGCGAACCTCTGCCCAACGACGATCTCGATCTGCAGCTTGTCTGGCTGCGCGCTATGGATGAGGTTGGCATTGATAAAGTGGATTCCAAAGTGCTTGGAGAATACTGGATGAGCTATGTCGGCCCCTGCTGGAACGAATATGGAGTTTGCAAGGCAAATATGGCGACCGGTATTTTGCCTCCATTGTCTGGAGAATTGCACAACGAGGAGTGGAAGCATTCTAATGGCGCATGGATTCGTACTGAAATCTGGGCTTCCG